>Ga0114920_10000246_pt1 | contig 23874 bp, 21 predicted proteins | sample ChitaG_FD_88683 | JGI IMG/M metagenome (GOLD analysis project Ga0114920, IMG submission 88683) | Deep subsurface microbial communities from South Pacific Ocean to uncover new lineages of life (NeLLi) - Chile_00310 metaG | ecosystem: Environmental > Aquatic > Marine > Oceanic > Sediment ...
ATGAAAGAAGCGGGCGAATCATTCGCCCCACACCGCCCCAAAAAACTCGAAAACGATGAAACGAAAACTCAAAAAAGTGTTACCTATGTCCCCGGTTTAATGTGTAACCTATGTACCCGGTTGCACATTTCTTGCCTGCGTGGGCTGGCGTGAACCTGACCCCTTTGGTCAGGGTTTATGGGCGCTTCTCATCATTGGTCGTCCCTTGGAGTGATTTCTAGTAAGGTCCCTTTGTCCTGCGCGCCTTTATACCGTGACGACGGTCACGGCCACCCAGCCGCGAAAAAATCAATTATTGTCACAATAATCCGGTGCAGCGAGGGTTAGTGAGCGAACCTCGGGAATGGCCGCGGTCAAGTTACCGGTGGTATACTGGAGAACGCGATGTGCCGTTGCCCATTGACACGATTCCCCCACCATAAATGGTGGGCCAGCCGTCTTGATTTCTTTCTTCCCGCTTTTGCCACCGTAATTCCTTTGTCCTGACCCGTTACAACTACAAATGAATAGCATAGCGGCCTTGATGAATCAAACCTCTTGTCTTGTGGCCGGAGTCGACACGTTTGAGTTTTTGGGCGGCTAATTCGTGTAGGGGAAATCGGCGATTTCTTTCGGTTGTTTCCAAAGAGTGTGCATTGCCCTCCTCACCCCGGTTTCTGCATTATGTGCCCATGATTGGAATTCACCTGGGAATCATCGTTGCGTCGTGGATTGCCTACTGGGGTTACCGGCGAAGGTTTTTGACCGGCTCCGGTGCTGCCATCGCCTGGGTGCTTGGTGGGTGCGTCTGGGCCGGGGGCAGATGGAGCTTGGCGGTGCCGCTGCTGTTTTTCTTTGTCGTTTCATCCAAGGTCACGCGATGGGCAGAGGAGCGAAGGGGGCAGATGCCGACGTCCGCCGCCCGCGCGATGGGGGCACGCAACGGTCGGCAGGTCGGAGCTAATGGCGCCGTCGCCGCAGTATGCGCGATTGCGGCCCTGCTCCTGGGCGAGAACCGCTGGCTCTACGGCGCGCTCTGTGCTCTGGCGGCCATGACCGGTGATACCTGGTCGTCCGAAATTGGCCGCGCGCTCGTGCCGCGGCCGCTGGATTTGCGGACTTTTCGACGTGTCGATGCCGGGGTCTCGGGCGCGGTCAGTCTGGTTGGCTCGTTGGCCGGTCTGGTCGGCACCGTGCTGACAACCAGCCTCGGGATTCTTCTCTTACCTGGTGCCGGTCGTCCAGCCAGGTATTGTTTTCTGGTGATCAACCTATGGGCCTTTGCCGCGATGTGGGTGGATTCGATTCTCGGAGCATTTGTACAAATGCGTTTTCGCTGCCAACGATGCGGTGTGCTTATCGACAACCGGATTCACTGCGGTGAGCCAACCCACCGGATTGCCGGGATATCGAGAGTCGATAATAACCTGGTGAATTTCCTGACCACCATTTTCGCCGCCCTGGTGGCAATACATCTGTAGCGCCGCCGCCTCGGCAGCAATGCCATGAGGGCAAGAAGCCCTCATGGCCGCCGGCAGGATGCCGGCGCTACGTCGTGAAGAAAATCATTGACCATCTGTTCTTGATCTTTATCTTGGCCTGCGATAGGCAGGGGGGAAAGGCAAGCTTTCCTGAGCGAAAGTTAACCGGGAGGAATCATGCCGGCAATTACCTTGTGTCAGGCGCGGGAAATACTGGATTCGCGCGGAAATCCGACCGTGGAAGTCGAAGTGGGCCTTGAGGATGGAACGATGGGCCGCGCCGCGGTCCCTTCCGGCGCGTCGACCGGGGCGCATGAAGCGCTGGAGTTGCGCGACGGAGACAAAGAGCGCTACCTGGGTAAGGGGGTTCTCCAGGCAATCGGAAATGTAAATGAAAAGATCGGTCCGCCACTGACCGAAAGTTTTTTGGACAGCCTGGATCAACCCGCAATCGACCGCTTCTTAATCGAACTGGATGCTACGGATGATAAGTCCAACCTGGGGGCCAACGCCATCCTGGGTGTTTCCCTGGCCGTAGCCCATGCCTCCGCGGAGTTCCTGGCCCTCCCCCTTTACGCCTACCTTGGCGGGCCAAACGCCAAGATCATGCCGGTGCCGATGATGAACGTCTTAAACGGCGGCAAGCATGCCGACAACAATGTCGACGTGCAGGAGTTTATGATCGTCCCCGCCGGGGCAAAGTCTTTCACCGAGGGACTGCGCATGGGCGCCGAGGTTTTTCACCATCTGAAAAAGGTCCTTTCCGGAAAGGGATACAATACTGCGGTCGGAGATGAAGGCGGCTTTGCTCCTGATCTCCGCTCGAACGAAGAAGCAATCACGGTTATTCTCCAAGCCATCGAAAAAGCGGGTTACAAACCCGGCACGGACGTCCACCTCGCTCTGGACCCCGCCTCCACCGAGTTTTATGACGCCAAAAACTCCGTGTACGTTCTGGCGGGAGAAAACAAGAAACTCTCCGGCAGCGAGATGGTCGAATACTATAAGAACTGGGTGGAACGCTATCCAATTGTCTCCATCGAGGACGGGCTGGCCGAGGATGACTGGGATTCGTGGGAAAAGATGACCGCCGAGTTGGGGCACAAAATCCAGATCGTGGGTGACGATTTGTTTGTGACCAACCCTAAGCGGCTGCGCCGGGGCATTGAGAGCAAGGCGGCAAATGCAATCTTGATCAAGTTAAACCAGATCGGCACCCTGACCGAGACTCTGGATACCATTGAAATGGCGCGCCGTGCCGGGTTTGCCACGGTAATATCGCACCGCTCAGGAGAGACCGAAGATACCACGATTGCCGACGTGGCGGTGGCCACTGGCGCCGGGCAAATCAAGACCGGCTCCCTCAGCCGAACCGACCGCATTTGCAAGTACAACCAGCTACTGCGCATCGAGGAAATGTTAGGCGATCGCGCGATCTATCCGGGAATCCACGCCTTTACCCGGGTGGACAGCTAAGACACCGCCGGAGAAATGAGGCGCAGAAACAGGAAAAACCGCCGGCGGGGGAAAGTCGTAATTCCCGATTTGCTTTCAAGCATCCGCGACCGTGCGGGCCATTTCGGCAGTTCCCACCGGCGGTGGGTGATTGTCGGCATTAAGATAGCGCTGGCCGCATTGGTCATCTATGCTTTTGCGACCGGCCCGGCCGGTTTCCTGCGCCTTTTCGGGCTGTACCGCGAAGGGCAAAAGCTCCACGCCGAGGATCGCCGGTTGACCGCCGAAATCGTGCAGTTGGAAAATATCCGCCGCTACCTGGAACTCGACACAACCTATATCGAAAAAGTCGCCCGCGAGGACTATGGCTTTTCCCGGCCCGAGGAGATTATCTACCTCGAACCCCAGGCCGGGGAAGATTAGCAGCGCTACCTCGGCGCTTGTATTCCAAGCCACCCGGCAGTTTATTTCGCACCTATGGCCGGTCCCGAGAAAACCGAAGCTGTTGTTCTGAAGACCCTCAAGTGGAGTGAGAGTTCAAAGGTCGCGCACCTGTATACCCGTCGGTGGGGCCGAATTTCGGTCCTCGCCAAGGGCGTGATGCGTCCGAAAGCGAAGTTCTGGGGCCATCTCGAAACATTCTCCTTAATCGAAGCGATCATTTACAAAAAGCCCCAGGAGCGCCTGCAGCTTCTGTCCCAGTGCCTGCTCAAAGACCCGTTCGGCGGGCTTTACTCCGATCCCGAACGGGCCGGGTATGGCTTTGCCCTTGTCGAGTTCCTGGAGCGCCACACGCTCGAAGAGGGCAACAATGATTTATTTGACCTAACCGTATCCAGCCTTCGGCTGTGGCAAAAGTTGAGTGGCACACGGTTGCAGCTGGCTTTTTATGAGTTTCTTTTGGTGGCCCTGGATTATCTGGGCTATCGGCCGGCCGTCGAGGCCTGCTGCTTTTGCGGCCGCGTTCCCCGCAAGAGGCAAAAGGTGATGTTCGACCGGTCCGGTGGAGGATTGATCTGCCGCCATTGCGCAGGTGAGGAAAAGGCGTATCAGCTCCTCTCCGCGGCTGCGTATGAACGGGTAAACAAGGTGGTTAACCGGTCGATAGATGGCGAAAGCAACCGATGCCCACCGCCGTCTGTCGTGGATGAGATCGCCGAAATGACCGAATCGTTTTATGGATACCACCTGGGCGGGGGACGGCTCAAGTCATTGGATTTCGTTCGCCGTGTGGCCGGACCCGGTAAATCAGCGTAGGGAGGATTCGTGGACAAGAAAATTGCGGAAAACGTCACCATGGACCGGCTTGTTTCGTTATGCAAACGGCGGGGATACGTGTTTCAGTCATCGGAGATCTACGGAGGTGTAGGCTCCTGCTGGGACTATGGCCCGATGGGTGTTGAACTCAAGCGCAATATCTGTGACTTCTGGTGGAAGGCAATGACCCAGGCGCGCGATGATATCGAGGGGATCGATGCCGCCATCTTGATGCATCCGGACGTCTGGGTGACCTCGGGCCACGTAGACGGGTTTACCGATCCTCTGGTCGATTGCAAAAAATGCAAGTCCCGCTTCCGCGCTGATGATATTGAAGGCAGTGCCTGTCCCAACTGCGGGGGTGAGCTGACCGATCCCCGGCAGTTTAATTTGATGTTCAAGACGTTTATGGGCCCGGTCGAGGATGACACTGCCGTCGTGTATTTGCGCCCGGAGACCGCCCAGGGTATTTATGTTAATTTCCTCAACGTCCTCGGGCCATCCCGCCGCAAGATTCCTTTTGGCATCGCCCAGATCGGCAAGGCCTTCCGCAACGAGATCTCGCCGGGGAACTTCATTTTCCGCTCGCGGGAATTCGAGCAAATGGAGATGCAGTTTTTCGTTAAGCCCGAGGAAGACCAGAAGTGGTTTGACTACTGGAAAGAACAGCGGTTTAATTGGTATCTAGCGCTGGGAATTAAAGAAGAAAACCTGCGCTGGCACGAACATGGCCCGGATGAGCTCGCGCATTACGCCAAGACGGCGTTCGATATCGAATACAGCTTCCCCTTCGGTGTAAAAGAGCTGGAGGGCATTCACAACCGCACCGATTTCGATTTAAGTCGGCACAAAGACGCCACCGGCGTTGATTTGTCGTACTTCGATGATCAAACCAAGGAACGTTACATTCCTCATATTATCGAGACCTCCGGTGGCGTGGACCGTACGATGCTGGCCTGCTTAGTCGACGGCTACCGCGAGGAAGAGGTCCGCGGCGAAAAGCGGGTCGTTTTAGGCCTCTCACCCAAAGTTGCGCCGATTAAGGTCGCGGTCTTCCCCCTGGTCAAAAGAGACGGCATGCCGGAGGTTGCGCGAAAGGTCTACGCCGATTTGCAGAAGCACTTCAAATGTTTTTACGACGAAAAATCCGCTGTCGGCCGCCGGTATCGCCGCATGGACGAAGTCGGCACCCCGTTTTGCGTGACGATTGATTCTCAGACGTTGGAAGATCAAACAGTAACCATCCGCGACCGCGACTCCATGGAACAATCCCGCGTCGCGATTACCCAACTCCCCCAAGTCCTAACCGAGAAGATCGGGCCTACGGTTTGACTCAGGCCGCCGGGTATCCTGTAAGTCAGGCGCCCTGGCGCTTGACATTTCCTCTGTGATATCCACCGTGTCGTGCTCTGAAACCTTGACCGAGGTCAAGGCCACACGGCCTTGTTATATGTCTTCACCCATCCAGCCTTTTTTTTCCATCAACGGAACGATCCTAACCAAAAAATCATAGAACTCCAGAAATCCATCGTCTCCATATGCCAATGAAAATATCGGCGCAAATTCCTTCTCTGGTAAGGTTGATGGATCCTTCTCGAAAAATTGGAAAACCATATTGTCATAGTCGTATCGGACGGTAAGTTCATTAACAAATCCCCAATTCAGTCCCGGAAGTCGAACCAACTCGGCATAAGAAATAAATAAGGTTGCAACGTCTAAAGCATCTTCGACTTGTTGCTTTGAAGGGGGAGCGAACTCGTGCTCTAGGAGGTTTCTTAACTTGATAACGCTATTGAGAATTCTAGGAACTACGACTCCAACTTGGGAAATGAACTCCATTTTCCTTGGAATGTTCCAGCTTTGCTTCTTAGCGAGTTGTAACATTCCTAGCTGTTTAATTAAATGGTCAACCTGGGAATCTATAGCTCTTTTGCAGTTACCGAGACAGTTTATCCGATTTCTTTCCTCCTCCAGTGCTTCAGAGTCTTTGATAGCAAAGTTAAGAAAATCGCGTGGTTCTAAATAAGGTTTGATCTCTGTTGCGGGTGGAACATCCTTGGCGCTTCCGACGAACTTGAGGTTCTCGTCATAGCCAAATATAAAACACAGCTTGCGTTTGAATTCAGAAACTATATCACCTTCATCCATAATTCGCTCTCAAGTGTAGAAGGACATATAACAATAATTAGACTGACCCACACAAGATGCCGCTGCCGTGGCCCTCACGTTCGTCAGGGTTTCATGGTTCCTCGGTCAGACTGCACTCTTTTGCCTGTGATATCGGCGGCGGCATGCTCTGAAACCTTTGCCAAGGTCAAGGCCACGCGGCCTTCTCGCGTGTCTAACGGCAGTCCGTAGGCCGGGTTCCGACTGTGAGCGAGCCGAGGAGGAGAAACCCGACAATAAATCTGGCACGCCCTTTAACTAAGGCCGTTCTTTGGCGGTTCAAAGAGATCTCTGTTCGGATTGGTCTTCTTACGTCGGGCTGGCTGTGCGGCGGTCTGTCCTGCTTCCTTCAGAATCTCTTCTACGAGTTTGTTAATTTGCTGCATTTCTTCTGAAATCAGTTGCTTGGCGGCAAGCCTTCTCTGTCCAAGCCTGCCTTTGAGCGACGAACCATACTTTCGAATAACCTTAGAGCTTTCTACCGCTAAACGCACCAATTCTCTGTGCCGCGCGTCACTCTTATTAAATGGCGGAATCGCACAGGCTTCAAAGGGACGCCGATGGATGTCACGTTCACCATAGAGACCTTGGGGTTGGTAAACTTTGATCAAGTCATTTACAATATCCGAGTTCAACATTGCCACCAAATAACTTCCCTCGGCCTTTATGTTAGGGTAGTAATAGTACGTCTTGGCATCTGCCAGAAATCCGGAAACAGGGAAGCCGAACGAGTGAGTTTTCGAGGGCTTCAGGAGCGCGGCAGTGATGTTTGTACCAGATGTGTTATAAAGGACTACAAATCTTGGCTTCGCATTCTGCTTCACGATTTTTTGAGTATAATTGAGCCACCCGTGCAACGGGATTTGTTCCTTCGTTTCTCGGCCCCTTTCCCATTTGTCCTCCGCTTCTTGCATCCACTTTGCGGCATTCGTACCACCAACTTGCAGGAGGGAGCTTGAATCTGCCATCACCGGCCCGTCCCGCAACAAACGCACTGGCAAGAAAACCAATTCACGACGTAACACGCAGAATGGAAGGAGACCTTTCGCTAGAACCGTCTCGAATAAGTATTCACGTTCAATCCGGCCCGAAAGCCGTACTCTCCACTGAGGTTTTGCTTCATCATAAGCCTCATCACCCGTTTCAAGATAAGGAGCCTTGACATTTTTGGCGGCGCCTTTCTGTGGCTGAATGAACCATAAACAGCGCGGAACAAGGGTGGCACCCTGAAAGAATTTCTGGTAGTAGTGTTTCGATTGCACCTTTGTATCGAGAAAGGAGAATGTACCATCCTCGATTTCGAAGTGCCCCTCGGCGGCCTTCCAGGTAAGGTTCTTCATTGGCAGTTTAGCGCTGTAAAATAACGTTGGGATATCCGCGGTCATCACGGCCCGGGTGTGGCGGACGATCATTACCGAGCGGACGTTGAACAACGGCTGCACCTCGGTGAAATCGTGTATCTCCGATACCCCATGAGCCTGGAAACCTGCGTGTTGCTTGGAAGGCAGGATTGTTGTCTTCGGAAGGACGAACGCAATCGTGCCGCCAGGTTTTAAGAATTCCTTCTCGCAATGAAGAAAGAATAGCGTACTTGTGTCCATCTGTGTGAATAGCTTAAATTCCTTCGGGCCCAGCAGCTCCAACGCAAACGTCAGTTCCTTAATTCGCGTTTTGTAACCTTTGTCTTCCACGTAGCGATAAGACAGCCAGGGAGGATTACCCACGACATAGTCGACCTTAACTTGACGGATGAAAGCCGGTCGGTAAGCATTCTTCAAGATATACCCGAATACAGTGTCTTCCCCTCGAGCGATCAATTTGACCATGAGTTTGAAATTCTGCATCCAAAAGAACTTTTCTTGATCGGACATTCCCGCCAAGTCATTCTTTTGTAAGCTAAGGCGAGCGCTCTCCATCTTTTTCTTGCTTTTCGAGGCGAAACAGGCCTTTTCCGTGATTGCGTCAACTAACGGATCCAACTCACCCTGGCGTTTGACAGTCTCAAGAGGAATGAAGAAACTCTCATCTTCCGATACAGGGACTTCTATTTTTTCGCCTTTCGAATCCTCGCTGACCTGCAGCGTATCGGCCATATAAATCGGGAGATTTATGTCCTCCTGATTTTTTCGGATTTCTTTGGTTAATCCTAAGATCAGATTTGCCTTGGCCATTAAGACGGCGACGGGATGCACGTCAATTCCGATTACCCACTGTTGTGCATACTTCAACAGCTTCTGCCCTTTCAAACCATGCTCACGCTTGCGGCGAATTGCTGCCAACAAGAATGATCCGGATCCACATGCCGGGTCCAGAATGCGCCCGTTTTCATAGGAGATTGCTTCCAAAGTCAAGTCGGCAAGCCAGTCGGGGGTGTAGTATTCTCCCAGGGCATGTCGACTTTCGGGGTCGACAAGTTCCTGGTAGACTTCCTTGAGGATGTCCTCAGATATTTCGCTGAGATCATAGATCTTGAGGTACGATTCCAATTTGGCCAGGAATCCGAGAAAGTCTTTCTTTACCGGCGTTTCTAATGCCCAACTGAAAAAATCCGGTTCCGCCAGGTTAAGGAGGTTCTGATTCTTGAAAAACTCGCCGGTGAGCAAACCGACATAGTCGCGTGGCTTCCTGTCGGCATCAGGTGCGAGAGCCTTTGCGACAAGCAAGCGAGACAACATAGTCAGATATGTGTGCTTCAGGAAAAGGGTGGTATCACCGATCCGACTGCCGTACACGCGGGCCAACAGGGCATTCCATTCTCTGAACTTGACGTTTACCGACTTTTTCTGCCGAACACTCTCAAACATTTCATGAAGCATCTCCCGGCACTTATTGAAAACAGCGCTATGTAACCCAAATCTATTCGTTATGTCTGCGGAACGTGGGGAAGTGGGCCTGGTTGTGAAGATGAATTGGTCCAACATCCTGAACGAAGCCAATTCGTCTCCTTCGTCGAGGGAAAATTGTGTTATTTTCTGGGGGTTGTCCTTCTCGAACTGGTAAGCTACAAAAGCGATTCCATCAGTGACCAATGCAATGTAGTCACTGGGCCGCCGTCGGCTCTTGAAGTATTTCTTCAACTCGAGCTCGGCAGCAAGCAGTTCGGCTTTTAGATCGGTCTTGAATTCGAAAATGACGCTCTTAAACAAAGCGTCTATGCGCCCGCGGACCTCCGCAGCTTTTACCTTCTCCTCAAGCTCCACCTCCGTCGGCTCCAGCCCGAAGCCTTTCCGCAGAAAATCCAAGAACAGGTGGCGGCGCTGATCGTGATGGCTCCCTCTGCGCACCGCTGCCTTGATCTGTTCCATATACTCCCGCAGGCATTGCGGAAATACATCCAGGTAAGGATTTACAATCGGCCGCATAACTCATAGAAACTAAGAAATCGGAATCAGCAAGGCAAGCATTCGTGCACCGGAGCAAAAACTACTTGCTAACCGGTTGGTAGGTATGTTGTTCGGTAGGTCATGCGCCCTGGCACTTGATATTTCCTGGGATCCGAGCACAAAAAAGCGACCCGCGCCGATACCCGACGCGGGTCTTTGATCCCTTTAGTCACTGTTTGCGCCAGTTGAGTATTACACTTTCACTTTGCCCGGCCGCGGGGAAAACATCTCGGTTAACTCGACGCCGTCGCTGACGGAAAAGACCTGGTATTTATCCGGAGCCAGCGCCTCGCTGCTGTCTAGATCAATTTTCAACCGCAGCGACTTGGCGATTTTTTCTAAGCGCTTTTCGCGGGGATCGGCAATGTATTCGGCAAACGCCGGATGCGTGATCAGCCGGAATTTTTTGATGTCGGTGGCGATCTTGGCCCGGGCAAACCAGCGCTCCAGTTTCAAGCCCAGGGTGTCTTTCGACAGCACGCGGCCGCGGCCATCGCAAACCGGGCAGGGGTCGGACAATGACTGCGTGAGCGGCGGCCGGACGCGCTGGCGTGTCATTTCGATCAAGCCGAAATCGGAAATCGGGCAGATCGAGCGCTTGGCCCGGTCAAGGCGGAACGCCTCCTTGAACTCATCATATACCCGGCGGCGGTTGTCGAAATGCATCATGTCGATGAAGTCAATAATGATCAGACCGCCGATATCCCGCAGCCGAATCTGGCGGGCCACCTCACGGGCCGCTTCCAGATTGGCCCGCAAGATCGTGTCTTCCTGGGACTTCTTCCCTACATAACGCCCCGTGTTGACATCGATGGTGAACATCGCCTCGGTCTGGTCGATGACCAAGAACGAACCTTTCTTCAGCCACACTTTGCGGTCAAAGAGCTTCTCGATCTCCGGTTCGACGGCGTAAAGGTCGAAAATCGGCACGTCCCCGTCGTAGCGTTCGATCTTCGAGCGCAATGCCGGGTCGACCGACTTCAAGTACGAGACAATCGAGCGATAAACCTTCCGGTCGTCCACGACCAGCCGCTCGACGTCGTCCGAGAACACATCCCGCATCAGCGAGCCGGTGATATCCAGTTCCTGATGCAAAAGCGCCGGCGCTTCTTTCTTCGCGGCGTCCTTGCTGATTTTTTTCCAGGTCTTGGTGAGTTTGCGGACGTCGCTTTTGAAGTCGCGCTCGGCCTTGCCCTCGGATTCCGTGCGCGCGATCAGGCCAAAGCCCTCCGGGCGGAGTGGGGAGAGTATTTTCTTCAAGCGGCGTTTCTCCGCCCAATTGTGGATGCGCCGGGAAATACGAACGCTGTGGTCATCAGGAACCAAGACGACAAAACGCCCGGGCAGCGAGATCTGCGTGCTCAGCCGCGCGCCCTTGGTCCCCAGCGGTTCTTTGATCACCTGGACCAGGACTTCCTGTTTTTTGCGCAGGACATCCTGGATGTTTCCCCGTCGCTGTTTCTTGACCAGGTCGGTTATTGATTCTTCATCGACGTAATCGGCGTCGTATCCTTCCCCCTCACCAAGACGTCTGAGGTCGGAAGAATGCAAGAACGCGGTCCGGGCTTCCCCGATCTCGACAAATGCCGCCTGCATCCCCGGGAAAACCGCAGTCACAATTCCCTTGTATATGCCCCCGGTCAACTTGACGTCTTCGGGGCGCTGGTACGACAACTCCACGAGCCTCTCGTTCTCGATAATCGCGATCCGTTGCTCGTGTTCGGTAACGTTTATGATGATGACTTTCTTCAATTTGGGTGTTCCTCCAGGAGAGTGACGGTCCAATTTGCTCTCGGAATTGACCGTCACTAAAACTGCCGGCCATGTACCTGGTTAGGGTCTGCCGGATCGGCTTCCACGCGATCCGGACGAACATGGCGACTGACCGTAATGAATCAACCCGGATGCAAATGAGTGGAGTGGCGTTCTTGCCACACGCACAGGTTGGGGCAGCTATCGGGTTTATTACCCTGCCCAAGGGGAATACGGCTCGCCTGCTGCCGGCGATTATTCGCCATTCAGGGTTTGCCCGGTTTGTGCGCATTTCAACTCCACGTTTCACCGGGTTGCGTGCGGTATCCCCGCACGAACTCGGGCCCGGCCATGGGCCTTTTCCCGGCCGGTTGGATTTTTGTCAACCGCAGCGCCCCGTCGCCGGTAGCCACCACGACACCCGTTTTGGGGTCAGCGGAAATCGTCTCGCTCACTTTTGGAGAGGAAAGCGAATCCGCGACTTCGGCTACCTTGCACTGCAAAATCTTTACTTGTTTTCCGCGGAAGCGGCAAACAGCACCGGGATCGGGCGAAAGCCCGCGTACCCGGTTGAAAATCTTTTTGGCACTTTGTGTCCAGTCGATAATCCGATCTTCCGCGGCAATCTTTGGTGCTCTAGTGACCAGCGTTAGGTTTTGTTTGCGCGGTTGGACCTCCTTTCTTTCCCATTTATCAAGCGTTTCCAGAAGCAGGTCGGCACCGGCTTGTGCGAGCCGTTCCTCCAGCTCGCCGTGCGTTTCCTCCGGGCCGATCGGCACGCTGCGCGAAAGCAGCACATCCCCGGCATCGACCCTTTGTTGAATCAAGAACGTCGTGACACCCGTTTCGTCCTGGCCATCAAAAAGCGCCCACCGGATCGGCGCCGCCCCGCGGTAGGCCGGCAAAAGCGAGGCGTGCAGATTTATCGTCCCTCGCCTGGGCAGGATAAAGACCGCCTCGGGCAAAATGCGGAAGGCAACGATCACAAAACAATCGGCGTCCCATTTTTTTAGTTCGGCCAATAATCCCGGATCACCCAGCTTCACCGGCTGCAACAGCGGCAGGCCGAATTCACGGGCGCATTCTTTCACCGGAGACGGGGCCGGCCTTCGCCCGCGACCGGCCGGTTTATCCGGCGTGGTTACCACCCCCACCACCGTGTGCCGCCTGTCATTGACTATCCGTTGCAGGGAGACCACAGCGAACCGGGGTGTCCCGAAAAAGGCGATTTTCATGGCTTGGCTGGAATGATGTTCCTCTGCCGCATGAGCTTTTTGATCTTTTCCCGTGCTTCTTCGGTCAGCAGATCGATGAACAACCTTCCCTCCAGGTGATCAAACTCATGGAGAATGATACGCGCCAAGACCCCGTTGGCTTCAAGGTTGTGTTCATTACCCTGCAGGTCGAGATAGCGGATTCCCACCCGCCGCGGACGATGGAGGTCGAAATAAATCCCGGGGAATGACAGACATCCCTCTTCGTAGACGGCATCGCCATCCGTGCCTATAATCTCCGGATTGATAAACACCGCGCGCGATCCCCGCTCGATGACCGGTGAGGTATCCGCGACAAACAGCCGCCGGGACAGCCCGACCTGCGGTGCGGCCAGGCCGATCCCGTTTTGTTTGGCCAGCGTGGCGTACATGTTCTCAACTAGGCTGTCAGTGGCCGCGTCGATGTTTTCGAGTCTCTCGGCCCGTTTTCTCAGCAACGGGTCCCCATAGATGCGCACCGGGAGGATAGCCATCGCCTTTCCTTAAACCGGATCGACGGCTCTATTTCCCCGGCTGCTCCGCTCGACCGGAGATCGAGGATTTCAAACACTCTATTTTCGTGTTCTCGCCGAATTTCAGGACGATGATATTTTCCTTATCGCCGAAACCGACCACTGTGCCAATCATCCCGCCCGAGGTGATTACCCGGTCACCCTTGGACAGTTCGGAGATCATTTTCTGCTGCTGCCGCTGCCGTTTCTGCTGGGGGCGAATTAACAGGAAATAAATGACGGCGAACATCAACACGAGCATGATAATCATGCCCGTCCCACCGCCGCCTCCGTCTCCCTGGGGAGCCCCCAGGCTCAAAACCCAATTGATCACTGCTCCTCCTTTTTTTCGCTCCGGGCCCGCTCGGCGCCTGACCGGTAGGCCGCAAGAAAACTCGTTTTATATTCTGAAAATGTATCCTCTTTGATCGCCCGGCGCAAGGACTCCATGAGGTGCAGGTAAAACCACACGTTGTGATACGTGACAAGCATACACCCGGTCATGTGCCCGACGTTAAAGAGGTGCCGCAAATAGGCGCGGGAGTATTGCCGGCAGACAAAACAATCGCAGTGGGGATCCAGAGGTTCGCCCGAGGTCTTATAGCGGGCGGCCTTGACGATCACCTCACCCTGGGAAGTAAACGCTGTACCGTTGCGCCCGTTGCGCGTAGGCAGGACGCAGTCGAACATATCGATGCCTTTTTCCACCGCCAGGATTATGTCTTCCGGGGTCCCCACGCCCATCAAGTATTTTGGCTTGCCTTCCGGCAAAAGCGGAACGACGGTATCCAGAATTTCCCACATCTCTTCTTTCGGTTCACCGACCGACAGCCCCCCGATGGCGTAGCCGGCAAAATCCAGTTCGATCAGCCGCTGGGTACATGTTTTTCGCATATCTAAGTAAGTGGAACCCTGGACAATCCCAAAAAGGGCGGGACAATTTTCGCCGAGATTGAGCGAATGGAAATGGTTGACAGCCCGGCGCGCCCAGGAGAGTGTCAGATCAACGCCCTTCTGCGCCCGACCGCGGTCGGCAGGGTAGGGGGTACAATCATCGAGAATCATGGCGATATCGGGGGAAAGGCCAACCTGGATATCGATGATTTTCTCCGGGGTAAAAAAATGTGGTGAACCGTCGATAAACGAGCGGAATTGTACGCCGTCTTCGGTCAGCTTCCGCACCTTTTGCATGCTGAAAACCTGGTATCCCCCGGAATCGGTGAGGATGGCTCCCGGCCAGCTGGTGAAGCCGTGCAGTCCCCCCAGCGATTTGACGATTTCGACTCCCGGCCGCAGATAGAGATGATACGCGTTGGCCAGCGTGATTTGCGCGCCCATTTCCTTAATTTGCGGATAGGTCAACGCCTTAACCGCCGCCACTGACCCCACGGGCATAAACACCGGCGTCTCGACGATCCGGCCGCGGACGCTAATCTCCCCGACACGTGAGAGGCCCACCGTCCGGTGGCCCACCCCTCCGGGGTGGGTTTCTAAATCAAATTTCAGCGGCCAGGTATTCTCGATGACGATTCTCCTCTGACCCCTTGCAATCCAGCCAAAAAGAATACCCGAATCTCACCAAATAATCAACGCCGCTTTCCCGGAATTCTCTCCCGGTCCGGTAGGGGCAGGTTTCAAACCTGCCCTTGGCCCGTTTGTAAGGGCACACTGTTGTGCGCCATAATCGTCCATTGTGTACAACCAGCGAGATCCCCGAAGGGGATCAATATCAATAGCCATGGGTGAAACCCACGGTCAGGGTGTCGAATGAAACCGACAGCGAAGGTGTCGGAGCCAGCCCATCCCTTACAAGTGGGTTTCTCACCTACGTCAACACCTCTTGTCATCCCCGCGAAGGCGGGGATCCAGAACACCCAATCAGACTGTCATACAAGTCTTCCCAGTGGGGATTGGATTGTTCAATAAGCGTAATCTTCCACTGTCTTTTCCATTTCTTCATCCGTTTTTCTCTGGAAATGGCTTGTTTCACGTCGTGATGCACATCATAGTACACCAGCTGATGAACCTGATATTTCTTGGTGAACCCTTCAATGACATCACTTTTGTGTTGGAAGACACGCTTAAGCAAATCGTTAGTGACACCGATGTAGAGCGTACCATTCCTTTTGCTGTCCAAAATGTAGACGTAATATTGTTCATGGCTTTTATGGACTCCTGCCTGCGGGCTTGTTGAAAAACCCCTCTTCACGCAAGAATGAAAAAAATCGTCGTCGCGACGAGTCCCGCGAAGCGGGACGACGTGGCGATCTCTTTTCATGCAAGCCATTACCCGGCAAGAGATTGCCACGCTCCCTGCGCTCGCTCGCAATGACGACAAGGTGAAGCGGTTAATTTGATATTTCGCCTCAGCAGCCTTTTTCAACACTCCCCTGCGCAGGAATGACAATTACAGAATTCAGGAGATTAGGAGCCCTATCCGCATGAGAACACAAAGCCGGTAGCCACTCAGAGCGAAGTTGGGTGGGCTACAGGCTATCCATGCCGTTGTTGAATGCGTCGTTGTCTTCCAGTTTGAGCGACCGAAATGCCTTCCGAGGGTTGTCATATTTCAGGTACGACATGGGTACATCGTTGAGGAGAAACGACACATCGTATGGGGACATCTGCCGTTCGACCAGATGAACCTTCGCCTGGAAGACGAGATCATTTATCGAGCCTATTACGGCTCGATTTAAGGTCTTGGAGAAGGACACACGCGCCATTGCCGGGGCGACAAGTCTCTTGAATATGAATTCATACCCATCATCCCGGATGAACTCGCTCATGCAACTGGTCAGCCGCGAAAGAAAAATGCAATCCGAAGTGATTCCCTTCCCGTACATCACCATCGAGTAAAGCGATGGTGTATTTGCGACGAGAATGTACTGAACCCGGTCAGCCGTGAACAGATGAGCTGTCCAATCGGCGAATGGATTCGGATCAGCAGGTAGTGACTCTGACGGACTTATGCCGATCTTCTTCCCAAGTTTGGCTGTGACTCGAAGTATCATCTCTTTTGCACCCAACGTGGTGGGTGGCCCATCAGTTTTGGTGGGAAAAATAGTAACAATTTCCAATTCATAAACAACATATGAATTCCCGTGGTTTTTGCGGGCCCATACGCTCAAGCAATCAAATGTGCGTTGTCAATTAGAAATTAATCTGAGAGATCATTAAACCTACACTTCCTCCAGATGATAGGCCGGTGGCCCATCCCTTTAGGGTGGGTTTCGTCGTAGCCCGAGTCTATGCGGCCTTACACCTCTACGAGATGATAAACCTTTGGGGGCACGTCTTCCCATTCATGCAACGGGTCGTTCTTGATTGCTTCCTCCATTGCCAGCCGCGCCGCCTGCCACTCCTCTTTCGAATTCCAGAATGCCATGCCGATGAGCTTTCCCGTTGTAGTATCTCTGAGGACATGCACTCGCTGGTGGCCGGGTTTGCCTTTCATCGCCGCCGCGTACCGGTGCATCGATTTGATGATGAAATCATCTTGCCCTGGATTCGGATAGTGAATTGACATATGCACGAACATAAGCGGCCTCCTATGCCATTGCCATCCGTGGCCCGATCAAGCCAATATCCTCTTCAATTGCGATAGAGAGGAAATCCCCACTGTCTCGATATTACCCTTGTCTTCCAGTTTTCTTTTATTACCCGCCGGGATAATCGCCCGGGCAAAGCCCAGTTTTTCCGCTTCCTTCAGACGCGTTTCCACATGCGGCACCGCGCGGATTTCACCCGCCAGGCCCACCTCACCGATGACGATTGTATTTGATGGGATTGGTGTGTCCTCGTATCCCGAAATGATGGCCGCGCAGACCGCCAAGTCAAGCGCCGGTTCGGATGATTTGAAGCCGCCGGCAATATTGGCGAATACATCCCGTACGCCCAGGCCGAGACCGCAGATCTTTTCCAAGATGGCAATCGCCAGAATCAAGCGACGAGGATCGACCCCGGTGGAAACCCGCTGCGGCGAACCGTAGTGCGTTGGGGTAACCAAGGCCTGGACCTCCAGCAAAAAGGGCCGCCGGCCTTCGATGGTACAACCGACCACGGAGCCGGCGGCATCTTCGGGACGCTCGGATAAGAATAACCCGGAAGGATCGGTTACCTCCTGCAATCCTTCCTCGGTCATCTCAAAGACACCGATCTCATTGGTCGGGCCGAAGCGGTTCTTGACCGAACGCACGATCCGGTGCGCCTGGTGCCGCTCGCCCTCGAAGTACAAGACCGTATCGACCATGTGTTCGAGGACCTTCGGTCCGGCAATTGTGCCGTCCTTGGTGACGTGCCCGACCAAAAAGCCGATTGATCCGGAGCGCTTACAGTAGTCAATTACCGCCTGCGCGCACTCGCGAATCTGACCGACGGTGCCCGGCGGGGAGGGCCACTCCGGATGCCGCGCGCTTTGAATCGAGTCGATGACGAACGCTGTCGGTTTGACTTGTCGCAGGGCCTGCTCGACCGCCGGCCACTCGGTTTCGGAGAGGACGGTTAGCCCCGTGGACTGCAGGCGGAGTCTTTCTGCCCGGCGTCTGATCTGTGGCAGCGATTCCTCGCCGGAGACATATAAAACCGACCGGCCATTGGCCGCTAACCGGGCGGCAACCTGCAAGAGCAGGGTGGACTTGCCCACTCCCGGATCACCGGCGACCAGGATTACTCCGCCCGGCACCAGCCCACCACCGAGGACGTCATCCAACTCCCGGATTCCAATCGGCAAACTCGTCTCGGCTGAGGCCGGCACGTCGGCCAATCGGACGGGAGAGGTCGCCGCCACCACTCGGCCACGTGAGGTGGTGCGCGATGGCCAGGTCTGCTCTTCTTGTAGGGTATTCCATTGACCGCATTCCGGGCACTGCCCACTCCACTTCACAAAACTCGACCCGCACGAACTGCAGGCAAAGAAGGTTTTGACTTTCTTGCCCATAGCCATGCTTGAATATACCGACAAAGCTGCCGGAAAGGGAATCACTTTGACGCCCGGGTTTCTTTTTGGTTGGGAATTTAACCGGTGGCCTCGAGCGCTGCCAGCCCCTGGGTTGGCTGTTCAGTCGGAGGGGGGAATTATGAGCAATATCCGAGCAACCGGCAGAACCATGCCTCTGGTTCAGCCCAAAAATCAACCTTGAGGTGTAGTGGATGTCGTGGTACAATGTGTTTCGGATGTCATGGTACCGTACAACAAGCCCTGCCCCTACGAACCGTCCCAATAATGGAGGGAAAAAGACGTTCCCTGGCGTATGATGTAGGAGAAACGCTCGAACCACTCGCCACAGTTAATGTACCAGCCACCTCCGATCTGTTCGAGAATTGGCTTGTGGAGATGGCCCATGATGACTGCGTGATGCCCGGCGGAGAGTTGCTTCTCCGCGTATTCACGATATTCGGCCTCGAACACCTCTGACCGAGCGCTGTTGTGCCGGCGACTCGAACGGCTGGAAGATGAAGCTAAAGCAAGGCCCCAGTCAACGGGCAGATGGCGGAAAGCCCAGATTCCGGGACGAAAGCGCAGGACTTTTTTCAGCAATCGGTAGCTGCGATCGCTTTGCCCTTTCCCGTCCCCGTGGGTTAGCAGGATTTTCTTTCCCGCGCGGTCGATCCGGACGTCAGCGCGATGGACAACGGCTCCCAATTCCGCGGAGAAAAAATCACGCATCCAGAAGTCGTGGTTACCGGCCAACAGATGAAACTCTCCCCCGCGGTCAACAAACGAACGAATAGCCGCCAGCACCCGAATCGATACCCGGGGGACGGCACGGCGGTATTCCAGCCAAAAATCGAACAAATCGCCGAGGAACCAGACTGCCGCACCGGTTCTTTCGAGGTGGGCCAGGAATGAGGCAAACCGGTCGGCTTTTATCCGCTCGGTTGCCTGGTCATGCGCGCCGAAATGGGCGTCGGATAGGAAATATTCTGGCCGATTTTCGATTGTTGATGTCCCCGGTTAATGGGCGGGTTTGAAACCCGCCCCTACAGAGATTGTCACGCTTCGCTCGCCATGACGGAGTTTGCATATACCCGTGATGCCGCTACTCCCATTCGATTGTTGCCGGTGGTTTGGAGGATATGTCATAAACGACGCGGTTGATTCCCTTGGTTGAGTTGATGATCCTGTTGGCCACGCGTTTTAGTATTTCATAGGGAATCTCACCGGCATCGGCGGTCATGCCGTCCGATGAAGTAACCGCGCGCAGGCAAACCGCGCGTTCGTAAGTGCGCTCATCGCCCATCACGCCTACTGTGCGCGCGGACAAAAGCACGGCAAAAGCCTGCCATATCCTATCGTACCAGCCGGACGAGCGGAGCTCATCGATGAAAATATTATCCGCTGTGCGCAACAAATCGAGCTTTTCAGGCGTGATCTCACCTAAAATGCGTACGGCCAACCCCGGCCCCGGAAACGGATGCCGACCGATAATCGAATCGGGCAAGCCCAGCACCCGGCCCACCTTACGCACCTCGTCTTTGAACAGCCATTTCAACGGCTCGACCAGCTTGAGCTTCATTCGCTCGGGCAAACCACCGACGTTGTGGTGCGATTTGATCGTAGCTGACGGGCCGCGCACCGAAACGCTTTCGATCAAGTCGGGATACAGCGTCCCCTGGGCCAGGAACCTCGCGTTCTCCCAGCGGCCGGCCTCGCGTTCGAAGACATCAATGAACACGCGGCCAATGATCTTGCGTTTTTCTTCCGGATCGGTGATACCCTTCAACGCCGCCAGGAACTCATCGGCAGCGTCCACGGCATGGACGTCAATCCCCAGATGTGAGAGAGCGGTCATAACCTCAACTGCTTCGTTTTGGCGCAAAAGCCCGTTGTCAACAAATATCGGGTGTACGCGATCACCGACCGCACGACCCAGAAGCGCGGCGCAGACGGAAGAATCAACGCCGCCGGAGATAGCCAGGATGACATCCGCATCGCCGACGGCGTTGCGGATTTGAGCGGTGGCTTCATCGACGAAATCTTTAATCGTCCAATCTCCACGGCAGCCGCAGATTTCAAACAAGAAGTTTTTCAGGATTTGACGCCCGTACGTGGTATGTTCGACTTCCGGATGAAACTGCACGCCATAAAAACGCGCCTCCGGTTCGGCTACCGCGGCAGCGGGAATCTCCGGCGTGCGGGCCAGGACATGAAAACTCTCCGGCCAGCTTTTCAGGGAGTCGCCGTGACTCATCCAGACGTCCGACTCCGCAGGCAGCCCGCGCAGGAGAGGATTGTCTTCAACATCAGCCAATTTGATCCGCGCCCGGCCGTATTCTCGCCTTGCAGATTTCCTTATTTTCCCTCCGCGGCGCACACCGTATAGCTGCAAGCCATAGCAGATCCCCAGCTTCGGCACGTCGGCAAAGAGTATTCCTTCCGCGCATACCGGAGCATCAGGATCGGCTACCGAGGCTGGTCCACCGGAGAAGATAAGGCCACTGATTCGTGGCCAGTCGAGCTTATCGGGGTCAGTTGTCCCCGGCACCACGCGGGAAAACACACCCAGTTCGCGCACCCGCCGGGCGATGAGCTGGGTGTACTGCGAACCGAAGTCCAGGATCCATATCTCCTGGTGAGCTGACCGGGTCATTTACTCCTCGGCGTTATCAGGTTGTCTTTTTTCCAGCGGACATCATCACGACGCGGTTTCTCGCGCAGGAAATGCAGTCCGCGCGATTCCGTGCGCCGGTACGCACCGGTGGCAATCAATTCGGCGACCAAGGCCAGGTTGCGCAACTCGATTAAGTCCTCGGTGATTCGCCTGTCAGTAAACCGTTGGTCGGCCCAACGTCGGACCTCCGCGGCGGCTTTCCTTGCTTTGGCGATATCCGGGCGCTGCCGGACGATACCGACATACTCCGACATCGTTTCACGGAGCATCTGTATTCTGTTTACGATTTTGTCGTGATCGACGCGGCCTTTTTCTTGGCCGCGGCTGGCAAGACGGGTTTTCAACCGGATCCTGGCCAGCGCAGGTAAGCGCCGGCGAGCCTCCCGGGCCGCCAGTTCAGCGAAACACACGGCTTCCAATAGTGAGTTGGAGGCTAAGCGGTTTGCGCCGTGCATGCCGGTAAATGAAACCTCTCCCGCGGTAAACAAACCCAAGATATCTGTCCGCCCGCGGCCATCGGTTACCACCCCCCCGCACATATAGTGCGCGGCCGGGACGACGGGCAAAGGTTCACGGGTAATATCCAGGCCTAACTCGGCACAGCGGCGGGTAATATTGGGGAACCGCTGCGTTATGTAATCTGCCTTCAAATGCGTTACATCCAGAAAGGCATGTTCAATGTTCGATTTGTGAATCTCAGCATAGATGGCCCGGGCCACGATGTCGCGTGGCGCCAGATCGGCCAGGCGATGATACCGGGGCATGAACGCCTCGCCTTTTTCATTGCGCAACACTCCGCCCGCGCCGCGTACCGCCTCGGAGATCAAAAAACGCCCTGCCCCGGGAAGGGCCAGGGCCGTCGGGTGAAACTGAACAAACTCCATATTCCCCACCCGGCATCCTGCGCGGTAGGCGATAGCCACCCCGTCTCCGGCGGAGATCGCCGGGTTGGTGGTATGACGATACACACGGCCCGCGCCGCCGGTGGCCAAGAGCACAACCGGGGAGAGAAGCGGCAGCACGGCATCTTCCTTATCATCTAAGACCCACACCCCACGGACCACTCGTTTGCCGTTTGCATCGCGGGCGGTAATCAGGTCAATCGCGCGGAAGTTCTCAAAAAACGAAACGTTCCGCCGGGAGCGCACCAACTCCAGGAGGGCGCGTTCGATTTCGCGGCCGGTCAAATCCGAGGCGTGCACGATTCGCCGTTCGGAATGTCCGCCTTCCCGACCCAAATCCAGATCGGCCACGGTCTGCCTTTCGCGGCGATAGGTAAACCGGACACCGACATCAATCAAATCGCGAATGATGCCCGGCGCCATGCTGACCACCTTGCGGACAATGACCCGGTGGCAAAGACCATCACCAGCGACCAGTGTGTCGGCGACATGTTTTTCCACGGAATCGTACTTAGAAATCGGGCAGGCGATCCCCCCCTGGGCCAAGTTGGTGGCCGATTCAGCCTCTTCCTTTTTGGTGATGATCACCACACGTCCGAACTCGGAGACACGATAGGCAAACCACAATCCGGCGATCCCCGAACCGATGACGAGAAAATTAGTGGTCTCTTTAACAGTCAAAAACCTGCTCCAGAAAACGGTCAAATTCCTCGGCGTCCACACCGGGCGAAAGCCGCACTTCAGGGTATATGATACGCATGCTCCGGGTGGCGAAGCGAGCCAATTTTACGGCATCTTTCTCGGTGGTGATCAACAAGTCAAGCGACTCTTTTTGGGCTTCGGTGCACAAGATGTCGATACCTTTCTGCCGGTAGCGACAGTGATCGGCAAAACGCCAGACCCGCCTGATCGTAATGTGGCGTGAGCCCAGCCACCAGAAGAACTGATCGGGGCGGGCCAGGGCGCAGAAGGCGCCAACTGAACTTGTCCCGGGCAACGACAAAAAGCCGGCCGGGGTACCGTCAAGATTGCACCAGGAAGTCAACTCGTACGCGAAGGGGAAAACGGGACCGGCAAATCCGAGCGTAATGAGCGTCTCTTGATCAGTGCGGGTATCCGGCTTCGGGGACTTAACGAGAAGTACCACGGCATCGGCTTTTTTCGCTTCGGCCGGGGGCTCACGCCAGCGTCCGGCCGGGAAGAAGCGAAACGGGAGATCAAGATCACCGGAGAGCAGGGTCAGGATGCGGCGATCACGCGCGATCCGGTGGTATTGGAGGGCGTCATCAAGGAGAAAGACATCGGTGGACGATTGCCGCTCAAGATCGCGCGCCGCAGCGGCGCGGTCGGCATCAATGATAACCGTCGCCGCAGGCAGGCGCCGCGCCAGCATGAGTGGTTCATCTCCCACCAGGTCCGCATTATATTTATTCGCCTGATCCGGATTGATAATAATTCGCTCCCGGCTACGCCGTCCATATCCCCGCGTGAGAATGGCCACCCGTCTGCCTGAGCGCAGAAGCCGGGAGGCGATATAGTCAACCAACGGTGTTTTCCCGCTGCCGCCGACAGTTAGGTTGCCTACGGCAATAACTCGTGCCCGGGGCCGAAAGACTTTTCCTTCTTTAGGCATCTTAAACCGGCGATGCAGGTAATATCCCAACTGATAACCAGCTGCAGCAACGCGGGCGGCTGCGCCGAATAACCTACGACCACGAAAGTGGCGTCCGTCCTGGTAATCCTGATACCATTTAATCCAGCGGTCTTTCATCGGGCAGATTTCTTTTCTCCGGACGGCAAAGCGTTCAGCGCGTCCAAGCGCTGGAGGATGTCGGAGGCGACGCGCCGGGCCGCGTCGCTGAAGCCGGCGAAGAACTCCCGGCGGCGGCGGTTCCAAGAGTCGGGATCGGGGGGGTCCTTAATCGCCCGCATGATCGCGGCGGCAAGTGAGTGGGCATTGTTTACGCGTTGACCCAAACCTGCGTTTTCCAGTGCCGATGCGGCCTCCGCCTGTTCTTCGGTGTACGGGCCGAACAAGACCGGGGCCCCCGCCAGGACCGGCTCGACCCGGCAGGAAGCAAGCACCTCGAACGAATCCCGGTTCAGGCGGGCCATCCAGTCCTC
>Ga0114920_10000247_pt1 | contig 23674 bp, 17 predicted proteins | sample ChitaG_FD_88683 | JGI IMG/M metagenome (GOLD analysis project Ga0114920, IMG submission 88683) | Deep subsurface microbial communities from South Pacific Ocean to uncover new lineages of life (NeLLi) - Chile_00310 metaG | ecosystem: Environmental > Aquatic > Marine > Oceanic > Sediment ...
GCCTCTTTTGCATCGTATTGTCGTCCCAGCCCGGAAGAGCAGATAACGAACACCCATTGAAATCCCCACCGTTTGAATCTTTTTGTTTCGAGAGCAATCGTCTCACGGCACGGATGGGGCAACTGATATGCCGGGCAAGCCGTGGCACGGATCCCGAAAGAAGGGCGGTGAGTTATCTGCTTGAGGGATTGATCGTTAGCCAGAGAACCGGCCGGATCAAGAGGCTCATCTCCTCAGAGATCGGCCTTCCGACCGCGACGGAAATATGGGAGAAAACCTATATCCAAAAGGACAAAAGACCAAACATCCGTCTTTGATGTCCGCTGAGGGGTGATTGGTGGCCGGGGCGGGGCCGACGGGGGCAAAACCCGGTTTTTGCGTAACATATTGCGCAACAACAAGCTACGGCAAACCCGCAGGTTCTGCGACGCATTTTTTGCATTTTTTTGCGAAAATCCCTTGACAAATAATTGCAAGTGGTGTTGCTTCTTGGTGAGAAGGTATGGGGGCGTTAGTGTTACGCCTGTTTACGTGGGGAACAAAAGAATGTAAGGGAGGTGGACCGATGGGGAAGTCAAAAATCTTGATTGCCATCGGCGTGTGTGTGGCGTTGCTATTGTTTCCACTCAGCGGGATGGCGGATAATCCTCTGCCTAACACTGGTGACGATGATGGGCATCCGTGGGATGACGGAAACCAGGACGATGATTCCAGTAATCCCGCAGATGACCCGGACAACCCGCAGATGGAGGTCGTGACGGGCAGCGCCGACGAGCCAGTTTGTCAGTCCGCCAGTCCGGTATGGTACTTTGCGTCCTGCCTGCTGACGGGAAACTGGTTTTTGTTGTTGCTGTGGTAGGTTGCAGAAAGACCGTGGGCGAAAAGTCGCCATAGAAGGTCGTCTGTACAAATGAATTCCACCCCTCGCCACAAAATAGCAAGGGCCGGGGTCCAGGAAGAAGCTGTTCAGCGGCACCTTGAAAAAACCGACTACTCAGTTGCCTTGCGGGAACTTGACACCTGGGCCGCCGACGACCGCCTTTCCTCAGCGGTTCAGGCGGACATATCATATTACCGCGCGCTCGCCTTATTTGGCCTGGCCCGTTATGCGGACGCGTTAGCCGCAGCCCGTGGCGCTTTTCCCTTTTACAATCAATCGGTCAACCACCTCCGGCTGGCCGAGGTTCTGACCATTATGGGCAAGGCGTACGCCGGAAAGGGTGATCTGAAAAACGCCCGCATCCAGATCCGCAATGCACTGGCCTCTTTTTTTCGCGTGGGGAATGTCGACGGGATCATCCGCTCGTACAATGAACTGGCCCGGATAGAATTCATCCGGGGCGAGTTTGATGTGGCAATCGATCATCTTACCGAGGCCATTTCCCATTGTGAACAGGCGGGCGATGCGGATTTTCGGGCCAAGCTGGTCGGTAACCTTGGGCGCATTCACTTGTTGCGCGCGTCCTGGGAGAGGGCCAAGGAATGTCTCGATCTGGCCATCCGGGCGCAAACGCGCCGGGGCAATGACCTTTCCGTGGCGCGCAACCAACTCTCGCTGGCCCTGTTACATCTCCGGCAAGGGAAGTTTTCCGCTGCGGATTCTGTCCTGGACAGATCAGCCAAGACTATTGAGCAAAACGGCTATCGGCGCGAAGAGTCCATTCTCCATGAATATCGCGGCACGAGGGCCCATCTCGCCGGCGATTTCGACGGGGCGGTCACCGAGTTCGAACTTGCCCTCAAGTTGGGACGGCGGGTCGCGGAGAAAGGCGATTTGATTTCCCAATCGTTGCGTGGCCTTGCCGAGGCTTATTTCGAAAAGGGTGAAATCACCGCCGCCGAAAAGACCGCCGCCGAAGCGTTGGAGATTGCCCTGGAGCTGGGCGAGAAGACCGAAGTCGGCGCTGCTTATCGCGTACTCGGAAGGTTTTATGCCGCGCGCAAGAATGCAAATGAGGCGCGCAGGTACTTTGAGAAATCCCTGGCCGTACTCCGAGGTGTGGGCGACATCTTTGAACTGGCCTGGACGGCGTATTATCATGCGGACTTCTTGATCCACTCGCCGGACCCGGCTGACCGGTTGCTTGCCCGCTCGGCGCTGGCGGAATGTGAGACCCAGTTCGCGACGCTGGGCTGTCGCTTCTGGCCGGATGTTCCACTAGTTTTGCGGGCCACACTGGAGCTTGCCGAGAGCAACCTCAACACCGCCGGGCGTCTGATCGGCGAGTTGAGCGAGCGCGCCACCGCAGACGGACGGCCGGAATGGCTGTTTAGGCGGCGGCTTGTCGAGTTGCGCAAGAAGTGGGAAACCTTGCTGGCCGAACATGCCGCCAGCGAACAAAACGAGTACCGCATCTTCCGTGCCGTCTTAAACGAAGGTGAAGCGCGCGGCCTGCGCGGAGGAAACTTCGACGATTCCGTACGGCTGCTGGTCACCCGGCTGGACGCCGACGGTGCGGCACTGATTCTTCCTCATCCGGAAACCGACGAAGCCGAGTGCCTGTTTGCCCATAACCTCTCGGACGGTTACAAGCGGCGGCTTCTGCGCTTGATGGGCGGCGGGCCGTTTGCCAGTTTTCCGCTGGACAAACCGAAGGTTATTTCACACCTGGCCGATCAGCCGAACATCTATGATTTCCTCAACTGGGATAACGAGGTCGCCACCGAATCTGTCCTGACCGTTCCGGTCAACCTGGGGCCGGAAGGAGCGGCCATTCTCTATATGGATCGGCGGGGCAACGGGGCCCGGCCACTTGCATTCTCGCCGGCGGATGTGGATTTCGCCGTCGCCTTCGCCGAAATCCTGGCTCTGAAGTTCGCCGAGTGCCAGCGGTCGGGGCTTTTGCAGGACAACATCCGGCTGAAAACGCAGCTCAATGAAAAGGTCGGCTTCCCCAGCATCATCACGGGCAGCGAAAAAATGATCGAGATGCTCTCCCGCGTTCGACTGGTGATGGACTCGAACGTCACCATCCTGCTGGAAGGAGAGACCGGGACGGGCAAGGACCTTCTGGCCAAGGCCATCCATTATAATTCCAACCGGCGGGAGCAGCGCTTTGTCTCGGTCAACTGCGCGGCATTGCCCGAATCGCTTTTGGAAAGTGAATTGTTTGGCTACAAAAGGGGCGCCTTTACGGGAGCCGACCGCGATAAGAACGGGCTTTTCGAGGAAGCCGACGGCGGCACGTTTTACTTAGACGAAATCGGGGATATGCCGCTGCCCCTGCAATCCAAGCTGTTGCGCTTCCTGGAGGAAAAGGAAATTGTCCGGCTGGGCGAGACGCGGCCGCGGAAGCTCGATGTACGGGTGATTTCGGCCACCAACCGCAACCTGAAGGTGGATACCGACCACGGCCTGTTCCGACAGGATTTGTATTATCGTCTCTCGGCGCTGTCGTTTACCATTGTTCCACTTCGCGAGCGCCGCGAGGACATTCCGCTTTTGACCGACCATTTCCTGCGCAAGGACGTCTCCGACGGTGAAGAACCACCCCGGCTGGCCCCGGAGACTTTATGCCGCCTGGTGGAGTACGACTGGCCGGGCAACATCCGCGAGCTGGAAAACGAAATCAAGAAACTCGTGCTCTTAAACCAGCAATCGGGGGAAATGGGTCCGGAACTGTTGTCCCGGAAATTCAACAACGGGGCGGGACTCGAAAAGGATGACGTTCCGCCCGAGGGCGGCAAGTTCATGCTGTATGACCACCTGGCCGCAATTGAGAAAAAGCACTTGTTGCGGGCGTTAGCCGAAAGCAGGTGGGTCAAAAAGCATGCTGCCCAGCGGCTGGGCATCCCCGAATCGACCCTCCGGCTGAAGATGCAGCAGTACAAGTTGGAGCGGGCAAAGACGTAAGTTCATTCCGGCGCGGCAGGTCTTTCCGTTCCCTGCTGAAACGGGATTTTTTATTGGCCGAAGCGGGCATTGCCCGCCGATTCCAAGAGGTTCATTTAATCCGGGAAACAATTTGCGACAGCAAGGTCATCTTGATATAATTCGCTGGAGGAACTGAGGACCCGAACATGGGCATATCCGGCAAACTCTCAATCTTTGCTGAGTTGTGGTATTTCCTGCGTTTCCGCAAGAAGTGGTGGCTTGCGCCGATCTTTATTATTCTGTTCTTGCTGGCTGTCTTTATCGTCCTGGCTGAAACCTCCGCCATCGCTCCTTTCATCTATACGCTGTTCTGATTTACCGATGATGGTACAGCCCACCTTGTTCCTTTGAGTGGGGTGCCGGGTTGGCGCTGGTTCTTTACACCTGGTTAACCTAATTCTCAGTTTCACCCGGGCTCCGTCGGCAAATCCCCAGCGGAGCTTATAAGTCTGTACGGACTCTTCCTGATCTTGTTCAGTCAAACTCGGCCGCGATTGAATAGCGCCCTTGTGGACCAAGAAGCAAGAAAAGAGCCTCGGCACAGAGACGATGACCCTGAGGAGTCCAATGGGGATCGTTCACGAAATAGAGAGGGAATCTTTGCGACTTCAAAAAATCATCAAGGAGCGAAGCTATTGGAAAATCGACGCTATCTCTTATGCTATCGAAAAAGCGAAACGGTTCCAGCGAGTATGTGCCCATAATCTCATAACGCTCATTTTCCCAACTCTCCGTGCATTCTTCAGCGGAGTACTGAAAGGCACGTGGGTAAACAATGGTCAAGAATCTTGCGTCAATTTGGCCGCAAAGACTATCGATTCTTTTGAGATTATCAAGTGAGTATTGCAGCAGCGGCCTAGTCTCTTCCAGAGGTCCGGCACAGGCGAAGAATCTATCCTCGGGCAATGAATAATTAAAGCTGCGATTATGTAGCCACAAGCCCAGTGACGGAAGGTATTCAAAGATTAAGAACAAGGTGCATGGTATTTTGTCATACCACCAATAGATACCACGCTTATCAAACATATACTGATACATGATATCATCGTGGAAATCGGTCATATCAAAAGCCTGCATGACCAGGTCAGGCTTATACTTGTGAGCGACATCCCTAAGCAGCCGATATTCAAGGAGAGGTGATGCCGATATCCAACCACAGTTGATAACATTTATTTTGTCACACCGGTAACCCTCACGTAGCATCTGCTCAAGCAGGTGAGGGAAAGACTGCTCAAGATGGAGCGCCCACCCAAAGGCAAAGGAATCGCCAAGGATCATTATATTGTACTGGTCTTCCGTGTAGAAATCCGCTTCGTGGACAGAGCGGATGCCATCCGAGTTGATCTTCAGCCTTGAATCAGGTTGCAGACGGTGATCGATTGTCTCAGGGCTTTCGACGAAGAGGAAATTTCGCAGTTTGTCGCGAAAAACTGACCGGCCGGCAAACTCAAAGACACCGAAGATAAGTAGGATGATCAGAAAAAAAACCACAGCCTTCAGCAATCTTAGTTTTACGGCGCTAATCATATTTATTATTCACTCGAACGTCTCAGAGCCGGTTGTGACGTCAGCCAGCGTAAACTGAGATCGGTATTCAGGTCTTGCTTCGAGCAGAATGTAGCACTTGTGGAGTATTCGATCAAGTAGAATCTGGGATTGTTCCCCGGAGCATCCGCAGGGCCGAAAATGTAGTTTGCGTCCCCATGTTGCAACCGCGCCGCGCTCGCTATGCCGCTCTCCATCAGACCTCGCCGGGTTACCTCGAAAACGTTCCAGAAATCATCTTTCACGGGCAAGCCGGTGGATGATTTGAATGAAGGACATTAACACAACTGGTGTCCATTCGGTATAATTCCGAATTTCATGGACGTTCCCAACAAAGATCATGCCCAGGAAATATATCGGTAACATTAGAAATGCAACCCGTAGGTAGCGGCCTTCGATCTTGCGGAAAAAGATGGCGGGCACGCACCACAGAAAACCGAAGCTGCTTGCGATATGCAGTAAACCACCCGGTGAGGTCAGGACATGCAAATTTGTCTCCAGGTGCGTCTGGTCTGATCCCACGTGCGTCAATTCGATTATCGCACCAGGGTTGTTTTCGTAGATCAGGCTGACGACGGCTCTCACCGCCAACCAGATTATGACCGCGAGGCCCGCACGAGGGCCCCACATCTTAATCGGAGTCTGCTTATACTCCGCCAACATGTACGCCGCCACGAGAAAGATCACTGACTCTCGATTCAAAACAGCCAGCGGAAAGACCAGCCATACCCATTTCCACTTTCCCCGGACGATGAGGGCTGGCAACAGTGCGAAAAACATCGCCGATGAAATATCATACGGCACTCTGATCGCGAATAAGCCGCGTGGCAGCAATAAGTTGAACGGAAGAACGAAAAACACCGAAAACGAGAGTATGGCGGCCGCCCCCCGCGAAAAATACGCGCGCAGCCAGAAGAAAAAACAAAGGACAAGAAGTGCGGCAAATACTGCCTCCAGCATCCTGAAGATCGGTTCGACTTCACCGCCTGTTGTTTTCTTTATTAGCGCGGCCAACCAGGGGACCAAGACGCGAAGCTGAAACGGCTTGTACGCCGTCCCGTCGGCCAGCATCTGCGGCGTGGCCAGCGGGAACTCGCGGTTGAAAACAAACCGCAGATCGGCAAACCAATAGGAGACGATCAGGACGACAGCGACATACAGCGCCGGCTGAGAAAACTTGTATGCTCTTGAGGTCAGGCTCGTGCTCTTCATCGCTTCAGCACCGGGAACGCTCCGCAAAAGACTTTGGTCAACCCACCGTTCTGCAGTTAATTTTACCTCCACGAGCCCGAGAGGTCAACCAAGGAGTGAATTCCGGGATGTCCGGGGCCGGGCGCCGGCCGTACTGATGAACAAAAGACTCACTGCCATGAGATTCAATTTCCTGAGGAAGATCGTCTACACCATCGTGATTACCGTCTTGTTTTTCGTCCTGTTGGAGCTTTGCCTGTGTGTAGTTGACTTTTCCGGGCGCGCCGATGACACCCGCTTTATCCTCAACCCGGAGTGGGACTACCCCGAAATCTTTGACAAAGACCACGACCTGTTCTGGAAGTTTCGCCCCAGCCAGGTGATCGAATCCGGCTTTTTCGTCGAAGGCGAGTATCATATCAACAGTCACCGGCTGCGCGGGCCGGATTTCTCGGAAAAGAAAGGCCCGGGCGTGTTCCGGATCGTTTGCCTGGGGAATTCGTGCACCTTCGGCTGGCGGATAGAGGAAGAGCAGGTCTTTCCTCGCCAACTGGAGAGGATGCTTGCCAATTCGTTACCTGGTACGACGTACGAGGTGATCAACGCCGGTGTTACGGGGTATAGCTCCCTGCAGGGGCTTCGCTTCTTGAAAAAGGAGGTTCTTAATTGGCGTCCTGACCTGTTGGTCGTCAGCTACGGCTGGAACGATCACTGGGCGGGGGCGCAGGATATTGCCGACAAGGACCAGCGCCTGCCGCCCCAGTGGGTGCTGGATATCCAGAACCTGCTGGGCCGCACGCTGACGTACCGGTGGTTGAAATATATCGTTTATTCGGTGAAAAAACCCCCGCCTGCCGATTTTTCCCGCACCCGGCCGGTATACCGGGTGGGGCTTGACGACTTCCGGGAAAACCTGGCCCGGATGGTCAAGGAATCGGCAAACCGGGGTATTGAGGTTATATTCTTGACCGCCCCGATCGCCTCTCATCCGGGCCCGGAACACGCCGGCTTATATGCGTACCATGCACAATACAACGAGATCATTTGCTCTTTTGCCGGCAAGCCCGGGGCTTTCGTTCTGGACGCTGCAACCGAGTTTTCCAGGAAGACGGAGCTTTTCGACCGTCCGGAAGACGACCTGAAACATTATAACGCCAACGGGCACAAGTTGATCGCCGGGATGATCGCTGATTTTATTGCCTCGCGGCACCGGGATAATTAGCGGTTGTCAAGCTCGTGCGCCGCACTATATTGGCTTTCGTTTTAGGCCAAGAACGCCGAAAAAGGGAAGGTATGAATATTATCGTCATCGGCATGGGACAGGTCGGCAGGCATATTGCCGGGGTATTGGTTACCGAAAAGCACGACGTTACCCTGATCGATACCGACCAGGAAGCGCTAAGCTACGCCGAGGAGAACATGGATGTGCTCACGCTCAGAGGTCACGGCGGGTCGGTACAAACCCTGATGAAGGCTAAAGTCGGCGAGGCTGATTTGGTCATTGCCGTAACCTCCTCCGACGAGGTAAACCTCCTGGCCTCGCTTTTGGCCAAGCGCATGGGTGCGCGTAAGGTCGTGGCCCGGGTCTCCGACCCGGAAAACCAGCCCGGTACGGAGGAGGATTTAGCGGAGATTCTGGGCATTGACCTGACGATCTCGCCTGAGCTTCTCGCCGCCTCCGAGATCAAGCGGCTCATCGATACCCGCTCGGCCCTCTGGGTCGAGGAGTTGGCCGAACACCGCGTGACATTAATGCAGTTGCCGGTGACCGACCCTGCGGAGAACACAATCGGCACCAGCCTGGCCGATCTCCCCCTCCCCCCGGGGTGCTTAGTTGCCGCCATCGTCCGCGGTGAGGACTTCATCATCCCCCACGGCCAGGAAACGATTGCCCTGGGCGACGAGGTCTTCTTGATCGGACGCTCGGAGGTCGTTGCCCAAGCGCGGCGGCTCTTCGTCACCGATTCGGGCGCGGAGACGGGCAAGGTGGTCATTATCGGGGGCTCGGAGATCGGCTTTTACCTGGCCCGCTTGCTGGCCGAAACCGCGATCGAAACGGTCGTTGTCGAGCAAAACCGCGACCGCTGCCGAAAGCTTTCCGAACAGCTCGAAAACGTGGTTGTCTTGAACGGAGACGGCACGCAGAAAGCGTTTTTGCGGGAGGAAGGATTGGACAACGCGGACGTCTTTGTCTCGGCGACCAAGTCGGATGAGATCAACCTGATGGCCGGCCTCCTGGCACGCAAGATGGGTGTACCGCGGACGATCGCCCTGGTGCACAAGCCGGACTACGCACCGGTGTACAAGACGCTGGGGATCGACACTACGATCTCCCCGCGGTTGATGGCCGCCAACCAGGTTTTGCGTTATGTGCGTGCCGGCAAGATCATCTCGGTAACCGTGCTGGCCGGTGGACGCGGGGAAGCCATCGAACTGGAAGTCCAGCGCGGCTCGCAGATCGCCGACACCCCCCTTAAAGATGTCAATTTCCCCCGGGGGGCGGTAATCGGCGCGGCGGTGATCGGCAAGGACATCATTATCCCGCGCGGGGACGACAGTATCCCCCCCGGGGCGCGAGTGGTGGTTTTTACCACCCCCGAAGTGCGCCGGCAGGTGGAACGCGCCTTCCGCAAGTGAACCCGATCTCCTTTATGAACCCTGGTGTGGTGTATTCCACAAAGATCATGATTTTCGTGTGTGCGGGAACCGTGACACGGACCTTAAGCTTACTTGGGCCGGCGGCACCGGATGTGAGTTGACATGGCATACCGTAAGGTTGCGCGTTTCTTGAGCCTGCTGCTTTTTGTGGAAGCGGGGTTCATGGCCACCAGCTTAATCTGGGCGGCACTCGATGACCGGAGCGTAGGAACGTTTGTTATCTCGGTCCTGATCACCGCTGCCCTGGCCACGCTGCTCTATATCACGGGCGTCAGAGCGGAGGGTGAAATCCGCCCCCGCGACGCCTTAGGCACCGTCGGGTTAGGGTGGATTCTAATCGGTGCCTGCGGTGCACTGCCCTATTTATTCGACGGTGTGTTTACCCATCTCGCCGACGCCTTCTTCGAGTCGGTCTCCGGATTTACCACGACCGGATCGACGGCGCTGGTGGATATCCCCGCCTGTTCGCGCGCCCTGTTATACTGGCGCTCGCTGACCCAATGGCTGGGCGGGATGGGGATTATCGTTTTATTCATCGCCGTCTTCCCCAGCCTGGGAGTGGGCGGGAAACACCTCTACCGCTCGGAAGTTCCCGGCCCGATGGCTTCCGGCCTGCACCCGAAACTGCGTCACACGTCGATCATTCTGTGGTATATTTACATGGGCATCACCGCAGCGGAGTTTATCCTGCTTTTGTCTGTCGGATTAGGCATCCACTCCGCGCTCTGCCAGTCGCTTACCACCATGGCCACCGGCGGTTTCTCCACGCTTAACGAATCGATTGGCGGGTTTGGCTCGCTGGCGGCCGAGCTGATCATCATCTTTTTTATGTTCCTGGCCGGGATCAACTTTCAATTGTATTACCGCATGGTGGGCCGCGATTTCAAAGCCCCGTTTAAAGACGCAGAGTTTCGCACCTACCTGGGCTTGCTGGCCATCTCAATTATCCTTGTCTCGGTCGGCATCGTCCACCGGTACGGGATCGCCGACGCCCTGCGGTATGGGACCTTTCAGGTCGTCGCTCTGCAAACCACCACCGGGTTCGGGACGGACAACTTCAACGTGTACCCGTCGTACGCCAAGATCCTGCTCGTGGGCTTGATGTTTATCGGCGGTTCGGCCGGATCGACCGCCGGGGGCATGAAGGTCTCCCGCTTTATTGTGATTTTCAAGGCAGTCTATCATGAACTGCACCGCACCTTCCGACCCCATGCGGTTTTCACGGTCAAGATCGGCCGGCAGCCGGTGCCTGATGAGGTCGTTAAGGGTGTGTTGACCTTTTTCTGCTTTTTCATCGTGCTCTTTTTCTTTGGCTCGATGTTTTTAAGCATGTTCGGCATCGACATCGTTACCGCGGCCACGGCCTCGATCGCTGCTCTGGGGAACATCGGCCCCGGGTTGGAAAAGGTCGGATCAATTGAAAATTACGCCTTTGTTCCCCCACCGGGGAAAATCCTTCTGGCGTTTTTCATGATTATCGGGCGATTGGAGATTTTGACCATCTTCGCCCTGCTGTTGCCGGCATTCTGGCGTAAGTAAGGCCCGGTCCCAACTATTTCACCGAGACCCAAACCGGCATCTGGAACGGCGATTACGCGTCCTGATCGCTGTGGTGCTTTTGGTCAGCGGGTAGGGCGTAGGGCGGGCAGGATCCACCGTTCCACAATGGGGGGCGATGCCACTTCTGGCCGACAATACCTGTCTTTGACGTCACATGATCCCGGCTATTGTGCCAAATGATCGAGTGTGAATCCGAGTATGGGTAGATAAGGAACGTGGGGGTGCTGAGGACCCGGAGGTCGACGATCCGATGCATACAGCAAACGACGACATCAGCGCGCGCTCATTATATGACTCTCCTCCCCGGGTAATCTTGATGGCCGGGAAAGGCGGCGTGGGCAAGACCACGATCGCCGCAGCCACCGGATTGGCCTGCGCGCGGGCGGGAAAGAAAACGCTGGTTATCTCGCTGGATTCCGCACATTCCCTGGCCGATTCGTTCGACATCCCGGTCAGGCTGCACGACAAGCATCGCGGTCTCCCCTTCGCCGTGGAAGAACGGCTCGAGATCCAGGAGTTGGACGTCCAGGAAGAAATCGCGCGTTATTGGGGCGAGGTTTACGCGTATACCTCGGCACTTTTGGCTTCCACCGGACTTGAAGACATTGCCGCCGAGGAATTGGCGGTCATCCCCGGCATGGATGACGTCGTCGGGCTTTTGTATCTCAATATGTACGCCCGGCAAGGAACATACGACGTCGTCATTCTGGATTGCGCGCCCACGGGTGAATCGCTGCGTTTTATCTCGATGCCGCAGACTCTGGAATGGTATTTCAAGAAGCTGTTCAAGCTGCAGCGCAACGTGATGCGGCTGGTCCGGCCGATCCTCAAAAGAACCACCAATGTACCGGTGCCCGAGGACGTGGTCTATCAGGATCTGGAGTCGCTTTTCTCCCGGCTTGCCGGGGTCGACCGCCTGCTTCTGGACAACACAATTACCACGGCACGGCTGGTCACCAACGCCGAGAAAATGGTGGTCAAGGAAACCCAGCGCGCCTACATGTATTTTTCTTTGTATCGGATGACGACCGATGCGGTAATTGTCAATCGGCTTTTCCCCAGTGAGGTCAGCGACGGGTATTATCGGAAATGGACCGAGACGCAGCAGCGCCACTTCGAACATATCGAAGAGCTGTTTGCCCCGGTGCCGGTGCGCAAAGTCCGCTTGTTTGAGGACGAGGTGCTTGGCACAGAACGGCTGACTCAACTGGCCAACGAACTGTTTGCAGGGTTGGACCCGGCGGGGATCTGGCACAGCGAAAGGCCGAGCCGCTTTGTCCGCGGAGATGACGGCAATTATGTCTTGCGGGTCGAGTTGCCGTTTGTCAGTGCCCAGGAGTTGCAGCTGCACCGGGAGAAAGACGATCTGATCGTGCGCGTGGGCAATTTCAAGCGCCACGTTCCCCTTCCCCGCGCTTTACGCCGGCTCGCCCATAAAAAAGCAAGGATTTCCCGGGGCGTGCTTTATATTACGTTTGAGGCCCAAGAGACGGAGTAACCGATGGCGGAAAAACCCGAACAAAAAGACGAATCACTGCTGGAATCAGTTTGCCAATTAGTCGAATCCGGCGCGCTGGTCATGGAGGAGATTATCCACTCACTGAAACCATCCGAAGAAGAATGCCGCCGTTTTAAGCGCCGTTTCTGGGAGTTCCAGGCCAAAATAGCCAGCGGCTTGAGCACCATCGCTGAAAAACGCCTCCGCGACATAAAGACCGACACCGGCCCCCGCCACGCCGACCGCATCATCGTCGAAGAAGACGCCTAAGCCCCGACCAATTAAAGGTGACGGCAAATAACCGGCGTACCGCTTCAGGCAAGTCCAGGGAGGTGTAGCAATGAGAGTTTTTACTTTGCCAACGGCTTTAGTCCTGATCGCTGTCGCGATGTGCATCGTGGCGGGTGCGCAAGGCAACACCGCCGGCAAGTGCATGACCTGCCATAAGGAAAAATCACCAGGTCTTTATAAACAGTGGTACATGTCCCAACATGCCGTTCACAACGTTACCTGTATTGACTGCCACAGCGCCACGAAAGGCGAAGCCGACGCATTCATGCACCAAGGGGCCCTCATTGCCACTCTGGTGACCCCCGCAGACTGCGGCACTTGCCATCAAAAAGAAGCGCGGGAAGTGGAAAGTTCGTACCACGCCAAGGCCGGTGAGATTCTCGATTCCAAGGATGCGTACTTGGCTCACGTGGTCGGCGGTCATCCAGTGGCCATCGGGGGATGCGAATCCTGCCACGGGGGCAAAGTCGCCGTTGATCCTCACTCTCCCAACAGGTTATCCCCAAAAAGCTGGCCCAACTCCGGCATCGGACGAATCAATCCCGATGGTTCCAAGGGCTCCTGCAACGCCTGTCACACCCGGCACTCGTTCTCCAAGGCCCAGGCTCGCCAACCGGAAGCCTGCGCCAAGTGTCACCTTGGACCGGACCACCCCCAAAAAGAAGTATTCGAGGAATCTAAACATGGCAACGTCTACTATACCCACGTGGACCAGATGAACATCAACGCTGACCGCTGGGTAGTGGGAGTCGACTATTTCGAAGCACCTACTTGCGCCACCTGCCATATGTCCGCCACTAGGAGACAGGATGTGACGCACGATGTCGGGCAACGTATTTCCTGGACCTTGCGCCCCCCGGTATCCAAGCACAAGGAGAACTGGGAACAAAAACGGCGAAACTTAAGGGAGGTTTGCACGGCTTGTCACGGTGCGACGTTCGTGGATGGACATTTCTATCAATTTGACGCGCTGGTCAGACTCTACAATGAGAAATTCGCCAACCCCGCAACCGAGATCATCAACCTGGTCAAGAAAAACACCCTTCTCGAAAACAAGGCCGGTTTCGCCAACAAGATTGAGTGGACTTACTGGGAGCTTTGGCACCACGAAGGGCGCCGCGCGCGCCACGGCGCGGCGATGATGGGGCCGGACTATACCTGGTGGCATGGGATCTATGAGGTCGCCCAACACTTCTATTTCAAATTGCTTCCGGAAGCGCGTGCATATAACAACCCGGAAGTGAATGCCTACATTGACAACCTCCTGGCCAACGACCCGATGCACTCCTGGCTGCATAAAGAATCCGGCCAACTCAAGAGCGATATTCGCTCGGGTAAGCTGCTGGAGATTTATCAAGGACTATTTGAAACCGACTAATCGCGCGGCCATGTATCCCAGGTTCCGACAGTTCATCCGTGCCATTTCGATCAACTGGATTAGCAAAGGGGGGGTTATTCTCGCTACCTCCTCTTTTACTATCTTTATCATTCTCGAGATCGCCCGGCTCCTGGGAATAATCACCGGCGCGTTCATCGGTCTGATAACCTACCTGCTCTTGCCGTTGCTGTTTATCATCGGGCTGCTGCTGATTCCCGCCGGTTGGCGGCGCTATCAAAAAACGACGGGCAATACTATCCGCGAAATCCTCAAGGAAAGGTTTGAGCAGGACGATACACGGGCCACCCCCTTCGGTTCAAGAATCTTCCAAATGGTCGCCGGCCTGACAGTAGTCAATCTCCTTTTTGTGGGTGGTGCCGGCTTGCGGATGTTTAAGTTCATGGATGAACCCAGATTTTGCGGCACAGCTTGCCACAGCGTGATGAACCCGGAGTGGACCACATATCAGGATTCGCCGCACGCCCGTGTCAAATGCGTGGAATGCCACGTGGGCGAGGGTATGGGTGCTTTAATCGATTCCAAGCTGAACGGCGCCTGGCAGATGATTTCTGTCACGTTTGACCTGTTGGAACGTCCAATCCCGACGCCGGTGCACCAATTACGACCCACGCGCGAGACCTGCGAAAAATGCCACTGGCCCGATAAATTCTACGGCCGCCGGCTGAAGACTATCTCTACCTTCGGAACCGACGAAAACTCGACACGGCAATACACCACGTTAAGCTTGAAAATCGACAGCGCCACCGGGCGACAGGGAGGCATCCACTGGCATATCGCCGCAGAAAACGAAGTCCGTTATGCCTCGGTGGACGACAAGCGGGAAAGAATAATCTGGGTGGAGGTATACCAGGCGGATGGTTCCTGTAAACGTTACACCGACCCTGATCTCGCGCAGAGTACCGCGAAAAACAACAACGTCAGAATACTGGACTGCGTGGATTGCCACAACCGTGCTACCCACATCTACGAATATGCCGCAAGGTCAATCGACAAGCGAATTCATTCGGGGTTGATGAATCGGGGCGTACCCTATCTTAAACAAGAAGCGCTGCACACCATTTCGAAAAATTACCCTGACCGGGAAGCAGCTTTCAGGGGAATTGCAAATCATATACGCGGCTTTTACCGGCGCCATTATCCCGAGGAAGCCGGGCAGATGCTGCCCGCCATTGATTCGGTGGTCGGCATCCTGCAAGCCATCTATGCCCGGAATATCCACCCCGAGATGAAAATCACCTGGGGCAGTTATCCCGATCATATCGGGCACCGGGGCGACGGCGGGTGTTTCCGCTGCCACAATTCACAACTCGTGGACAAAGACGGCAAGCATATCTCATTTGATTGCACGCTGTGCCATTCCCTTTTGGCCTACGATTCAGATGAGCCTTTCAAGTTCCTGCAACGAGCCGATCCCGACGACCGGGAGAATTCGATACACGAATACTTAAAACGTGAGTTTCTGAACTCTTACGCCGAGTAGGGCCACAACTCACTCTTCTTTGGTGGAAATGCCAGCTGTGGCCGGAACCACCCCAGTCGGTGCGGAATTATCCGAACAAGGATTACATCCGATAGGCCATGGTCAGGTAAATGCGGCGGGTCTTGTACTCCTCGGTGTAAGGTGGCGGGTCGTACTCTTCGACATTCTTGTAATTTATCGTGTAGCCACCGATCACCGCGGCGATGTCAATGGTCATCACCTGGTCGATAAGAAACCCGACCCCGAAGGTGAAGTATTTCCGGTCTGATTCGATGTAAGCCGACGGAAAAGGCAGGGGATCCAGGAAATAACCCACCCGCAGGCTGATCCCCGGGTCGGGCAGGACATATTCGGCGCCGAACCTAACCTCAACAACCTCCTTGTAATGCTCCTGGATAACCGCGTTTAAATCCTGCGAGAATTCATCGGTGTATTCCATTTGCGACCAGTCGGTGTACTTCAGGTCAAGCGCGAGGTTCAATTGCTCGTGGGAAAAGCCAGCCCCCAGGCCAAAGGAGAACGGATGCCGCAGCTTATACTCGACAGAAGCATAATCCTCCGGCCACTGTTCTTCCCAATACCACGACGACGACGACGTGTCGTAAATTTCAGCGGTCTGTACGAGAGATTCCTCGTCGATATTCCAGAATGACGGGGTTTCAATAACGGCGCCGATGGTCAGGTTTGGGGATGCCTGGTAGGTGAAACCGACGGAACCGGAAATGCCGATGTGATCTAACTCGATGCCGGTTGTCTCGTCGAGTTCATAGTAAACAGTATCTTGCACCTCGTTTTCATATTGCTCGGCAAACATGTACTTTGCAGAATACTCGGCTTTCCCGGTGTAGACGTTAATTCCCGCGCCAACGGCCATCTGGGGGGAGATTTCAATTGCCCCCGCACCGGACCAGGCATAAATCCCGCCCGATTCGGTTTCGGTCTGCTGCTCTTCGATGAAGTCATATTCGCCGGCCTGGTCACGAAGATTCATCTTGAATGTCCGGTCAAAGTTCTTCAGTCGGTGTACGCCGAAGCCGAACACGAGGCTGCCACGGTAAGTGGGCGCCGGAACAACCACCGACAGCCCATCCAGGTGGGTCTTGGTCACATCGCGCCGTCCGGTACTGGCCACCGAGGTTAGTCCGTATTCCGGGTAGCGCCCGCCATCATACTTGGTCGTGTTTTCCAACCGCAGGTGAGATACTCCACCCCGCACTTCCAGTCGCCGCACCTTTGCCAGGCAGGCCGGGTTATAAATCATCGCTGAGCCGTCGAGTGAAGTGGCGATACCCGTCTGGCCCATGGCCATCGAACGGGCGTTGGTCCCGAAGAAATTAGCGGCAGAGACTTCATGGTTGAGAATTAAGGAATCAATCGTACCTGCGTGGCAAAACGTAGAGGTCCCCAGCAGCACGAGTCCCGTCACCAGCAAAGCATTTATTCTGTTCATAGTTGTCTTCCGTTTTTCTTTGCCTGGGTCTCCAACAGCAAATACTGACACAAGCGGTAGTTTTTCGGTGTAACCCCGAATTAGCGACGGCGTTTCTTGGTTACTGACCCCTTCTTGCCCTTCTCTTCTTCCTTCTTCTTTTCCTGTGTAGAGGGATCGGATTTGCCGCTGTCAGACTTCTTGGTTACCGTTACCTTGGTTTTGCCCCCGGTTTCGCTTTTCTTTTCGCCCGCAGTTCCTGCCCCTCCGCCGCTCGGCTTCTGCGTCCCGCTCGGGCTTCCCCCACCCCCATGGAAAGAGGAAGACGAACCGCCAATGTAAGGCGGGACCATGCGGCTGCGCGAACGGGGTGTCTTGTCGTGGGCGTCGCCAACTTCGTACTCGATGTAGTCATCATCCCCATCGTACCAGTAATGATCCCACCACCAGGGGTAGACGTAATAGCGGCCCCAGCGCGGGGACGAAAAATAGTAGTCCGGGTAATACCCGTAATAATATCCATACGGGTACTCATGATAATCTGGGTGGCAGTCCAGGCAGTTTTCGCGGTAATACTCCTGCGAGTATTCATGCCCGGCCTTTGTGGCGGGCGGATGCTTGAGGATGGTGTAGCACCCGGCAACCCCGCACAAGAAGAAGAGCATCAGGGCGGGTATAATCATGCGTATGTTTTTCATCGGTCATCCCTTCACCGGTTCGGGCCTAAAAATACTCCAGATACAATATACGAAGTTCCCGCCCGAAAGAGTCGACATCTGCCCGATTATTCAGCAGATTTTTCAAATCGGCCTCGATCATCAACCGCTCCATAAACAGCCAGCGCAAGCCAACGTTTAAATACCCCCAACCCTCACCCAACGCCAGGGTATCGCGATCGTCGTTGAGCGCCATATCGTATTCGATAAGCAGGCCGAAATCATTGGGGAACTTGGCGTCGAACCCGAAGAACAAATCGATGTTCTCGTCACCGTCGACGTCGTGCTCCAGACTGAAATTGATCCCGGCATGCACCCCCGTATAAAACGATCCCCCGGTACCCAGGTACCCCTTGGAGGCCACCGCATAAAACCCGCGCGACTTGATCTGGTATCGATCAAGGCTGTCCACCCACCTCCCATACCCCTGCGAACTGAAACCCGCGGCGATCGCGGGCAGGGAATAGGTCTCCGTTATCACCTGTAGTTTTACCTGAAACTCCACGCGCGGGTTCCAGGTCGGTTCCCTCTCGGAGATGATTCCCTCCGCTCCGTAGAACAGCCCAATCTGCAACTGGTTGGTTAGCCCGATGTTGGTGCCCACCAGCACACCGCCGTTGGCATACACCCGCATCTCCCCATCGAACGTGGCGCGCGGCAACGTGGCGGCAGTGGGCATATCGATCAATTGCCGCACGGGCTCCACCGGCTCGCGCGGAATCCTCGGGCGGCGTGTCTGGGCGTCCACAAAAGAAGCCTGTACCAAAACAAATAGTAATAATGATATAATCGCGATTGTCCGGCGCATGTCGACCCTCCCTGCCCCTTGGCGTGTACGTACTTTTCCGAATGTTTTGCGCCGGCAGGCCCGGTGTCAACAAAAAAGCGCCGCGTGTGTTTTTGCTTTTCCCCTGTTCTCCTCTGCTGCTCATGTTCACCGATACCTCCACCGGGACGCCGGAAGATGACTCAGCAAATGCGATACCGGTCCGCCCGGAATGAGCGGCCAGCTAACCTCTTAGCCGATAAAGGATTACGGCTTCCACCGCAGTAGGCGGGAAATTGACGGCTATTCACGCCCCGAATCTGTGCCGGGGTACGCACTGATTTGCAGCGCCGCGTTCGCCGCATCAAAGGCACTGGCGATATTGCTGCTCACTTGCGGCGGACGGTGAAGGTCAGGGTAACCTCCTCGTCGGCCCCAACCCGAACGTCAAATTCTGCAGTATAGGCATCCTTTTTCCGGTATTCCACCGATGGATTACGGATTTCCCAATCCCCCCAGATGTGTTCGATCACCGTAATTGTGACCGGCTCCTCCTTGCGGTTGCGCAAGGACACTTCGATATCTTCCTCGGTGATCATTTTGGTCACCTTCCGGTGATCCTTTACCGTGCGCTCTCCGACAATGTCGAACGCGTTACCCAGGTACACGCGCACCTTTTCATCTTTGGGGGTGTGGTCAATCCGGTCCTCACCGATGAACTCCAGCGAGCCGTCCTCGTCGGCCTTCATCACGCGAATCTTTCCCTTGGGCAGCGGAATGCCCAGCCCTGCTTCTTTCGAGTTCTTGAATTCAAGGTTGACCCGTACCTTCTTGCCGTCGCGCGCACCGTCAAAGGTGAAAATCTTCTTCGTTGTCACGTCCGCCGGGGCAAAAAGGGAAAGCTGCTTGGTCTCGTTATCGCGCACCGTGGCCGGCCGGGTCAGAGTATACAGGTGGTACTCAAAAAACGCTTTCTCTTCGAATGAGGGCGCACGCTTGGCGGCCATAGCCATCGTGTACATCTCGTCCGCGCGTGGCCTCCATGGCCGGCGCTCCTCAACCATATGGACGTCCCCGGCAATCAACTTCAGCTTCGCATTTTCATACGTTGCCCCCGAGCGGTTGTCGATTGATACCCACCCGGCCAGGTTGAGTTCTGTGTCATTGGCACTGACTGTGGCCACGTACTCGGCGTGCCAGTTGATTTTCTTTGTCAGATAGCGCACCTCACCAGGATGCTTGCCGGAAATATCAGAATCCAAAAGCCACACCAGGGTCGGCCGGGTGATTAAACCCTCGGGGAGCTTGGGGAATGACATATCGCGCACGCCTTCACGGTCAATAATGCGGATGCTGCCGTCCGGTTCCATCAAGGTCAGGCCACCGGCCACCGAAAGCAGCGTCCCTTCAAAGAGCTTGTCCTCCTTGGTGACTACCTGAATCGTCTTGTCGATGTACTTGGCCAGGATTCTATCCGCACCAACGAGATCGTATTGAAAGTTCTGTTCGAGGATCTGCACCCCCTCCGGGTTATCTTTCACCGCGAAACTGACCGAAGTGGGATCGATCGCCGCGGCCACGTCGGTGAACTTCAACGTGTCGATCCCGGTCTTGAAATCCAGCTGCCTGACGTCCTTGACCAGCGCCAGGTCATTGTTATAAACCGTCAGGCCCACCTCGGCGTATCCGTTGACGCTCACAAACCCGACGCCGAGGATGCACCACATGGCGGCAGTCAACTTTTTCATGATTTTCCCCCTAATCAAGCCGTGGATCAGTTTACCCGGCCAATGCGGAAAAGACAATCCGTGCCTCCGAAGCGGCAGGAGTAAACCCGGTTTTTATCGGGTATCCCTTCTGCCACCTTCCATAGCCCTACAATCCTTCATCTCTTTATATTCCTTAAAACGAAAAACGCCCGCGACGCTTTTTCGTTTACCCAGGCCGGGCGTTCTTCTCGAGAGATTTGTCCCTTTCCCTTACCAGCCGACCAGCTTTTCCAGATGTTGATTAAGCTGGGCCAACATTTTCTCGAAATCATTGCGCTTGGCTTTCTCCCGGGCGACAACCTCTTTGGGTGCGCGGGCCAGGAAATCCCGGTTTTCCAGTTTCTTATTGATCTTCGCCACCTGGGCGGTGACCCGTTCGAGCTCTTTTTCCAGTCGCCGGCGTTCGGCCTCGATGTCAATTACTCCCTCCAGCGGAATGAATATTTCCGCGTCTTTGATGACCGCGGACGCCGACGGTGTGGGTTTTTCCAGGTCCGGGCCGATCGACAGCTCATCCAGGCGGCCGAGGATACAAATGTTCTCTTCGTATGTCTTGAGGTTTTGCTCCAGTTTCTTATGCTGCGTACGGATGATCGCCCCCACCTTTTTGCCGGGAGGAATCTTCATCTCGGCGCGCACCGTGCGAATGGCCGAAATAACCGCCTGCACCTGTTGCATGGCGGCTTCCAGTGTGGCATCAAGCCACGCTTCATCCGGCATCGGCCAGCCCCCCACCACGACATGTTCATCATGGCCTTCGGGCCGCAGAGCCGCCATTTGCGACCACAACTCCTCGGTCACAAACGGCATAAACGGATGCAGAAGCCGCACGATGTCGCTCAGTACCAGCCGGGCAACCTCCCGCGCCCTGGCCCGCTCGAGTGAATCTTCCTTGATATATAAGCGCGGTTTGACCAACTCCAGGTACCAGTCGCAAAAATCACCCCAGATGAATTCATACAGACCCCGTACAGCGGCGTTGAACTTAAACGCGCTGAGGTCGCTGCTGACCGCACCGACGGCCCGGGCAAGCCGGCTTAATATCCAACGGTCCGCCGGGTGCAAATTCTTTTTCTCAGTGACCAGGTTTATCTGTGACGGCTCTTCGGGCTGGTTAGCCAACACCAGCCGGGCCGCATTCCAGAGCTTGTTGGCGAAGTTGCGTCCCTGATCGAAGGTATTAAAACTGATCAGGGGATCCTGGCCTTCCGGCGCGGCCAGGACCAGGCTGATCCGCAGGGCGTCGGCACCGTATTCCTTGATAATATCGCGGGGATCGATCCCGTTGCCCAGCGACTTGGACATCCGAATCCCCTTGGCGTCACGCACCGTGCCATGGATGTACACATCCGAGAAAGGAATCTCACCTAAGAATTCACACCCGGCCATCACCATCCGCGCCACCCAGAGATAAATGATCTCCGAGGCGGTAAACAACGCCGCAGTCGGATAAAAGGCGTTAAGCTCCGGGGTTTTCTCCGGCCAGCCGAAGGTGGAAAACGGCCATAGCCAGGAGGAAAACCAGGTGTCCAGGACGTCTTCGTCCTGCGCAAACTCTCCGTCCTCCGGCGGCACGGCCGAGACGACGGTCTCGCCGGTTTTTTTGTTGGTGTAGACCGGAATCCGATGCCCCCACCAGAGCTGGCGGGAGATGCACCAGTCACGAATATTCTCCATCCAGTGCAGGTAAACCTTGCTCCAATGCTCCGGGTGAAACTTTATCCGGCCGGATTTGACCGCCTCGATCGCCGGGACAGCCAACTCTTTCATCTTGACGAACCACTGCTCGGAAAGCAAAGGTTCAATAACGGTGTGACAACGGTAACAACGCCCGGCCACCAGGTCGTACGGCTCGATTTTTTCCAGCAAGCCGGCTTTTTCCAGGTCGGCCACAATCTTCTTGCGTGCGGCGTAGCGGTCAAGCCCCTCGTATTTCCCCCCGTTCTCATTGATTTTCGCCTCGGGCGTCATGATGTTGATCTCTTCGAGGTTGTGTTTTTTGCCCAGCAGGTAGTCGTTGGGATCGTGGGCCGGCGTAACCTTCAACACGCCGGTGCCGAACTCGGGATCGATGTACGGATCGGCGATCACCGGCAGCTTACGGTTGACCAAAGGCAGAATCGCGGTCTTTCCGACGTATGATTTGTAACGCTTGTCCTTAGGGGATACAGCAAGGGCGGTATCACCCAGCATTGTTTCCGGCCGCGTCGTGGCCACGGTGAGGTGGCCGTCATCCTCCAGCGGGTACTTGATATACCACAGCGAGCTTTTTTCTTCTTTCCGTTCCAGTTCGTCGTCGGAGAGGGTGGTGCGGCACCGGGGGCACCAGTTGACGATATATTTTCCCCGGTAAATCAGCCCCTTCTTGTACAGCCGGACGAAGACCTCCCCAACCGCCCGCGAGAGCATCTCGTCCATCGTAAAACGGGTCCGCGACCAATCGCAGGAACAGCCCATTTCCTTGAGCTGTTGCAAGATTTCGCCGCCGTGTTTCTCTTTCCACTCCCACACCCGCCGGACAAACTTCTCTCTACCCAGCTCCCGGCGATCCGTGCCTTCACTTTTGAGCTGCTTTTCCACCACCACCTGGGTGGCGATCCCGGCATGATCGGTCCCCGGCAGCCATTCGGTCTCATAGCCGGCCATGCGTTTCTGCCGAATCAGGATATCCTGCATGGTATTATTCAGCGCATGGCCCAGATGCAGAATGTTAGTCACATTCGGCGGGGGGATGACGATGGAAAACCGGGGCTTGTCGGACTTGGGATCGGCACGGAAATATCCTTTTTCGTCCCACACCGGAGACCAGCGTTTTTCCGCGGCATGTGGGTCGTAGGTTTTCGGCAGCTCAATCTTTGCCATGGATACACTCCTTGCCGGATACAAGCATGATGTATATACGTACCCACTCGGCGTGTCAAGGGCGAGTCTTGCCTTACTCTCCCTGTCTTGTTTCCCAGCGTCAGGGCAACCATCCTGTCCCGATTTATAATTCATCGGCCTCTAAGACTAGGTTCCACACCCATTCCGAAGCTTTAATTCCCCGCAACGCATTGCCACACAACATGTTACACAAAACTGGTGCCGCACCCAACGGGTGCGTTTAAGCGTCGTGCCTGCGCGGTGGCCTTAAATTGAACCGTAGGGGCGCACGGCGTGCGCCCTTGACGACCCCATCAATTCAGCAGTAGGGCAGGACCCTTTTGTGGTCCTGCCATTGCATTTTCTACCTATTTGGCAGGACCGCTTCGGGTCCTGCCCTACTCAAATAAGACGACTGCACAGGCACGATACCCATGCGCCCGGTCTAATGTGTAACCTATGCGCGGATCATACCCCTGGCCCTGTCTGGTTTTTGTGGGCGGCAGATGTCCTGAGGCTGTCCCAAAAGCGAACACAGTTGAATGGGATTTGTGTGTTCATATTTGATTATCGGCGAGACAGGCCCGGGGTAGCGAAATCGGCCGGAGAATCCGACGGCTGACGGCCCGGATGGCC
>Ga0114920_10000248_pt1 | contig 23670 bp, 24 predicted proteins | sample ChitaG_FD_88683 | JGI IMG/M metagenome (GOLD analysis project Ga0114920, IMG submission 88683) | Deep subsurface microbial communities from South Pacific Ocean to uncover new lineages of life (NeLLi) - Chile_00310 metaG | ecosystem: Environmental > Aquatic > Marine > Oceanic > Sediment ...
CAGGATTTTGTAAATGTGCCCCACATTTTTTTCTTTGAAGAAACCGAAAAGATGAGAAGGATCGAGCCATTCGAATTTTTGAGAACCGACTAAGAAACCAATATAAGGCATAATGAGAAGAAAAAATATCCTGATAAAAGTCGTGGTCGAACTCTCCTCTGCGATCGTTTGATAGATCGAACCGAGCCCCCAGCCCAAAAGAACACCAGCAAAGGTTCCTATCGTAGAACTCCAAATAATCTTAAACTGAGTCTTCCGAATTCTGATCTCAAGATAAATGATAACAATGCCTAGTACGAAAGCTGCCCCCGCTCCAAAATAGCGGGCGAGACGAAAAGGAGGATAAAAGTACCCTGACAATGTTATTAATCCGATAACAACAAAACGAAAAATAAAAATGCCCATTATTTTTACCCTTAAAATATAATTCCTAATGCCTGTTTAATATTCTGAACACCCTCAAGTTTTACATCTGGGATATTTTCCTTTTCCAGGGTAGAAAGGTTGCCTTGGGGCAGGATAACCGTTTTAAAACCAAGGGAATGAGCCTCTTTCAACCTGGCTAAGGCTTGGCCTACAGAACGAACCTCTCCACTGAGGCCTACCTCCCCAAATATACATAAATCAGGGGGTATCGCTTTATTTTTCAAACAAGAAACAACAGCCATCATCGCTCCTAAATCCGCAGCCGGTTCATCAACGGCCAACCCTCCGGCCACATTGATATAAATATCCTCCCCAGCAAAGCTAAAGCCAAGCTTCTTCTCCACAATAGCCAAGAGCATGGATGTACGAAAATGGTCAAGGCCGATTGTCATTCTTCTCGGATTCCCTGTAAACAGGGTGGAGGAAACCAAGGCTTGAATTTCTGCTAGTAAAGGACGCGAACCCTTGATTGTACAGATCACAGAACTGCCCGCCGCGTCCTTAGGCCTTTCTTTCAAGAAAAATGCAGAAGGGTTTGAGACGATCTGTAATCCCTTCGTGCCCATCTCGAAAATGGCCACTTCCGATACAGGACCAAACCTGTTTTTGAGCACCCGGAGCACCCGATGACTATGATCTCTTTCCCCCTCAAAATAGAGAACAACATCCACAATATGTTCCAAAGACTTTGGTCCCGCCAAGGACCCCTCTTTGGTGATATGTCCGACAAGAAAGGATGAAACCTGATTTTTTTTTGCAAACCGAAAAACCTGATTGGCGACTTCTCGAACTTGGCTGATTGTCCCCGGAGTCGAAGATAATTTTGAAGAGAAAATGCTTTGGACAGAATCCAGAACAAGAACCTGCGGGTTTAACTTTTCAGCCTGAGAAATGATTCTCTCCAGATTGGTCTCTGCCAGAAGATATAGCTTTCCGTTCTTGAGACCGAGTCCAAGTCTTTCTCCTCGAATCTTTATCTGCTCAAGCGACTCTTCTCCTGAAACATAAAGCACCTTTTCATCCAGAATCGAAAAATCACGGCAAACCTGAAGGAGAAGAGTAGATTTTCCAATTCCGGGTTCGCCACCAATCAGCACAAGAGAGCCCAAGACTACCCCGCCACCAAATACACGGTTTAGCTCGTCGATTCGAATCTTTATTCTCTCTCTCTCCGGCTCTTCTATTTCTTCATACAGCAAAGGTTCAGAAGGAGTGAAAGAATATTCAGCCTTAATCTCTTCCTCTACCTCTTCAATAAAGGTGTTCCACTCACTACAACCTGGACATCTGCCCAACCATTTCGGCGATTGGGAACCACAATTCTGACAGATAAACGTTGTTTTGGTTTTCATTTCAGTTCTAAACCCAGGCCAAAGAAGAACTCTCTTCTGGAAGCCAAAGTGAAATCATCTATTCCTAGAAGTAAATAGAAATATTTTGAAGCCGCATATCTTGTCCAAAGCTTGAAACGAGGACGAGGACGTCGGTTGAAATCAAAGCTCTCGATGCTAAATTTTAATCTATCACGAAAGGTAAAGTAATCGACTCCAAGACCAAACTTTGATTCCATAATACCAGCCCTCGGAGAAAAAGCCCCCCAACGCACGCCGCCTTGGAAAGAATAAGTGAATTTATCCAGCCAGGGATCATGGATAACCTGAGCGAGTAAATATTCTTCCTTTGTTGGCCATAAACTGAAGGAGAGATAGCTTTTCAGAAAATTGCTCTCTCCATAATACTCTGTCCTTAATCCCATAGAAGCCCGTATATTGGAAACGGGACGCATCACTCCTTCAAGGTCACGCACCACTTCTTCTGCTCTCTGATACAATTCCGGTTCTCGGATAAGCTTTCCTAAGGTTCCCTCTCCCTTGTTAATTTTCTCCAACGACTCAATTAAAAGCCTCAAAGACTCTTCTGTTTTTGTAATCAACTCCTTAATGTGATCAAGGTTTATCTTGACATTCTCCCTGTTCTCTTCAACCGTCTCTTTCAGCAGAGAAATCAACTCATTTAGGTTCTGAGAGATCTCCTCGACTCTCTGGTCGAATTTTTGGATAGCCTTAGAGGATTCCTGAAGGCTCTGGTTAATATCTCCTTTGCTTTCGCCGAAAAACTCCTTCAAGTCTCCTGTAAAAGAGGACAAATTCTGGATGGTTTCTCTAATATTGGTCCTGAACTCTTCCTCCCCGAGCACTCCCCTAAGAGTTTTCCCCATCTCTTTAACTTCATTGCCTATGGAGAGAAGCAGGGATCCCATCTGGCCAAAACTTACTGCTAGGGTTCCTTCGAGAATTCCTTCTGGTGGATAAAAATCTTTTTCTTCTCCAGGCAAGATCTCAATGTATTTCTCTCCTAAAAGGCCTAAAGCAGCCAGGGTGGCTTTAGAACCTCGTGGAATCTCGATCCCAGGGTCAATGCTCATCAATACCTTTGCCCGGCTTTTCTCCAACCTGATATCTTTGACATAGCCAACTTTTACACCTCTCATCTTCACCATGGCATTCTTCTCCAAACCTGCAGCCGTATCAAAGGAAATATAGAGGGGATAGCCCTGTTTACGGAAAATGACTGTGAGATCTCCCACCACAAATATGAAAGCAATGAGTAAAAATGCTGCAATAGCCATAAAAATTCCGATCTTTATCTCTCTCTTCATAATTGTTTCCTTATTCTTTCTATAGTACAGCCAATACGATCATTTTAAAAACTATTTCTTACCAATTTTCAATAGGTCCCTCTGCTCGTCCATGAATAAATTGTTGGACCACTGGATTCTCTGAATTTTTAATTTTATCAGGAGTTCCTATCTCTATAATTCTTCCCCCATAGAGCATTGCAATCCTGTCTGCGACCTTATAGGCACTGACGACATCATGAGTTATGACAATGGAAGTCACCTTCAATTCTTTCTTCATAATATTTATCAAATCATTTATGGCATCTGCCCTGATCGGATCAATACCTGTGGAGGGTTCATCATAGAGAATGATCTCCGGCTGATAGGCAATTGCCCTGGCCAACCCGACTCTTTTCTTCATGCCTCCGCTGAGCTCATAGGGCATGAGATTCTCCACTCCTCTTAATCCGACTTTATCTAGACTTTCCTCCACTAATTCTTGAATTCTGTGTTTCGAAAAATCAGTATATCTTTCCAGTCCAAAGCTTACATTCTGAGCAACTGTCATGGAATCAAAAAGTGCCGAGCCTTGAAAAAGCATCCCAAATTTTCGGCTGACTTGATGAAATTTGCCTTCCTTTAGACATGTGATTTCAATCCCATCCACAAAAATCTCCCCCTCATCTGGTTTGATAATCCCAATCATGTGTTTAATAAGGACGCTTTTTCCCGACCCGCTCTGTCCGATAATGACCAAGGTTTCTCCCTTTTCAATTTCAATGTTAACACCCCGCAGGACTTTATTCTGACCAAAAGCTTTATGAAGATTAACTATTTTTATCATCATCCCAGAGTAGAGGGCATCGCTTTGCTCAGGAAGAAGTTGACGATTAAAATACTAATGCTGGCTATGACGACTGCCTGTGTCGTCGCTCTCCCCACTCCTTCTGCTCCACCCTTTGCTTTTAATCCTTGCCAGCAACCTATGATGGCAATAATCAAGCCAAAAAACACGGCTTTTGTAAGCCCGCTCAAGACGTCCCATATTTCTAAATAAAGTAATGTATTCCTGAGATAGATAATCCTGTTTACACCCATAACATAAACATTTAAGATAAAGCCACCAGCCATACCAATCATGTCTCCGTAAAGTGTCAGGCATGGAAGCATGATCACACAGGCTAGAGTTCGAGGCACAACAAGGTAACGGTTGGGATCAGCCCCCAAACTGAAGAGAGCATCGATTTGTTCGGTTATCTTCATTGTCCCAATCTCCGCTGCTATGGCTGAGCCCACTCTTCCAGATACTATTAATCCGACCAAAATAGGGATTAATTCTTTCGAAAGCCCAAGAGAAATGACCGGACCTCCATAAGCTTCTGAACCAGGACCTATGTATCTATGGAATCCTACATAAGTTTGGAGACCAAAAACTAGACCTCCGAAAGCTGCAGTCAGAGAAACAACAGGCAAAGACCTGACGCCAATTTCTTCAAGCTGCTGGATGAATATCTTTTTTTCCCATGGCTTCTTGAACAGGTTTTTGAGCGTTTTACCCAGGAGGAGCCCCACTTCTCCCAACTGTCTAATAAAAGAAGAAAAGGGGAGGGGTTTTGCTCGCTGGAACATTTTCAGGTTTTAAGTGACGGGAATTCTATATCAGCAAACCTTGCATATTTACTCATAAAGGCAAGATTCATTAATCCTGTAGGACCATTCCTTTGCTTGGCTATGTTGATCTTTGCTATGCCTTTGATGTTTTCGTCTTCAGGATGATATAACTCAGGGCGGTAAATGAAGATGACGACATCAGCATCCTGTTCGATGGCTCCTGATTCCCTCAGGTCTGAGAGCTGCGGGAGAGGCTCTCGGCGCCCTTTCTCTGGAGCACGGCTTAGCTGAGAAATGCCCACAACGGGAATCCGGATTTCCTTGGCTAATTCTTTCAAGGATCGAGAGATAAAAGAAACCTCTTGAGTCCTATTCTCAAACCTCCCTCCAGTACGCATGAGTTGAATATAATCAATGAAAAGCAGATCAAGATTGTGCTCCATTTTCAGCCGCCTTGCTTTTGCTTTCATTTCCATAACTGTCAGGGCAGGGGTTTCATCTAAAAAGATTTTTGCTTGGGAAAGAACTTCAGCGCCTAATTTGAGTTTCTCAAACTCTCTTTCGCCGATAAAGCCCGTCCTGACACTCTTGATGTCCAACTGAGCTTCAGAGGAGAGCATCCGGATGACGATTTGTTCCTTGGCCATTTCAAGAGAGAAAAACCCCACTGAATAGTCTGTCTTCGTGCCCACATATTGAGAAATATTCAATCCAAGAGCTGTCTTACCCATTGAAGGCCGGCCGGCGATGACAATAAATTCAGAATTGTGAAAACCTGAAGTCAATCCATCTAAATCGCGGAATCCAGTTGGTACACCCGTGACAGCCTCTTTCCGGTCATGGAGGGAGCGAATTATTTCCAAGGTGGGTTCTGTCAATGCACTGACAGGGACAAAACCGGGCTTTATCCTCTGTTCGGCTACTTCTATGATCGCGGACTGAGCCTCGTCCAAAAGCTGGTCAGCATCTTCCTTCTGTTCATAGCTTGATGAAATAATCTTTGCAGAAGAAAGGATTAACCGTCTTAAAAGAGATTTCTCCTTGATTATTTGGGCATAGTATTCGATATTCAGACTCTTGGGAATACCATCCATCAAGGACGAAAGATAGGATGCTCCGCCGACATCTTCAATGGTGCCCGCTTTTTGAAGTTCCTCGGCCAGAGAAAGCAAATCAACTGGAAGGCCTTTATCCACTAGTAAGATAATCTTTTCAATAACCTTCCTATTGGCTTCCTTATAGAAATCCTCAGGAGAGATAATGGATAAGACAACATTAAGGTTTTCATTGTTCACAAGTATTCCTCCCAGAACCGTCTTCTCCGCTTCAAGGCTATTGGGAGGTGTTTTTTTTAGAAACATCATGTCAAGGTCCATTTTCTCCCTCTTTTCTTATTAGATTTCTTAGGTTTTCTCCTTTTTTGTGCTCTTCTCTTCTTTCTCCTTTTTATCTGGCTCTGCTTTTTCTTCCTCGGGATCTTCCAATTTTTCCTCAGAAGCTGTGCCCTCTTTGTCTTTCTCTTCTTCCTGTTTTTGTTTTTCTTTCTTCTGTTCTTCCTTCTCTGGTTCGTCTTTTTTGGCCTCGATATCCTCCTTCTCTTTCTCTGGTTCGTCTTTCTTTTCTTCCACCTCTATAACCTCTTCTTTCTTTTCTTCTTCCGCTTCAATTGGCTCTTCTTCCACTTCTTCCTTAACAAGCTCCTCCCTCTTTTCTTCTGCTTCCATACCTTCTTCTTTCTCTTCGACTTCTATAACCGCTTCCTTCTTTTCTTCAGGGATCTCCTCCTTCTCTTTTTCCATCTTTGCTTCCTCTTCTCCCTCCTTAACGACTTCTATCTTTACATCTGCCCGGTCATCATGGAAAACCTTGATTGGCACTGTGTAATTTCCCAATCTTTTTATGGGCTCTTCCAACAGAATATTCTTTTTATCAATCTCAAGACCTGCATCCGCAAGGGCATCTTTGATATCAGAGGAACTCACTGATCCAAATATAACATCTTTCTCTCCAGCCTTTCTCTTAAAAGTAAGAGTTGTCTGGTTGAGATTCTGGGTAAAGCCCTGGAAAGTGAGCCTCTCCTTTTCAAGATTCTTTATTAAGGCTTGCCTTTCGATCTCGATCATTTTCATGTTAGAGGAAGTGACCTCGAGTGCTATTTTTTTTGGAATAAGATAATTTCTGCCGTATCCCGGGGCAACCTCTACTATATCACCCCTCTTGCCGAGATTCTCCATGTCTTGTTTCAAGATGACTTTCATTGTTCCTCCAATTCAGAAAACAATATCTTAATCTTCAACATATGGGAGTAAAGCCAACATACGCGCTCTTTTTATGGCTGTCGCCAATTTTCGCTGATGAAAGGCACATGTGCCAGTAATCCTTCTCGGGTAAATCTTGCCTCTTTCTGGAACATATTTCTTCAAGATAGCGGCATTTTTGTAATCGATTTCCTTTACATTGGTCTGACAAAAACGACAGACCTTTTTTTTAGGCGGAAAATATTTCCGAAAGGACCCCCTATTTGCCCTGTGTTCTCTTGCCATTTTTACTCCTCCTTTTCAGCCGGCTCTTCATTGGAAACTTCTTCTTTGTCAACATCCATCACTTCAACTTTTTCTTTCTCCAGAACAGGAGGTTCTTCTTTCTTTGGAACCTTCCTTCTCTTTTTCCGGACGACTTCTTCAGTCTCTTTTCTCACTGTCAGGTAACGCAGGACCGACTCTGTTTGTTTAAAACGCCTTTCAAGTTCTGTAGGAATACCCGGTTCTCCTTCGTAATGGAAAAAAACATAGATGGCTTCCTCGAATTTTTGGATGGGGTAAGCTAATTTTCTCTTCCCCCATACATCCTGCTTGATCATCTTCCCCTTTTTTTCAGAAACAATATCAGCCATCTGAAGAATAATTTTCTCTGTCTCTTCTTCAGGCATATTTGGGGAAATCAAAAAAGCTGTCTCGTACTGCCTCACTGGTACCTCCTTATGGATTTAAGCTTCTTCCCTTAAAAGAAGAAACAAGGAGCTCCTCTCTTTAAGCTTCTATGTTTAATCCTCCAAGGACTTCTGTCTTTGATTATAAATACTCATAGCCTTTTCTATCTCTCCGTCCAACATCATCTCCAGTGCCTCTTGAGCCTTTCTTAAGCTTTCCTTGAGAAGAGGTTCCTCAACTTTCTCAAAAGAAGAAAGCACAAATTCTGTAGCATCTTCTACTGGAGCCGATGGACCTATGCCAATCCTTATCCTGGGAAATTTATTGGTTCTCAGCTCTTCGACAATCGAGTGCATTCCTTTGTGAGTCCCTGTTCCTCCTTCTTTTCTAATCCTTACATCTCCCAGGGGAATATCGAAATCATCAAAAACAATAATAAGATTTTCTGGATTGATTCCTCTCCCTTCCACAATTTTCTTTACTGCCAGACCACTTCGGTTCATGTAGGTCTGAGGTATGCCCAAAAGTACCTTGTCTCCCTTCCTGTCTACCTCTGCAGCCTTTGATGAGAAAATTCTTTTTCTGAGCCTCACTTTCCATCCCTTTGCTACTTTCTTGATAAAAATAGACCCCACATTGTGTCTAGTCTCTGAGAAGCGTCTGCCAGGATTCCCCAGTCCAACCACAGCCCACAAGTATCACTCCTTCTTCTCTTCGTTTTCTTTCTTTTTCTCTTTTTCTTCCGTCTTCTCCTCTTCCTCTTTTTTTCCCTCCTTCACTTCGGCTTTCTCCTTCTTAATTACTTCAGGCTCTTCCTCTTCAGCTATAACTTCCTCTTCCTCCTCCTCTACTACTATTTCCTCTTCCTTTGCAGGAGCTTCGATGATTATTAATATAGCACTGGGATCACTGAGGAGTTTTACCTCTTCTGGAATAACAACGTCTCCGACCCTAAAAGACTGATTGAGATGCAACTCAGTAATATCAATCTCAACATGCTCAGGGATATCCTTGGGAAAGCATTCAATATCAAGTTCTCTGGTATGGAAATCCACAAATCCACCTTCTCCCTTTACTCCCACTGCTTCTCCAACCGCAATAACAGGAACAGATACACGAATGGCTTCATCCATTGCAATCTGGATGAGATCAGCATGAAGAATTTCGTCTGTAACCGGATCGCTCTGGAGCTCTTTGATCATAATATTTTTTGTCTCCGTATCAAAAGAGACCTTGAAAACCGTATTTTCTCCTGTTTCAGACTTTAAAATCTCAAAAATATCCTTTTTTTTCAGGGTTAAAGGAACACTAGCCTCATTCTTTCCATAGAGAATGGCAGGAATCATATCATTTCTTCTGATTCGACGGGATGCATTCTTCCCAAAAATTTCTCTTCTTTCCGCTTTGACTGTTATGCTCATCTTATCTTCCTCCCTAAACAAACAAAGAGCTCACGGAATGTCCTCGATTTATTCGTCGGATGGCCTCCCCAAAAAGAGCAGCGACAGAGAGGCATACTGTTTTTTTTGAGGATTTTGCTCTTTCGCTCAAAGGAATCGTATTTGTAACAATCAGCTTTTCTAAAGCTGAGTCTTCTATTTCTTCCATAGCCTGTCCTGACAAAATGGGATGGCTGCATGCGGCATAAACTCTCCGTGCCCCTTCTTTTTTCAAGGCTTGAGCACTTTGAACAAGGGTGCCACCTGTATCCACCATGTCATCCAGAATAACAACATCCCTATCTTTTACTTCACCGATGACATGCGAAACCTTGGCTATGTTTGGAGCCGGCCTTCTTTTATCTATGATAGCTAGGGTGGCCATTAGTCTTTTGGCAAACACCCGCGCTCGACCCACTCCTCCGGCATCAGGGGAAACAACAGTCAGGTCATTCAATTCTAGGCTTTGAATATAATTTATCAAAACAGGAGCGGCCATCAGGTTATCTACAGGAATAGAGAAAAATCCCTGAATTTGGGGGGAATGGAGATCCATGGTAAGGACTCTATCTGCTCCAGCCGCCTCTAATAAATCAGCTATGAGACGGGCTGAAATAGGGACCCTAGGTTTGTCTTTCCAATCCTGGCGTGCATAACAGTAGTAGGGAAGAACCGCGGTGATTCTCTCGGCAGAGGCCCGTTTAAAGGCATCGATCATCAGAAAAAGCTCCATAAGGTGAAAATTGGCATCAAAAGAACCTGTTTGGATGATAAAAACATCCTCTCCTCGCACATTTTCATCGATGTAAAAATGTATCTCGCCATCACTGAATCGTTCTAACACACACTTTCCGAGACCGGTCTCTAAAAATTCTGCGATCTCCTTGGCTAAGGCAGAATTAGAAGAACCTGAAAACACTTTCATATTATTTTCTTTTTTCACTCGTTCTCCTCCTCAACAGCTTCTCCATGAAGGAGGGTTTTGGCTGGGGTGGGAGGATTCGAACCTCCGAATGGCGGATCCAAAGTCCACTGCCTTACCGCTTGGCTACACCCCATCATTTATACTTCTCCGATATTGTTCTCGGGATAAAGTATTTATGAGAAGCGATGGACAGCTTTTCTTGAGCTCTTTTAAACACTTTTCTGCTCCTCCTCTATCTCGAAAAAGCCCAAAAACAGCCGAGCCAGTTCCGCTGACTAAGGATAACCCTGATCCTTGGCGTCGGAGAAGGCTCCTGATGGCTTTTAATTGAGGATATAAGCTAAATATCGTCTCTTCTAATATATTTTCCAATAAGCCAAATTTTCTGTCTTCTAAAAACCTGATAATTTTACTGTCTTTATCTTCTGAAGTCAAGGATGAGCGAAATTGGCTGTAAACTTGGGCTGTTAAGATTGAAAAAGAGGGCAGAGCCAAAATGCAGGGGATAGTATCTAGGTCTGGTAAAGGGACGATATTATCTCCCCTATCTAATCCTAAACATAACCCACCCTCCAGAAAGAACGGCACATCCGCACCCAGCATCTTTCCCAGTTCCATTAAATCCTTGCTCTCCAAATGCAGCTCCCAGACTTTATTCAATGCAAAAAGTGTCATAGCCGCATTACTGCTTCCTCCGCCCAAGCCTTTCCCTGGAGGAATATTCTTCTTGGCATGGATCTCAATTCCCTCGGAAATGCTGAACCGCTCTTTAAGGAGCGCGGCTGCTTTGAAAATAAGATTTTCCTTGCCCCATGGTATACTCTTATCGTCTCCTTTTAAGAGAATTTTATTGTTTGAAGCAGGGAGAAACTGCAAGGCATCGGAGAAATCTATCGTCTGGAAAAGCGTCCTGATTTCATGGTAGTTATCCTCTCTCTTTCTGATTACTTCTAGGCCTAGATTTATTTTGGCAAAGGATTTAATTCTCATCATTTTTATCGAACACCTTCTCGATTTCGGCCCAGCTCTTCTCTTCAAATTTTTCTAAAAAAGCAATAGAAAATGCGTCTTTTTTTATGGGTCTGTTAAGGTTTATCTTGAGGGTTTTTAGATGTCCCTTGCTAAGGGGGTGACGAAAATTGAGTATTCGTGCAAAGGGAGTATCGTTGAAAAATTCTTCTACTTCAAAGAAAAGATCCCCTCTTTGGCCAGCTAATACCCTGCCTTTCTCATCCTTTTCAAGATCCCAACTCTCCATCCAAGCCTTGCTTTGTTCTGTAATATCACTCTTCTCCCATTGCCCGCTCAAGAATGAAATCATTTCATAGAGGTTTACCCTGAACCCAAGAAACTTCTGGATAATCTCTTCCTCTTCTCCCTGCCAATAGACTCTCTTGGAGGGAAGAACAAAAAACGCATCCTCTTCAACAATAATAATCTGATAGAGGGTTTTCCCGAACCAATTTGAAACTTCGACCCGTCCCTTGTGAGGGAGATGAAACAGGAAAGAAAATTTGGACCGCGTGCTCTCCTGCTCGCCAGTAATCCTTATGGATGCATACCCCTCAATGCTTTCGATTCTTGAAGGAAGAGGGGAGAGCGAAACTCTGGATGGGAAACAATTGATAAGAAAAGAGAGACCAAGAAAAATGCCAGCAAAGAATAATATCTTAAATATTTGGTTGGTTCTTCTGCTTCCTGGATGCTCTTTTACCAACATCTTATTCATAATGTTTGGAGAGAAAATGCCAATAGCTATCTGATGGAAAAGGAACTGGATCAGTCCCATTCAGAACACCCCTATCTTAAGGGATCATTTGTTCCCTGCGCTATCTTTATTCTCTTTTTCCTCCTGTGCATCCTGTTCGGTCTGATCATCTGCTAGGGAAAAACCGTAATCCTGGGTTCTCATCTTCTTCTTTTTCACGCTGCTTTCTTTCTCATCGTAATCCCCAACATGGGAGAAACCATAAGCTCCTTCTTTCATCTTCTGCTTCTTCTCTTTGGCTTCTAGCTTAATCCCATCATCCACAAGTTTAAAACCATAATCCTCTGTCTTTCTCTTGCGTTTTTTCTTCCGAAGAACAGGATAGAGGGGAGATTTAAGTCGCCTGCCAAAGCATGTAAGATTAGGATTAAGAATCAAAAGAAGGACAAACAATCCAAAAATAACCAATATTCCATAAATTCCCCAGCTCATCTTGCACCTCTAAATGAGAAGGAACATCTATTTTCTATTAACATCTATTGCCCAAATAATTATATGCTTGACCTCAGAGTTAGTCAACAAAAGATAGAGTGTTGAGAGCATTACTTTTTCCGTGATATATGCACGAGGCTATCAGGCTGGCTGATGACGAGTTAGCCTGCTGGATTACTTTTTTTACGGAAAAAAAGATGCTTCCTGGAGCATGGGAGTTAAGTCTGTCCCTGAAGTTATCAATGTTGTGATAGTTGGTCCCCGAAAGTTGGCACATTAAGAGAAGTAAATCAAAGGAGTTAAACTATTTCTATCAGGCCTCTTCCTTATCCTTATCCTTCTGGAAATCGGAAATCTTGGACTTCACTTTCTCTTCACCAAAATAAAACCCAATAAAAAAGCCAGAGCTCACAATAAGAAGTGCCATAAAAGCTTTGAAAATATCTCGCATCTTAACCTTCCTTTGCAATTTTTAATTAAATCTAAAAAAAAGTCAATAACTAGCTCCAATTTAAGAACGATCAGATCCGAATAATTCGTTAAACCAGCCTTCTTTCATGGAAATGGATACATTAAACTTTTCCTAACCACGGATTCGGGATTGCTCTAGGGAGGAAATTTCCAAAATTTGATTTTTCCTTCTTTTCCCTGTATATTTTTCTAAAGTCTATCCATCGGAAATCTACAAATATGAGAAAAAAAATCGCAGCCATCTTTTTTACTCTTTTACTCTGTACCACATTGACTTGGACTCAGGGAGTAAGGAAATCTATCTTAGCAGGGCCATGGTACGATGAAAATCCAGATAGACTCTCCCGCATAATAGAACTTTTCCTCCAGAATGTTAAAAAACAGCCGCTTCCTCCAGAAAATATTTATGCCCTAATTGCTCCTCATGCTGGGTATGCCTATTCAGGGCAGGTTGCCGCTTACGCTTACAGCTCAGTCAAAGGGAAAGACTATGAAACCGTCGTGATTATCGCCCCATCTCATCGCTACGGATTCCGTGGATGCTCTATTTATCTAAAAGGCGGGTACGAGACACCTCTTGGAGTGGTGGGAGTCGATGAGGATCTCGCATCCGAGCTTTCCAAAGCGACTGGCTTCAAATATATTCCTGAGGCTCATCAAGAGGAACACTCTGTGGAGATCCAGCTCCCCTTCATCCAAAAAACCCTCCCTCAGGCAAAAATAGTGCCCATCGTTATGGGCTATCAAACCAGAAAGATCATCACCACTCTAGCTTCCGCCTTAACAAAAGTCCTCCCCGGTAAAAAAGTACTAATCATCGCATCCACGGATATGTCTCATCAGTTGCCGAAACAAAAGGCCAATGATATTGACAGCGATACAGCTTCGCTGATTAAAAACTTCAATACAACCGCACTCATTAGAAAAATCGAGAGGGGAGAAAACATCATGTGTGGTGGAGGGCCTGTCGTATCCATCCTTCTTTATGCCCAAAAAAGGGGAGATGCAAAAGTCAATCTCCTCCACTATGCCGACTCATCCCAGTATGGAAGCTCAGAATCCGCGGTTGTCGGGTATCTGGCTGCAGCCGTATATTCTGAGGCCAACACTCCTGAATTTTCCCTTGCTCCAGAGGAAAAAAAAGAGTTGCTCCACATCGCTCGCGAGGCCATCAAACTGCTTGTTAGAGAAAATAAGTTGTTAAATTATGAGCCTCAATATCCCAATCTATTAGCCAATAAGGGTGCTTTTGTTACATTGAAAAAGAAGGGTCAACTGAGAGGATGCATAGGATTCATAGAGCCTGTATTGCCTCTTTACCAGACAGTCATACAGGCAGCACTATATGCAGCATACAGAGACCAGAGATTTCCCCCTGTAACGGCGGAGGAACTCAAGGATCTAGAGATAGAAATCTCAGTGCTTTCGCCCCTAAAAAAAATTAAGAACCCTGATCTCGTTAAAGTAGGAAAACATGGTCTCGTTATTTCCAAGGGGGATAAAAGGGGCCTCCTTTTGCCTCAGGTTCCTGTTGAAAATCAATGGTCGAGGGAAATATTCCTCCAGCAAGCCTGCCTGAAATCAGGCCTTCCCCCCGATGCCTGGAAACAAGGAGCCGAAATCTATATCTTTGAGGCCATAGTCTTCCATTAAATCCCATCGGCAATTTTGGGCGTTGCGAAGCGCTTGATTTATGACTATTCTCTGATATAATAACAGATTAATATTCTCGAGCTTTCATTTTAGGGGTAGAAAGAATGCCAATATATGAATATAAGTGTCTGAAATGCGGGTCAGTGCTTGAAGCCCTGCAGAAAGTCAGTGACAAACCCTTGAAAAAGTGTCCAAAATGTAAAGGCCCTCTTAAGAAGGTCATCTCGCCTCCGGCTCTTCAATTTAAAGGCACCGGTTGGTACGTAACAGATTACGCTCAAAAGAAAAAGCCAGAGAAGGAAACAGAAACCGAAGCGAAAACCAAGCAAGAAAAAAAAGATTCCACCCAGAAAAAGAAGAGTTCTTCCCCTCGAACTTCTGAATAGTCCAATCTTTCAACTTTCTCGAGGTCCAAAATCAAGAATATCATTCGAATCTTTATGAAGAATTTTTGACAAGAATGACTTTAGGGAATAAAATTTAGAACATGAAGATAGTCGTCCGGGCTCCAAACTGGATCGGGGATGCCATTCTTTCTCTACCTGCACTAGAGAGTCTGAGAAAAAATTTTCCCCAGGCTCAAATATGGATCGCTGCAAGAGAGTGGGTAAAAGACTTATTCACATCTTATCATTTCATAAAGGGCGTAATCCCTCTTTCAAATCTTGATTCCTTAAAAGGCGTGAGAAGTGCAGCCAAGAATTTAAAAGAATCCAATTTCGATACAGGGATCCTTCTTACGAATTCCTTCTCTTCTGCTTTTCTTTTTTATCTCGCTAAGATTCCTGAACGCTGGGGATACACGAGAGATGGACGAGGCATTCTTCTTACACGAAGCGTTACGCCAAAAGGTCGGGAAGAGCTCTCTCATCAACTGAATTATTATTTAGAACTTATCTCTGGTTTAGGTCTGAAGACATATCCTTCAGAAATAAACCTTCCTCTGACCCAGGAAGAAAAAACAAGCGCTAAAGAGATGCTCCTTTCCCTAAATATTGATTTAAAAAGGCCCCTTGTTGTCCTCAATCCTGGAGCTTCTTATGGTCCCGCCAAAAGATGGCCCGCTTCAAGGTTTGCAGAGGTGGCACGCTTGTTCCAGCAAAGAAAGAATGCGGAAATCCTCATTATTGGTTCTTCAGATGAATCCGAATTGGCTGAATCCATAGTCTCGTCCATGACAAAAAAACCTTTAAGCCTTGCCGGCAAAACAAACCTTCGTCTTCTTGCTGGGCTGATCAGCCATGCCGCTGTTTTCGTAACAAACGACTCTGGTCCCATGCACCTAGCCAATGCCTTGAAAACACCAGTAACAGCTATTTTTGGACCAACAGACCCACGCCTTACAGGCCCCTTTCAAGAGCCTGCCATGGTGATCAAGAAGGAGGTCCTATGCTGGCCTTGTTCCTACAGAGAATGTCCGTTTGACCACGGCTGCATGATGAAAATTGAGCCTGAAGAAGTCTTCAAGGCCAGCCAGAAATTCCTATGATGAAAAAAAGGGCGGTCTTTCTCGATAGAGATGGGACTATCAATAAAGATGTCGGCTTTCCTGATTCTTTCGATTTAATAGAGATTTATCCCTATAGTTACGAAGCAGTTAAGAAAATAAATGAGGCTGGGTTGCTGGCGGTTATCGTAACTAACCAGTCCGGAATAGGACGGGGATTTATTCGTGAGAAAAATCTCCATCTGATTCATCAGAAGTTGCAGGATGCCTTTGCCGAGCAAAATATTCACTTCGATGGTATATATTACTGCCCCCATTATCTTTCTTCCACCAATCCTCAATACAACAAGGATTGCCTCTGCCGCAAGCCAGGTCCAGGAATGGCGCTCCAAGCTGCTCGAGACTTGAATATTGATATAAAAAAATCATATATGGTAGGAGACAAGGTAGAAGATATCCTCTTTGGCCTAAATATCCGAGCCAACCCTATACTCGTCCTCACTGGTTATGGTCAGAAATCACTCCCGAAGCTCAAAGAGAGGGGAATTAAACCCGCTTATGTTGCTTCGGACCTTCTTGATGCTGTGAATTGGATTTTGATGAGAGAAAAAAAGTCAATCAAACCAAAGATTGAAGCCTAGCTCATATATCCATATAACAAAAAATTGGGATCATGATTAGATTCAACGATATCCTTGAAAAGGTCTCTTCTTCTTATAAAGAGAAGGATATCCATCTCCTCAAGAAAGCCTACGTCTTCGCCGCCCGAGCTCATAAAGGCCAAATCCGACGGTCTGGAGAGCCTTATTTAAGCCATCCCTTAGAAGTGACTAACATGCTGGCAGAGATGAGGCTGGATAAAACAACTCTAGCAGCGGGCCTCCTTCATGACGTCTTGGAAGATACCGATGTAACCGCTGTCGACCTCACAGAAGCTTTTGGTAAAGAAATAGCTCATCTGGTTGAGGGAATCACAAAAATCAGCCGTGTTCAGGAGTCCTCTCCGGAAACACGTCAAGCAGAAAGTATACGAAAAATCATTCTCACGATGACAGACGATTTGAGGGTTATTTTTATTAAATTAGCTGACAGAATTCACAATCTAAAAACTCTAAAATTCTTGCCTGAAGACAAACAAAAGCACATTGCCAAAGAAACCCTTGATATTTATGCCCCTATTGCGAACAGGCTTGGGATGGGACGAATCAAAGCCGAATTGGAAGACCTCTCCTTCAGGTATGTAGCATCAGAAAGCTACTTCAAAGTAGCTTCTATGGTGGACCCTCTAAGGGAAAATGCAGAGAAAGAGCTCAAGAAGGTAAAAAGGGCTTTGGGAAATTTAATGAAAGAAAACCACATCCCTACAGAGATATTCTATCGAATAAAAAGACTTTACGGCGTTTACAACAAAATGAACCGTCAGAATATAGGCTTTGATCAAGTCTACGATTTTATGGCATTGAGGCTAATTACTGATTCAGCCAAAAACTGCTATGCAGTGCTGGGAATCATCCATCAAAGCTGGCCACATATTCCTCATCGATTCCGGGACTTCATCGCAATGCCCAAGCCTAATCTCTATCAATCTCTCCACACAACCATCATCACAGAAAAAAAGCGGACAATTGAAATCCAAATCCGAACAAAAGATATGAATAACCTAGCTGAAAATGGAATCTCCGCTCACTGGAAATACAAAGAAACGGATCCCCAGCACATCATGAAAGAAGATAAAAGGCTGCACTGGCTAAGAGAAATGGTTGAACTTTACAAGGAGCAAAAGAGTCCTCGAGAATTCTTGAAAAGTCTGAAAACAGACCTCATCCCCGAAGAGGTTTACGTATTCACACCCAAAGGAAACGTTGTAAGCCTCCCGTTGGGCGCTTCCGCCCTGGACTTCGCCTTCAAGATTCATACGGAAGTAGGCTTACACTGCACGGGAGTAAAAATTAACGGCGAGCATTCTCCTTTGAAAAAAATCTTGAATGCCGGTGATATTGTCGAGATTCTGACTGCCCCTGAAAAACGGCCAAGCCGAGACTGGTTGAATATTGCTTTTACCTCGACGGCAAGACATCATATAAAAAGCTGGCTTAACCTCCAAGATAAAATAAAAAATACAGCGCTTGGGAAAAAATTATGGGAGAAGGAAATCAAGAATTACAAACTCCCTCCTGAGTGGTTAAAAGTGGAAAACCTCTCAAAGAATCTTTCAAAGCTCGCTAATTTCAGGATAAATAAAACAGAAGATTTTTATGTCCTTATAGGCTTTGGAAAAATTATCCTGAATAAAAAATTTATGGAAAAACTTCTCCCGCTTGAAAAAATCGCTAAAAAAAAAGAGACCCTTCTAAAAAAAGTTATCACAAAGGTTGCCAAGAAACCAAAATCTGAGATCCAAATAAAGGACGGCGAGGGATATATGCTCAATCTAGCCAAATGCTGTTCTCCTATAAAAGGGGAACCGATTACAGGATATATCACCTCAGGTAAAGGAATAACAGTCCATTCATTGCGCTGTCCCCGGGTCACAAGGGAAATTCTGGATAGCGAACGTATGGTTGAAGTTTCTTGGGATGACTCCTCAGGAGGGAGCTTTAAAGGAAAGCTCCTGATTAAGGGAGAGGATTCTCCAGGAGTTTTGGCCAACCTCACCGCAACTATTGCTCAACTGGAAGGAAATATAACCAAAGCTGATGTGGTTACTTTTGCAGATAAAAAGGCCCGGATTAAAATCACTCTGATCATCCGGGACATAAAACATCTTGAGACGATAATGAAAAAAATTTCTGCTATAAAAGAAATCTCTTATGTAGAAAGAATTTGAAGGGGATCAGAGAACCTTAGTCACTTTCCCAGAACGCAGGCATCTGGTGCAAACCCATATCCGCCTTACCCCTGAATCTGTTTTAGCTTTAACTTGCTGTAAGTTTGGTTTCCACTTTCTTTTCGTGGCTTTATGGGAATGACTAATACTCTGTCCAAAGACAGGGCCTTTTCCGCAAATTTCACATACTTTTGGCATTTTTCATCTCTCTGAAAAGAGCTTTTATACCATATTTCTGAAAAAAAGCCAAACGGTTCTTTATACAGGTGTCATCTTTTTGTAACAATAAAGCTCATCCTTTTTTTGTTTCTCCCTTATTAATTTGGTACGAAACTTGCAGTCGATATCAAGTTCGCTTGACGAAAGTTTGAAAAAGAAGTAATTTAAAAGATAGCTGTCGAAAATGTATAAGAATTTTACAATCTGTCTTGTGTTCACATTTCTCCTTGCCTTTTCTTATTCAGGTTGTTCCCGCCAACTTGCAGATAATCAAATCCAGTTTGGCGTCCAAGCCGCACAGAAAGAGCTCTGGGATGAAGCGATATTTCGGTGGAAAAAAGTGATCGAGTCCGACCCAAATTCTGCTGCCGCCCATAATAACCTGGCTGTTGCCTATGAAAAGAAAGGCCTCTGGGATGAAGCGAAAAGAGAATATGAAATAGCTTCGAAGATAAGCCCTAAAAACAAGTACATCAAATCCAACTATGAAAATTTCATAAAAAACTATGAATCATTCAAAAAAGAGAAAAAAGATGGGAAAAGCTAAATTCGTTCTCCTCCTCTCGTTTCTCGTCCTTCTTTCTTGTAGCTCCAGTTACTACTGGAAGATGAGAATTGAAATTCCTGGCGAACCTATCCTAAAACTAGACGATTTCAAAGAAATTGTCATCACCGATTTTTTAATAACTAAAGAAACAAAAAACTTTGACCTGAATAAAGAAATTGTCGACTATTTTACTTCTGAGCTGAGAAATGAATTCGAGGGGAAAATTTCTTCTAAAAAAATCCCTTTGGAAAAAGAAGATGTGTTCAAAGATGAAGAATTCTGGAAGGCACAAGGAGAAGATTTAAAAGAAGCCCTGCTTGTCTCTGGGAGCGCCCAATACACGGAAGAGGTCCGGAAGGCGATCCTAGAAAGAAGAAAAGACCGAGTCGATGACCCCTTTCAGTCCAAGAGAGGCCTTGCTGAAAGGAGGTTTTACACCTTCCTTCTTGATCTTTACCTTATCGACCCAAAAACAGGAAAGACTCTTTACAAGAGAAACTTCAAAGAATCACAAGGCTATAAGAATCCGAAACAAACTGCCCATTTTGCCTTCTTCGACCTTATACAGAGAGTGAAGGCGAAATTTTTCCAGAATATTCTGGCTGGGGCAAAAATACAAGAAAGATATCTCATCTCTAAATAAAAAGGAGTCTAATCATGAAAAGTAAAGCCTATATAAAACCACTCGTCTCTCTTTTAATCCTCTTTCTCTGGGCTCCGTTTTGCTTTTCCCAGGCTATTTATTTCCCTTATTATGGGAAAAATAAAGTTATCTATGAAAATTTCAACTGGAATCATTATCAGACTGAGCATTTCGATATTTACTACTATGTTGAAGACCTCAAAATGTTAAAAAATATTGCCGAAATGACTGAAAGCGCCTACGAGAGAATAAGCCAGGACATTAAACATCAACTTTCTGCTGTCGTCCCCATCCTCTATTACAAAACATCCACTGATTTTGAGCAGACGAACCTTTTTCAACTGCCCGAAGGTGTGCTAGGAGTTGCCGAGTCAGTCCTTTATCGTATCGCAATCCAAGGGGATATGTCCCTGGATGAAATTCAAGACCTTCTTGAGCACGAATTAGCCCATATTTTCGAATACGACCTCCTCTGGGGAAGCCCTGGTGGTTCATTATACGCTACTAATGCGCCTCCTGGTTGGATCATGGAGGGCTTTGCCGAGTACAGCACCCAAACTTGGTCGTCCTGGTCTACGATGATTGTCAGAGATGCGGTGCTTAATGACCGCATTCCAGAGCTTAATGCGCGGGGCCAACTTTTCTCGCGTCACCCTCTGCCCCGTGCTCCCGACTACGACTTCGGCCACGCCATCTTTGACTTTATCGAGTCCAAGTACGGAAAAAATGGGATCCGTGAGTTCTGGCACTCCATGAAGAACTCTCCGCTTTTAGGGAGAAGGAATCCTTTAAAGAGAGCTTTCAAGCAGGATCCTAAACAGTTTAATCATGAACTAAAGAAATACCTCCGCGCGCAGCACAAGGATTTTCTATTGCGGGAAAATCCAGAAGACTACAGCATTACCATCGGGCCTGAATTCCCCTTGAATCCCTATTATTTCTCCCTCTCCCACACCCTTTCCCCTTCAGGAGACATTGTCGCCGCGCTTGTAGTAAATATGAAGGGCTACGACTTCGACATTATTCTCATTTCAACCAAAGATGGTTCGGTGATCAAAAACATCACCAAAGGTTACACTCTTAAGTATGAGCACATTAAATACGAAATAGACCCCGCTAAAGGAAGCGATGTTTCCTGGTCTTTTGATGGAGACCAGATAGCCTTTTTTGCTCGTGCCGGACAGAAACATTCTCTTTTTATAATCAGTGCCTTAACCGGAAAAACTGATAAAATTATCAAGCTTTCACTCGACCAGCCATCATCCCCTTGCTTTTTCCCCGACGGTGACGAACTTATTTTTACAGCCTTTCATGAAGGGACGCATGACATCTACAAGATAAATCTTACCACTGAGAAAATTCTCAATCTAACAGAAAATGACCTTTTTGAAAAAGCGCCGACAATCTCACCAGATGGAAAACAAATAGCCTATACAATTCGCCTTGACGCCTATGACAAGATTTTCCTTTCTCCCATAGACAATCTGAAGAAAAAGACACAATTAACTTTCGGCAGAGGCAATACAATCACACCCAATTTCTCCCCCGATTCCAAAGAAATATACTTTTCTGGCGATATGAGGGATGCTTTTAATATCTATTCCTTGAATCTTGAGACCGGAGAACTCACGCGCTACTCAGATGTCAGAACAGGTAATTTCTTCCCCGCTCCTCTTCCCAATGAGCCCAAAACCATCGTCTTTTCCTCATTCAATAAAGGTTCATTCCAGATATTCAAGAGCGAATTCGAAGGGGAGGTGGAAAAGACCGTTACTTTTGTTGACCGGCCCGCGGAAGAGGAACTCGAGAGGTTTGAACCAATCATATCGTTGGAAATCAATAAAGAGAAGATAAAGCCATATAAGGGAATGAGCAAATTGTATCTTACTCAAAGGCCTCCGGTCGACACAATTGTCTCTACAGATGGATCTCTCTATGGCGGTTCCGCACTTTCTTTCTCTGACCTGATGGGTGACTATACTTTCTACCTTATGGCTTATCAAGTCAGGAGTTTCAGGTCCTACTATGTTTCCTTTATGAACCAAAAAAGCAGACTTCAATACATGGCCAGTGCTTTCCAGTATACCCAGTTTTACTATGGCTATTACGGTAATGATCCCTCTTTCTACAACCCTTACTTAACTTATCGTGACGCCATGGCTACTCGTAAGATTACCGGAATAAACATCAACGCTTTCTATCCCTTCAGCAGATACTACCGTGCACAAGGTGGCTTCGGCTATTATAACTACGAAGAAGATTATCTCTATGCATCACCTTCTTCTGGCCCCGGTCAGTTTTTGAATGGAAACATTCTCCAAGCCTCTTTTTCACTCGTCGGGGAAACCACCCGCTTCAATTATTATGGACCGATGTCAGGAAACACCTTCAGGTTGTCCATTTCTCAAGCCCTTCCTATCTCCGATAGCTTTATCAGGAATACAACTTTGGAAGCAGATCTCCGACAATACCTCTACCTTGGGATGGATACGCTCCTTGCCTTGCGATTTGAAGGCTTCGCAAGCAGGGGAAGAGATCCTTTTCTCAACTACTATGGCGGAAATAACCAAGTCCGTTCAGTCTATTATTACAGCATCTATGCAACTGAAAGCTGGTTTGCAAACGCTGAATTCAGATTCCCTCTGGTAAACGCTGCCTCCACCCTCATCGGTCAGATAGGGCCAGTACGCGGAGTGTTTTTCTTCGATATTACCCGATCTAAAATCAAGGGATACCCTGCAAAAATTTATGATTTTCTCCCGGACGGGAGCCTAGGAGTATTTGACGCTATCGGCTCTTATGGATACGGTTTTGAGTTTTTCCTTCTAGGCATTCCCATACATCTCGAATTTGTTAAAAAACTTGGATTTCAAAATATCTCAAAGCCCTGGGATTTCGACAAAATCGGCAAATTCGAGACGAAATTCTGGATTGGATTCGACTTTTAAAAAAATCAAAATTATTTGTTGAATTCCTAAATCAAGAGTGCTATTATAGCCACGCCTTCTCAAAAATAAACCAGCAAAGGAAGAAGGTTTTTCCACATCTGTGGAAAATTCTGTGGAAATCTTTTAACCAAGAATGAAACGTCAAGATAAAACAAACCCGTGGCTTCAAATCCTGGATACCGTCAAAAAAAAGATTGACAAAGCAAGCTTTGAAACCTGGTTTGAACCTTCGGTCTACATCGGTCAGGAATCTGACTGTCTCTATATAAAAGTACCAAACTCTTACTTCAAAGACTGGCTATCTTTTCACTACTCTGGCTTGATCAACAGCAGTTCAAAAGAGCTCTTTGGCAAATTTTTTGATGTCAAATATCTCTTTGATGAAACCCCCTCTTCTTTTATTAGGCGCTCGCCTCAGGAGAGAAAAGTAAAGCATGGGGTGCTTCTTAATCCCAACCTTAATCCCAACTATACATTCGAGAATTTTGTTGTCGGTTCCTGCAATCAGTTTGCTCACGCAGCGGCCATTGCGGTGGCTAAAAATCCTGCAAAATCTTACAATCCCCTCTATCTCTATGGGGGTGCCGGGTTAGGAAAAACCCATCTCATGAATGCTATCGGACATTATACCTTGAAAAATCAACGCCGATTAAAAATATTATACATCACTACTGAAAAATTCATGAATGATCTAATTAACCACCTTCAGTATGGCAAAATACTTGATTTTCGTCAGAAATACAGAAGTGTAGATGTGCTCCTCA
>Ga0114920_10000249_pt1 | contig 23614 bp, 20 predicted proteins | sample ChitaG_FD_88683 | JGI IMG/M metagenome (GOLD analysis project Ga0114920, IMG submission 88683) | Deep subsurface microbial communities from South Pacific Ocean to uncover new lineages of life (NeLLi) - Chile_00310 metaG | ecosystem: Environmental > Aquatic > Marine > Oceanic > Sediment ...
CTCTGTAAGAAAAATGCCATAGGTATCAATACAGCCCCACTGCAGCGATAAAATTATAGAAGCTGCAGCTACCATTACCCAGCCATAGAAGATCTTTGTATCTGCCTTATCAGCCATATTCTCCTCCAGAAGGCAATATAATGGATTTAGCTAAGGCTAGCTTTATAGCACAGCACAAAAGTTAGCTTTGTTTTCCCTTAGCCAAATTATTTTGCTTCTGAGGCATCTCGATTACAAGAGACAAACCTGTAGCTATGAAAAGCCCTACTGCCGTTATAATAATAGCCAGTTCATAGCTTCCTCGAGTGTCAAAAATATATCCGGCCAGTAACGGCCCAATTGAAGCACCGATTCCAGTTCCTAAATCCAGCAATCCAAGAATACTGCCATGGAATTTCAACCCAAACCAATCGCTAATTATCGCCGGGAATAATACAAAGCTTCCTGCGCTAAAGCCAGCGATAACAAAATACAAATAAAATTCCCATGGCTGCCTTGCTTTGGCAAGCCACAACATCATCAGCGCCATTACAAGGAAAGAAATGAATAGAGGTATCTTCCTTCCAATTCTATCTGAGAGCTTACTTATTACTAAAGCCCCCACCGTGTAAGCTCCACTACGAAGGCCAATGCCCGTGGCAGCAGTCATTTCCGGGATACCGAAGCTAATCATATATGCCTTCAAATGAATTGCAATACCAATGCGTAAAGAGTACATAGTATTTATCAAAAATAACCGCCAAAACCCACTTGTTCTGATCGCCTGCTTGGGAGTAAAATCTACTGTGTTCGGTACAAGGTTACCACTGCTTTTGTTTTCTGTAGTTCCTCGTATGCCATCGGGGTAAAGCCCTTTCTCTGATGGATTAAGCCTCATCAACCTGGAGACAGGCAGACCTATAACTAAAAGAAGGCCGGATAAGATCAGATAAGAGGCACGCCAGCCGAACTTAATCATAAGAAATTGTATAAGAGGTGGCATGATAAATAGCCCTATTCCTATCCCAGCCTCCGCAATTCCTAAAGCCATTCCTCTTTTTCTTATAAACCACCGGGTTACTGTTGAAATCGCTGGTACCCAGGCAAAGCCCATCCCAACATTCGCTATGACCCCATAGAATAGATAAAGCTGCCAGGTGGACTTCATAGTGTACATTAATGCAAAACCCACGCTTGAGATAACAAGACAGACAATGAGAATTAGTCTAGGGCCGTATCTATCATTCAACCGTCCTGCCACTATGCCCAGCACAGTCGCTACAATAAAACCCAGGGAATAGGCCCCGGAGACCGCTGTTCTTGTCCAGCCCAGCTCTTCGCATAACTCTGGGAGGAAAATAACGTAGGTCTCATCACAACCCCACACCAGCGCCACAATTATGGAAGCTGCAACTACTATTACCCAACCATAGAAAATACCCGTTTTGGGTTTACCAGCCATATTTCTCCCTGAAAGATACCATACGAAGAAAAGCCGAACCCAGTTTCTTATAACACAAAATGAAATTACTCCTGTTTCTTGTTTAGTGACAATGCACCGAGAACACGACCATGAGATTCTATCCTGAATCGGTCTCCGCGGATAAGCTTGCGAAGAAAACCCCGTAGGAGTACTGGAGGCCCCATGCTATCATTGGCGCCATGAAGCCAGCGGCTACTACTACCCTGCCATAGAAAACACCAGCCCTTGAGTTGCCAGTCAAAAAAAATCTCCCTTCAGGGATAAGCAGTAGGGTTAACGTATTAGGTTGACGAGCTGTCAGGATAAACCATCTCTTCGCAGCAAAGGCATTCCTATGCCATCCCAGGTATAGGGAAATAGCGGCACATCTCTTTTACCTCTTCACGCACCTGCTTCTCAACGCGCTTATCACCGGGGTGATAGAGCACTTTAATAATAAGAGAGGCTATACGCTTCATCTCCCCAGCACCAAAGCCCCTCGTGGTCACTGCTGGCGTACCTAATCTGATGCCGCTAGTAACGTTAGGTGGTTTGGGGTCAAAAGGAATGTTTTCGTTGTTTACTAATATCCCAACCGCCTCCAGTATCTCCTCAGCCTCTTTGCCCGTTATTCGCAGGGGAGAAAGGTCGACGAGGGCAAGATGGTTATCTGTACCACCAGAGACGAGACGCAGCCCACGCTCTTGAAGCTCTGAAGCCAGAACACGGGCATTTCTCAGCACTGACTTCTGGTAATCGGCAAATTCAGGTTGCATAGCTTCAAAAAAGCACACAGCTTTAGCAGCAATAGCGTGCATTAAAGGGCCACCCTGTATACCTGGAAAAACCGCAGCATCAATGGCTGAGGCTAGTTCTTCACGACACAAAACAAAACCGCCTCGAGGACCTCGCAGGGTTTTCTGAGTGGTAGAGGTAATCACGTGTGCATGAGGTACAGGAGTGGGGTGAAGTCCAGCCGCTATTATCCCCGCTATATGAGCCATGTCAGCTAATAGCTTGGCGCCTACTTCATCAGCTATATAACGAAACCTTGCAAAATCAATGGTTCGAGGGTAGGCACTCGCTCCAGCTACAATTACCTTCGGTTTATGCTCCAAGGCTAGCCTCTCTATTTCATCGTAGTCCAGCATCTCAGTTTTGGGGTTCACCCCATAGGGGATAAATCTATACCACTTTCCCGAAAAATTGACCTGGGAGCCGTGGGTAAGGTGTCCACCGTGGCTGAGGTTCATACCCATGGCAGTATCACCATGTTCCAGCAGGGCTAAATAAACAGCCATGTTAGCCTGGCTGCCACTATGGGGTTGGACATTAGCATGCTCGGCGTTAAATAGTTTTTTGGCTCTCTCAATAGCCAGGTTTTCAATTGCGTCCATGTAGATACAACCGCTGTAATAACGGCATCCCGGATATCCTTCGGCGTATTTGTCAGTCAGGATGCAGCCTTGAGCTTTGAGTATGGCGTGGTCGGCATGGTTTTCGGAGGCAATAAGGTCTATGGTGCTTGCTTGCCTCTTCGCTTCCAAATCTAAGAGTTGAGCTACTTCTTCATCGTGTCGTGCGGCGAGGGACGTAGCTTCTACTTTCATGATTGTGTCATGATACTATTTCTTCTCTTCATCAGTCAATAAGAGGAGGCTTGCAGGGAGGCATGTCAGTGTCGTTGACAAGAGAGGCATGAAGTGGTAGATTACTCCTGGTTAGCAGTCAGAAAGGGAGAGTGCTAAATGTCGTTGACCGGAAGAGGAGAAGAAATTCTTAAGATAATAGTTGGTGAGTATATCGCTGGAGCGATGCCTGTAGCTTCGCAAACCATTACTTACAATCATAGCCTGGATGTAAGCCCCGCCACCGTGCGAAATGATATGGTATATCTAGAGGAGGAGGGATATATCATGCGCCCTCATGCTTCGGCTGGCGCTATTCCCACAGATAAAGCCTACCGACACTATGTGGAATTGGTAAGCCAGGATGTTAAGCTTCCTCTAACTGAGCGCTGTATGGTTTATGAGCTATTTCAGGAAACGAAAGAGGAGATGGAGCAATGGCTAAAACTGGCGGCGATGCTCCTGGCGCACTTCGTTCGCAATGCAGCGGTGGTAACTTCGCCTAAAGCTCCCCAGTGTTGCTTTAAGCATTTAGACCTAGTAGAGTTACGGGATTTTGTAGCTTTGCTGGTTCTAGTTCTATACGAGGCAAAGGTTGGGCAGAAAATTCTGCCTTTTGATAAAAAACTTACCCAGGAGGACTTGACGAAGCTAGCTAATAAACTCAACTCTGCTTATGCCGGGATGACTGGTAGCGAAATCTCGAGAGGAAAAGCAGGCTCCTCACCTGAAGAAAGACAAGTGACTGAGTGCATAGTGGATATGATGACTGCGGAGGATAAGCTGAGACATGGTAAGCCCTATCTTGTGGGATTACATCTAATGCTAAGTCAGCCTGAATTCGCTAACAAGCCTAGGGGACTTGATCTACTGGAGCTATTGGAAGGCGAGGATTGGCTGGAAGGTATACTTGAACTAGAACTTGGTGAAACAGGGGTAAAGGTAATTATTGGCAAGGAAAATCCAGATGAAATACTGCAAGATTTGAGCTTGATAGTTGGGGAGTATGGAATCCCTGATAAAGCAAGTGGTATTGTTGGAGTGATTGGCCCAAAGCGAATGGATTATACCAGAGCCATCTCTTCAGTTAACTGCCTTTCATCACTGCTAAGCGAATCGGTGGCTTCTTATATCTAAGGGGAGATTCGATATTGTCTGAAGAAGAGAACCTGCGCAACGGTGAACTAACCGAGATGGAAGTGAAGCCGGTAGTGGATATGGAGGCGCTCCAGCAAGCTTTGGCTGAGGAAAAAGAGAAATCAGAGAAATATTTAGCCAACTGGCAAAGAACTCAAGCCGATTTTGTTAACTATAAGAAACGTACTGAGCAGGGAAAAATGGAGATAGTTGAATTTGCCAACAGCACGCTTATCTTGAAATTGCTAACTGTTCTGGATGATTTTGAAAGAGCTTTCGATTCATTGCCAGCCCAGTTTGAGAAATTTAGTTGGCTTGAGGGCATCAAACTCATGTACAATAAACTTAAGGCGACCCTGGAATCGCAGGGGCTAACTGAAGTTAAAGCTAATGGGGAGCCATTTGATACTCATTTGCATGAAGCAGTAATGCACCAAGAAGGCGAAGAAGGAATAGTTATTGAGGAAATCCAGAAGGGCTACAAGTTAAAAAATAAGGTAATCCGACCCAGTATGGTGATAGTGGGCAAAGGCAAAGAAAAGGAACAAGCAGAGCAGGAAAGGGAAAAGGAGGAATAGCATGGCTAGAGCAATAGGCATTGATTTGGGCACTACACTTAGTGCAGTAGCAATTATGGAGGGAGGCGAGCCAAAAATTATACCCAGTGCTGAAGGTGGTGATCTTGTGCCCTCAGTAGTAGCTATTAATAAGGCCGGGGAGCGATTGGTGGGGGAACTAGCCAAGCGCCAGGCAGTAGTCAACCCTGAAAATACTATCTTTAGCATAAAGCGGCTTATCGGACGCAAATTTAAGGCTGCTTCAGTCCAGGATGATATGAAGCGGCTACCATATAAGATGGCTGAGGCTTCCAATGGTGATTGTAGAGTAGTAATGGGTGGTAAAGAGTATAGCCCTCAGGAAATCTCTGCCATGATACTGCAGAAATTAAAGACCGATGCTGAGGCTTATCTGGGAGAAAAGACCACCGATGCTGTGATAACGGTGCCAGCTTACTTTAATGATAGTCAGCGGCAGGCAACTAAAGACGCCGGTGCTATAGCCGGGCTTAATGTTTTACGCATTATCAATGAACCTACAGCATCATCTTTAGCCTATGGGCTAGGCAAGAAAAAAGATGAAACCATCGCCGTCTATGACCTTGGTGGTGGCACTTTTGACATTTCCATTCTAGATATAGGTGGAGGCACTTTCCAGGTCAAATCAACTAACGGTGATACCCATCTTGGTGGCGACGATATTGACCAGAGGATTATGGATTGGGTATGCGATGAATTTAAGAAAGAGCAAGGCATTGACTTAAGGCAAGACAGGATGGCATTGCAGAGGCTAAGAGATGCTTCTGAAAAGGCAAAGAAAGAGCTATCCACGGTGGCTCAAACGGAGCTAAACCTTCCTTTCATCACTGCTGATGCTAGTGGCCCCAAGCATCTTAGCATAGTGTTGACTCGTGCTAAGCTGGAGCAACTCGCAGCGGATCTGATAGAGAAGAGCCTCGGTCCCTGCCGTCAGGCTTTGGAGGATGCTAAGCTTACAGCAGCTCAAATTGATGATGTGATTCTGGTTGGTGGTCAGACAAGGATGCCGAAGGTTCAGGAGACCTTACGGCAATTCTTTGGTAGAGAACCTGTAAAGGGAATCAATCCTGATGAAGCTGTAGCCCTGGGGGCTGCTATCCAGGCTGGAGTAATTAAGGGCGAGGTAGGAGAAGTTCTTCTTCTCGATGTTACCCCTCTTACTTTAGGCATAGAGACGCTGGGAGGAGTGGCTACACCGCTTATCCCTCGCAATACCACCATTCCCACCTCCAAGAGCCAGATTTTCAGCACCGCTAGTGATAGCCAACCAAGCGTAGAAATACACGTTCTTCAGGGAGAGCGACCCATGGCAGATGGGAACCGAACCCTGGGGCGCTTTATGCTTGATGGCATCTTGCCAGCGCAACGAGGCCTGCCTCAAATTGAGGTGGCTTTTGATATCGATGCCAATGGCATTCTCAATGTGAGTGCCAGGGATAAAGGCACAGGCAAAGAACAGAAAATTACCATCACTGCCTCCAGCGGACTCAGTAAAGAGGAGGTGGAGAAGATGCAGCGAGATGCTGAAACCTTTGCTGCTGAAGATGCTAAGCATAAAGAAGAAATAGAGACACGAAACGCCGCTGATAGCCTGGCCTATACCGCAGAGAAAACACTCCGTGATTATGGTGATAAGATACCCGATGATGTAAAACAGGAAATAGAAGGCAAAATTGCTGCTGCGAAATCAGCGCTCCAAGGAAAGAACTTAGATTCCATTCGTAGCACCATGCAGGAACTATCACAGGCTATGCAAAAAATTGGAGCCTCTGTTTATCAGCAACCAGGACAACCTCCACCTGGTGGTGAACAAGGCCCTACCGACAAAAAACCTGGCGAAGAAGGCACAGTGGAAGGTGAATTCAGGGAAGTATAAAAGACGAAACACCAAGTACTAATATATGAACCCTGAGGATTTCAAACTGTAATTCAATATTGAGGAGCTTGATGCCAACATTCGATTTAGAACAATTCGCGCAAACTGCTGGGAGAATCAGGGAAAAAGCAATAGAGGAAAATAGGCTCATAAGTAATCCTTCCAATGGAGAACTGAGGCCACTCTTAGAAAGTGAGCCTGGCATTAGGAAAACTATATATGGAAATTTTGTTGCTGAGAGTGAACCTACTTCCAGAGCAGCAATGTTTACCCAGAATAGCGCAGATTACCTCTTCGGCAAGGAGGAGCGAGAGCTCTTAGTTCAGTGTGAAAAAGCTCTGGCCCAAGAAAGGTTGATTTCCATTGATAGAATTGTGGGCAATGAGAATAGTGAAACCACAGTCAGGTTAATTGTTCCAGAAAGATTTGCCCATGTTGCCTATGGTGGGAAAAATCTTTTTATACCCGTAAAAAGAGAAGTTAAGGAGCCCACCTATCAAATTTTGTTTTTCGCTGACGAAGCTTTCGAAACTAATAAACCAAAGCCACTTTCACAAAAAGACATCACCATAAGATTAGCTATGCTGGATGATGGGAGGGTTATTAAAATAGTCAGGAACAGCAGCTACATAGGCGAATATAAAAAAGGGGTTTTTGCTGCTGAGGATTGGGTTGCTAAAATTAGAAGAGGCGGCATTTTCTTACATGCAGGGTGCAGAGAGGATTACCTTCAATCGTCGCATGGGATTTACAGGACTATTAGATCCTTACTTCTCGCTTTAACTGCAAATGGAAAAACAACCCTGTCCTCTAAGATTTTGGCAAGAAAAGGGCGTGAGAAATCCTGGCTAATTCAAGACGATGGGGGAACTCTCTTGCCAGACGGTTCCTTTCATGGTTTTGAAGCCGGAGGGATATTCGCAAAAACAGAGGGTGTAAATCCAGGGAATCAAATCGAGATATTCTATGGCTTATTAAAACCAGAAACCCTATGTGAAAACGTTCATGTAACTGAAGATGGAGACTTTGACCTCTATAATTTTAAAAGAACATCCAACGGAAGAGCAGTTATACTAAGGAAGGATTTTATGCACGCCAGCCCTTATGTTGATGTTGATAGAATAGATAACCTGATTCTTATCACTAGAGGGCCATTAATTCCGGCATTATCAAGATTGACTCTAGAGGAAGCGGTAGCCCTTGTGGTTTTAGGGCAAGCGATGGAATCTTCGGCAGGTGACCCTACCCGGGCAGGAAAAATCAAAAGTGAATTCTTTTATGATCCCTTTATAGCAGGTGACAGAGCGAAGCATGCCAACCTGTTTTATGAAATATTAAGAGGCCTTCCTCATATAAATTACTATCTAATAAACACCGGAGGAGTGGGTGAAGGAGAGCATTACGAAGATATAAGATTGGAGTATACCTTGGCTATACTGGATTCCTTATTAAGAGGAGGCCTTGAAGATTGGGTAGATTCACCTGCGGGCTTTGAGGTGCCAATGTCAGTAAGGAATATAGCTGATATTTACTTGCATCCTGAGAACTTTTATTCTGAGATTGAATTCGAGGAGAAGCGAAAAGAGCTTAATAAAATCCGCCGCGAGGCCATTAAGCAACTTGGTAACTCTTTGCACCCCAATATCAGAGATGTCTTTGTCAAATCCTGAACTTAACGGTGGACTTCAAGGGCTGATATTCTATCTTAATGTTAGTGCTTGCGCCGCTGGTAAATGAAGGGGATTGCCCAGGCAGCGCCGCCTAAAAGTAAAGCCTCAACAGCTATTGCTATGCCGCCAAGCATGGCGATGTCCTGCCAAAAAGGTGGGGGAAATAACCTTATGAGGTAGTCTTTGCTGGGGTCGAGTATCCAAGGTGAATATGAAGGGTCACCAAAGGCGAGATAATGGAACTGGATAAATAGCTGGTCAAAGTTGAAAACCGAGGCTATGCTGAGCGTGGCTATAAGAACTAGAGTCAGAGCACACCCCCATCTTATCCCCTTGGCCAAATCTTGCCAGCAGCGTTTTCCCCACAACAAGAAGAGCAAAACATAGATAATAAGATAGGCGAGACTTACCATCTGAATTCGGTAGTCAAGTTGGAACAGTTTTTTTACATCCTTAAGGTGTACTAGTTCATGCTCTTGAAACAACTTAAGCTCCTCAATTTGAGGCGTTTCTGCTTTGGAATTGAAGTAGTCAATAAGCCTTCTTGCTATTCTACTTAATTGTTCCTCTTCTATATTAGTAACCTCGCTTATGTTGTATTTCGTGAACCCATATTCGTAAGTGTGCATATTGTTCACCTCCAGGCGAACAGTAGTGGTAAAAAGCAGAAGAGGTGCACAAATTATGAATAAGCAATAGGCAGTAACTTTAAGAATTTTCAACTTTTACCTCAGGTCTTGAAGGCATAGGAAGACAAGACTAGAAATCTCATGATACAATCTCAAGAAATGCCGCAGAAGTTTACCCACCTCCATGTTCATACAGAGTACAGTCTGCTCGATGGCATGTGCCGTATTCCAGAGCTTATTGCCAAGGCTAAGGAATTGGGCATGGATAGCATTGCTATTACTGATCATGGTGCAATGTATGGTGTCATTGATTTTTATCTGGCGGCTAAGGAGGCGGGAATAAAGCCAATTATCGGCTGTGAGGTTTATGTCGCTCAAACAGATCGCCATAGTCGAGGCTCCTCCTATAAAAGCCCTTATCACCTTACCCTACTGGCTAAAGATAAGAAAGGATACCACAATCTAATTCAGTTAGTTACCAAAAGCCATTGTGAGGGATTCTATTACAAACCGAGGGTAGACAAGGAACTTCTAAAGCTTCATTGTGAGGGGCTTATTGCTCTTTCTGGTTGCCTTCATGGGGAGCTAGCTCGACTTATTCTGGAAGGGAGAATTGATGAGGCTATCAAAGTGGCTTCGTGGTATAAGGAAACTTTCGTTGATTACTATCTAGAAATTCAGCGACACCCAACTCCCGAGCTTGAAAAAGTTGAGCAGGAGCTTATTTCCCTATCCACCAAGCTCGATATTCCTCTCGTAGCCACTGTTGATGTCCATTACATTAATAAAGAAAACGCTCCTGCTCATGAACTTCTGCTATGTGTACAGACCAATACATCCATACACGATGAAAAGAGGCTGAAGATGGCAGGCGATTTCTTCTACCTGAAGAGTCCTGAAGAGATGGAGCAGCTCTTCAGCGATATACCTCAGGCCATAGAGAATACTCAGCGCATTGCTGATGCGTGCCAACTGGAATTGGATTTTACTAGGCTTCATCTGCCACAAGTAGCACTGCCTCAAGACAGGACGGCAGACGATTTCTTGGCTGAGCTTTGTTGGCAAGGGCTAGAGAAGAGGTATGCGGAGCCGACCTCAAAAGCTAAGGAACGCCTTAGCTATGAACTCGAAATTATCCAGAAAACTAGATTTGCCGATTACTTCCTTGTCGTTTGGGATATCACCTCGTTTACCCGAAGCCAGGGTATCCACTTTGGTGTTCGAGGGAGTGCTGCTGCTAGCTTGGCTCTTTACTGCCTGGGTATTACTGATATTGACCCTTTAGCCTATAGACTTGTTTTTGAGCGCTTTCTTAATGTGGAGCGTCGCGAACCTCCAGATATTGACCTTGATTTCCAGGATGATCATCGTGATGAAATCCTAACCTACGTTAACCAGAAATATGGCACTGGCCACGAGGCTCAAACCATTACCTTCGGCACTCTGGGAACCAGGGCAGTATTAAGAGATACCGGGCGGGCTTTGGGTATGCCTTATGCTCAAGTGGATCAGGTCGTTCGCCTCATTCCTCTAGAGTTAACTATAACCTTGAGTAGGGCTCTAGAGGAGAGTAAGGAGCTTAACGATGTTTACCATCGGGATGAGGCAGTACACAACTTAATTAATTCAGCTAGGAAACTGGAAGGCCTTACTAGACACTCTAGCACCCATGCCGCCGGCATTGTCATATCCCGCGACCTCTTAACTGAATATGTACCCCTGCAGCCGATAAGTAGAGGGGATCGCCACGCTGTTATGACTCAGTATCATATGCAGAATATAGCTACCCTTGGGCTTCTAAAAATGGATTTCCTGGGGTTATCCAATCTGACCATTTTGGCTAAAGCTACAGAAATTATCAAACAGAATCGCAAAATCGCTATAGACCTACAGCACGTTCCGCTCGATGATAGCAAGACTTTCAAGCTGCTTGCTTCAGGAGAAACCACAGGTATCTTCCAATTGGAAGGCAGTGGTATGCGCCGCTACATAAAGGAACTTAAGCCCACTAATTTTAGCGATATTGCAGCCATGATAGCGCTTTACCGCCCTGGACCAATGGAACAGATTTCTACTTTCATAAAAGCTAAGCAAGGAATTACCCCAGTTCGTTATCCTCACCCTACCTTAAAGGGAATTCTGGAGGAAACCTACGGAGTTATTGTCTATCAGGAGCAGGTAATATTCATTGCGCAGGCTCTAGCCGGCTATAGCTTGGGACAAGCTGATATCTTGCGTAAGGCTATGGGTAAGAAAATACCTAAGGTGATGAGGAAGGAAGAAAAAAACTTCATTGCTGGAGCCAATAAGAGGGGCATATCAACAGAATTGGCTAAAGAGGTATTTTCCTTGATTGAGCCCTTTGCGGGGTATGCGTTCAATAAAGCTCATAGTGTAAGCTACGCCCTCATTGCTTACCGTGGTGCCTATCTTAAGGCAAACTACCCCACTGAATATATGACTGCCTTGCTCAACAGTTATTGGAATGATGTGGAGAAAGTTCGTTCAGCGGTAGTTGAATGTCGAAGATTAAGCATTCAGGTGCTTCCCCCGGATGTCAATAGAAGCCAGCCCCACTTTGCTATAGAAGAGAGCGAGGATAACGCAGCGATCCGTTTTGGATTGGCCGCTATTAAGAATGTTGGCTCTTCGCCTATTGGGTATATTTTGTCAGCCCGTAGTCAAGGGGGTGCTTTCAAATCTATAGAAGATTTTTGCCATCGAACTGACCTACGCAATATAAATAAAAAGGTGCTAGAAAGTTTGATCAAAACTGGCACTTTTGATTCCTTAGGTAGCCGCGGAGCGCTGCTCAAGTCCATTGATAAGATTGTTTCCTTAGCTCAAACAGCACAGCGAATGAAAGAATCAGGGCAAACCAGCATGCTTGACTTGTGGGCCAAAGCATCGCCCGCTTTTGCCCTGGATGCGGAAATAAGGAAAGGGAAAGATGTATCTACCAAGCAAAATTTGGGCTGGGAGAGAGAATTATTGGGTGTTTATTTCTCCTCGTCACCCATTGATTCTCTAGTTTCTGAGCTACCTTCCTATTATCAATCCAAGGGATTTGTTTCGTGTGGTGAACTCAGCACCGATATGGCTAACGAAACGGTAACAATTGCCGGGATGGTGGCCTCAGTACGCCACGCTTATACTCGGGATAGACGCCCTTTTATTATTGCGTCACTCGAAGGGTTGGATGGTAGTGTGGAGGTGGCTGTCTGGCCGAGACTTTATGAAAGCACCAATGAACTGTGGGAAGAAGGCAATATACTTGTGGTTAAGGGATTGGTGAAAGTAAGAGAGGGAGGGGTGCAATTGACTTGCCAGCAGGCGCAGAGGTGCCAGCATATTAAGCAAGAAAGCAAGGCGTTGACCGAGCAAAGCCAAGACCACCTTATAATAAATCTCAGCCAGACAGATAACGCAGAAAAAGATGTTGAACTTCTACACAATATTAGGGGTATCCTCCAAAACTATCCTGGGCAGGATAAAGTCTCTCTCTCTGTCACCGCCGATGGCGAAACTACTAACTTGGAAATGTCTGAAATAGGCGTTAACTATTGCGCTGAGCTAGCAAGTGAATTGAACAACATAGTAGGCGAAGGCAATTTGAAACTTGAGCGATAATTCAAGCAGCCTTGTTCTCAATTTCTAGCAACCGCTGTTTCAACAATTTGCCATCGCTAAACCCGCCAAGGCTGCCATCACTACAGATTACGCGATGGCAGGGGATTATTATGGGCAAAGGATTTCCGGCTAGCGCTTGCCCCACAGCCCTAGTAGCCCTGGACATACCTATCTTATCAGCAACCCAGGCATAAGCCCTCGTCTCACCATAAGGAATAGATTGAGTTGCCTTCCACACTCTTTTCTGAAATGGGCTAGCGCAGGATAAATCTAACCTATCAGGGAAGCTAACTCTCTTGCCACCCAGGTAGAGCTTTATCCTTTCAGACAAATCACCAAAATAACTAGCTTCGGCCTCGGTTAATGTCCTGTGTGATTTCAAGGCTGATTCATTAAGAAGATGGAATGCTTGTTGACATGAAGGCTGAGGAAAAACGAGCTCTCTTAACCCTTTAGCGGAGCCCATTATTCCCATCCATCCCAGCGAAGTGTTGAAAGTAAGATAATTTAGCTTCACCAAAGTGCCTCAAATTTTGTATGCTTTGATTTCAATGGCTTTCGAAAATATTCTAGCCTATCAACTTCATGAGCCTCATATGCCACCCCTACGATTACCCTGTTCCTGTTTCAATCAGGCCGTAATTGCCATCTTTGCGGCGATATAAGAGGTTAAGATTGTCAGTCTCGGCGCTGATAAAAAGGAAGAAATCATGCCCCAGAAGTTCCATCTGGTTCATAGCTTCATCCTGAAGCATAGGTTTGAGCAAAAAATGCTTGCACTTTACTACCTTTTTAGGTATTTCAGTTTGCTCTGTTGCTTCTTGTCGAGCTAGGGAAATGCCTTTGCCTTTGTCATATAGCTTACCCTTATATCGCTCAATTCGATTAGTTAAGGTCTCCACAACCTTATCGATGGCTGTGCGAATATCTTCAGCTTTCTCCTGAGTTCTAATTAAGATACCCCTGCTATCAAGGGTAACTTGAACGGTAAACCTTTGTTGAGGTAGCTTAGTGTTCTCTCTGGAAATCTCAACCGTAGCTTTGCTAATCGTGGGCAGGTAGCGACTCAACTTGCCAATCTTTACATTAGCTTGCTCTTGTATTGCCTCAGAAATCTCCACATTTTTAGTAATGATTTGAAGTTTCATATCTCCCCTCTTTTTAGATTTCTCTGGCCAGGGTTAAACCCCACACCGAAGTAGCGCTTTTGCTTTTGAGAGCCAAAGCACAGGACTCCAGTGTAGCTCCAGAAGTGCATACATCATCAATAAGGATGATCTGTTTACCACTTATTTTTTCATTATGGCACATAAAAGCATCGATTACGTTCTTCCGTCGCTCCTCTATATTATGCGCTTTTACCTGAGGTTGTGCCTCTTTAATTCGAATAAGGCAGTTTTCAATCACAGGTAGATTTGTGAGCTTTCCCAACTCCCGAGCCAAAAGGCTTGATTGATTATAACCTCTCTCCCTTAACCGTCGCGGGTGAAGAGGCACTGGAACGATAGTTTCGCCAGGCAAAGGGTTTGACTGCAAGTAATCAGCCAGTAATTCAGCTAAGCAAGAAGAAATCGCCTTTAAGTTATGGTACTTTAGCTGATGAATGGCTTTGCGTATCACTTCATCAAAGCGATATGGAGAACGAATGCCATCGATTTCCGTTTGCAGTTGTCTGCAAGTTGGGCATAGAATTCCACTAACTTGAGGTCTGCCACATTTAGGGCAAAGTGGTACTGGCAATCTTGGCAGTTTTCTACGGCAATTGGGGCATAGAAAACCACCTACTCTCCCACAGCCGACGCAGCGGCGTGGGAAAAAGAAATCAATTATCAACTCAGCTAGTCGACCTAATTGAGACAAACCTACTATTACTGGACTAACTTTCAGTGGGCGCGAGTGCGAAGTTCCCCGCTGAGGATAGGCTCATCCAAGTATACCTCACCATTCCTGATTTTGATATTGTATCCGCAATCAGGACTAGTGCATACCCATGCCTTGTAGTGAATTGCTGCTCCTTGACTGCCAAAATCGGAAAGGGGCACCAAGTCTCCTTTACCGCACCTCTGGCATTTTGGGAATGAACTTTTTTCCAATGGTTCCACCTCCCGTCCGAAAATGTTCATTAATCATACACTAAAAATAGTTTGCTGGCAAGGGGGCGAAGTGCCTTAAAATAAATATTACCCTGAAGGTTATTGAGATTTAAGATAGACACATATATGCACAAATGATACGATACGGAAGGAAAATGGAATTAGCTATAAGAGAACTGGAAGAGAAAGGAAAGGAAGCTAAAGCAGCTTCAAAAAAGCTGGCTTTTCTTCCCACGGAAACTAAGAATAGGGCCTTACTCAATATCGCTGAAGCTCTTATCACCCAAAAAGATGAAATCCTGGCGGCTAATAGAATTGACTATGCAGAGGCTAAATCTTCGGGGATGAACGAGGCTATGCTTGATAGACTCCTGTTATCAGCAGCCCGTTTGGAAAATATATCCCAGGATGTGAGGGTAGTGGCTGCCTTGCCCGACCCTGTAGGCGAAGTTTTTGAGATGCGAACCTTGCCCAACGGTTTGCAAGTAGGAAAAAAAAGAGTCCCCCTGGGAGTTATCGGAGCCATATATGAGAGTCGCCCTAATGTTACTATAGATATATCGAGTTTGTGTCTTAAATCGGGCAATGCTGTTATCCTTCGTGGTGGCAAAGAATCTGTAAATTCCAATAGTGCATTGGCGAGGGTAGCTCAGCAAGCGTGTCTGGACGCCGGTGTGCCGCAAGGAGCAATTGAATTTATCCAGTCCACGGAGCGCGGTTTGGTTAACCATATGCTTGGAATGAAAGGAGTGATTGACTTAATAATTCCACGTGGTGGCTCTGGATTGGTTCAGCTTGTTTCCGAGAATGCCGCTATGCCGGTACTTACGGGCGGCATAGGTGTTTGCCATACTTATGTAGACAAAAGCGCTGATCCTGGCAAGGCTGTGGCCATTGCCTATAACGCCAAGGTTCAGCGCCCTACCGTGTGTAATGCCCTGGATTGCCTTTTAGTCCATAGTCAGATTGCTCAAGCCTACTTACCAGCTATAGCTAAAGAATGGGCAAAGGCTGGAGTAGAGATACATTGTGATAAGCGAGCTATGGCCATCCTTAAGCCTGTGCCCTCTCTGAAATTAGCCCCTGCAGCGGAAGATGATTGGGGGAAGGAGTTCTTATCATTAAAGGCAGCTATTAAAGTAGTTGATTCCTTAGACGAAGCTTTAGAGCATATTGAGAAACATGGCTCAGGACATTCTGAAGCCATCCTCACTGAAGACTACTCAGCAGTGATGCGCTTCCTGAACGAAGTTGATGCTGCCTGCGTTTATGCGAACGCCAGCACTCGCTTTACCGATGGTGCCCAATTTGGCCTGGGCGCTGAAATAGGCATAAGCACCCAGAAATTTCATGCCCGTGGTCCTATGGCTCTTAAAGAGCTTACCAGCTATAAATGGATTATCTTTGGCAGCGGGCAAGTTCGGCCTTAGAAAGTGTGCTATTAGTATCCTGACTTCTTCCAGGTCATACTGTCTATCGTAACTTTAATAATTGCTACCTTATTAATTTCATTTACGATATATTCATGTGGATTATCTGAATAGTGTGCCACGATAATATTCAATGCCCTTCTTTTCTCCTCAAGGTCATCAATGAAAGAAGCTTTCCCAAAACCGATAACGCTGTAATATTTCATATCCCACGTACAGGGATTTTCTGTTTTTTTAACTAATTCACAATCAACATCCATCTCAAAACAGACGTTCTGATTTTGCTTAATAGTGTCAATCTTCCTGCCCTTGGGGGCAGAATGAAAATACAAGCAATTATCCTTATAGCCAAGAATAAGAGGCACAACGTATGGCATATTATTTTCAGACAAACCAATTCTGCAAACAGTGGCCCTTTTTATTATTGATTCTATGACATCTTTATCTTTTGCCTTCATTTTTGCTCGCAATTCATTTCAACCTGCTTCGCTCGCCATTATTAACTGCTTTCTCAGGGTAAGGCTCGCAGGGTTTCCTTTTGGATTTTGAATAATTTCTCTATTCCTTGCTGGGCTATGGAGAATAAGGAATCAGCGGTTTCTTTAGAGAAAGGTTTGCTTTCAGCAGTTCCTTGAATTTCTACAAACTCATTTTTATCAGTCATGACTATGTTGAAATCAACTTCAGCTCGATAATCCTCTTCGTAGCAAAGGTCAAGCAGCATATCACCATTCACAATGCCAACACTCGTAGCAGCTATCATTCTACGTAATGGCATGAATGGCAGAGCGCCTTGTTTTCTCAGATTATGGAAAGCTTGAAATAGAGAGACGTACCCACCGGTTATAGCTGCTGTTCTGGTGCCACCATCTGCTTGCAACACATCACAGTCTACAACGAAAGTTCTCTCCCCCAGGGCTGATAAATTAGTGGCTGCTCTTAAGCTGCGACCAATAAGGCGCTGGATTTCTTGGTTTCTTCCCCCTATTTTGTTTCGCGGCGTGCGTGTAACAGTAGAGCGAGGTAGCATAGCATATTCAGCGGTAACCCAGCCCTGGCCACTGCCTTTAAGGAAATTAGGTACCCTTTCCTCCAGGCTTACAGAACACAACACCCTTGTCTTTCCTAGCTCTATCAGGGTTGAGCCTTCGGCAAAACTTTGGTAGCCCAGTGTTATAGCCACTGGGCGAAGCTCGTTATTGTCCCGACCATCTATCCTTTCCATTTCTGGTTGTCCTACTGCAGTATATCACTGCTCAGCGATGCCAACAATGCCGTGTATCCAAGCCTGCTCGTAATTCTGTTCCTTAAGCAACTTTCTCTAAAAGCTCTTTTTCCCTGGTTCGCATTTTGGCTTCTTCTTCCGGGCGCTCATGGTCATAGCCCAGAAGGTGAAGTGTCCCGTGGATAATTAGCAATGCCAGTTCTTGTTCAACGGAATGTCCTTGTTCCCTTGCTTGCTCCACTGCCTGAGGGCAGGAAATGATTACCTCTCCCAGGCGAGTTATGCCGTCGGGGGGGAGGATGAAGGGAAGATCGGTTGTGGTTTTACCGGGAAGCATATAAAAGGCAAGCACATCTGTGGGTTCATCCACGCCTCGGTAGTCTCGATTGAGCCTTTGCACGGTTTCAGAGTCTGTGAGAACAATGCTTATTTCACAGGGCGAAGTTACGCTTTCGGCCTTAAGAATTTGCTGAGCTATTTTTCTGGCCTGGTTCTCATCAATACAGCCCTGAAAGTTTTGTTCGATATGAATGCTGATTTCTTCTATCATAAATGAATTATTCAGCTGGCATCATAACATGTGAGCTAGTCTGCTTCAATGAGGCCTTTATATATTGTTTGCAGCGCTAGTAAAATAACATAAAATGAATTCCGTAATAGATAAAGCGAGGCCTCATAAGGAGTTAATTCAGGCAACAGGTAGCCCACAAATTGCTTGATTATGATTTTGACGATCCATATTCACTCCTCAGGCACAGTTTTATCCAGCATTGCTCTTAGCTTCAGTATAGGCTGAATGCCCCTTTTAATCCTTAGAAGTATTTCCTTCACTAATCATACTGGTTTGGCAGTTCTGCTCGAAGCCTCTTTCTGGTGCCTGCTGGCTTTATATGTCCCTCAATAGCTAGTAAAATAGCATTGATGACGATAACACCACTGAGGCGACAATATCTAAGGGTCAAGCAACGGTATCCCGAGGCCATAGTCTTCTTTCGCCTCGGCGATTTCTATGAGACCTTCGATGAGGACGCCAGGGTTGCTTCACGAGAACTTGACATCGTTTTGACGGCGCGTGAAATGGGTAAAGGGCACAAGGTGCCCATGGCAGGGATACCCCATCATGCTCTGGATAATTATTTGGCTAAGCTCATTAATCGCGGTCATAAGGTAGCTATCTGTGAGCAGCTTAGCCCCCCAGGCAAAGGGTTGGTAGATAGAGACGTTATCCGTGTAGTGACGCCGGGGACAGTGATTGAACCTAACTTGCTGGAGAGCAAGAGCAATAATTATCTGGCTAGCTTAGTTATTGAGGAAGAGGAGGCCGGGATTGCTTATGTTGACATAACCACAAGTGAGTTTGCTGCTACTCAGCTTTCCGCTGATAGGATTTCTTGTGAATTGGAAAGGCTTCAGCCGAGCGAAATTCTTGTCCCAGATTCTTCGCCTCCAGGGCTCAAAATGAGAGAGCTTCCTGAGTCACTATCAGCTACAGTAACTAAGCTCGATGATTATTGTTTTGATTTGGAAATTAGTCAACAAGTTCTGCTGGAGCATTTTGCTGTGGCTACTCTCGAGGGCTATGGCTGTGCCCATTTACCTTTAGCCATAAGAGCTGCCGGCTCACTAATTCATTATATCGGGGAGACCCAAAAGGAAGCCTTATCTCAGTTAACCAGCTTGGCTACCTACTCCACAGATTCCTTTATGCTTATTGATGGCCAGACATGCCGCAATCTAGAGCTTTTTCAAGGTGGTAGGTTGGGTGAAAGTACGAATTCACTTCTCTCTATTATTGATTTAAGCAAGACAGCCATGGGTGGCAGGTTGCTCAAAAATTGGCTGGGGCACCCTGTTGTTAACATCACAGAATTGAATCGGCGGCAAGAAGCTGTCGCCTGGTTTTATCACCACGCTTTGGCTCGTCATAAGGCTGTGGCAGTTCTGGCAGATATTGCTGATTTGGAAAGACTGATCAATCGGGTGAGAAGCGGCAGAATTATGCCCAGGGAGCTAATAACGCTGCGTTCTAGCTTGGAGAAAATACCTGAACTGAAGGAAACAATGGAAATCGAAAACTCTGTGGATTGGTTAAGAGCCGAATTGAAACCTTGCCCTGATATCGCGGATTTAATTGGTCGCTCTATTGCTGATGAGCCGGGTGACTTTGAGCAAGGAGGAGTGATAAAGGAAGGTTTCTCCCCTGAACTGGATGAGCTTCGTCGCAGCTCGAAGGATGCTAAGCAATACCTGGCTAGCGTAGAGCGGAGGGAGAGGCAACGCACGGGAATCAAATCATTAAAAGTAGGTTATAACAGGGTGTTTGGATATTATATTGAGGTATCTCGAGCCAATCTCAATCTCGTTCCCTCGGATTATATTCGCAAGCAGACATTGACGGAAGCGGAAAGGTTCTTCACTCCTGAGCTCAAGGAGTATGAATCTCTGATCCTCAATGCGCAGGAAAAGATTGCTGAGCTGCAAGGGACTATTTTCCGACAAATTTGCCAGCAAGTAGGTGCAGTTGGGGAGCTGGTATTGGCTACTGCTAGAGTCGTGGCCCAAATCGATGCCTTTTGTAGCCTCGCTGAAGTAGCAGCACGCTATAGCTATGTTAGGCCAACGTTGACCACTGAAGATATTATAGATATTAAGGCCGGACGCCATCCTATGGTGGAGAGGAGCATAGGCAGCGATAATTTTGTTCCCAATGATACTCATTTAAGTAATAATGATGACCAACTTATCATACTGACCGGGCCAAACATGTCGGGGAAATCCACCTACCTGAGACAGGTAGCTCTGGTAATTCTCCTGGCTCAAATGGGTAGCTTCGTTCCTGCTAAATCAGCCACTGTTGGGATTGTTGACCGAATCTTTACCAGAATTGGTGCTCAGGAAGATTTAGCTGCCGGGCAGTCTACCTTTATGGTGGAGATGGCTGAGACGGCGAATATCTTGCATAATGCTACCCCTCGTTCTTTGCTTATCCTGGATGAAATTGGCCGTGGCACAAGCACCTATGACGGACTTTCCATTGCCTGGGCGGTAGCTGAGTTCATTCACAACTATCCGAAGTTGGGTGCAAAGACTCTTTTCGCCACTCATTATCACGAATTGGTAGATTTAGCCAATACTCTGCCAAGGGTGAAAAACTTTAACGTGGCTGTGTCTGAGGAGGGAGATAGAATTATCTTCTTACATCAAGTTATTGCTGGAGGTACCGATAGGAGTTATGGTATCCATGTGGCTCAGCTAGCTGGCTTGCCAAGGTCGGTAACTAATCGAGCTCAAGAGGTTTTGGCTGAGTTAGAAAATCATACTTCCAAGGGGGGCAAGGTTCCTCGACGGAAAGCACAGCAGATGCCACTATTTTCTAAAGATTCCTTATTGGCCGACGAGGTTGCCAACCTTGATATAGATTCTATGTCGCCCTTAGAAGCCATTACCAAGCTTTATGAACTCAAGCGGATGTCGAAGCGAAAATGACTTCTTGCTGGGCCTTAGCGACTAATACTCTCTTCATGATTCAAGTAGTGGATTTCTTCAATGCGGTAGCTGAATGTGCCCGCAGGAGCGGTAAACTCAATTGTCTGCCCTTTTCCCTTACCTAGAAGGGCTTTGCCTATAGGCGAGGCAATTGAAAGTTTGCCCTTGATTGGATTTGCTTCCCGGGGATCAACTAAAGCATAGCAGAGCCGTTTACCTAACAATAGGTCGTAAAGCTCCACGGTGTTCCCAATTTTTATCCTCGATGTGCCTCGCTTTCCATCCATGATTATCGCTGATTTTAAGGTTGACTCCAGCTCCTGGATTCTTCCCTCCAGGTGAGACTTATATTCCCGGGCTGCTTTCAATGGAGCATTTTCCCGGAAGTCTTTGTCAGCCGCTGCTCTGCGTAATTCTTCAGTAACATCAGTGCGCTGGCTCTTCAGGCCGGCTAACTCTGCTTCTAGCTTGCCATATCCCCGGGTGGTTAAAGTAGTTTGAGCCATAGAGGATTGCTGAAGCAAAGTCGCTTTGTATGATGGTTTTTTCGCTCGAAGGTGTACAGCTAAATTTATTTTACTGTACTCCTTTCTATGTATATAGGTAAGAAAGGATTTAACTGGCTTTGTTCCTGAAGGCATGATTTGCTCACTGTAACCATCTATATCGAGAGGACTAAGTTCATTTACCCCTCTGTGTAGGCCAATCCAGCGGATAAATTTATATACTTTTTCCTGTGTCTTTTCTCTATCTTGCGGGGGCAAACTAACTAAGAAATCAGCGGCTACTTCCGCCAGCGTAGAACCTGAATTAGAGATATTTCTCACAAGAGCGTTAATGATAGAATAAAAAGGTGGGTGAAGTCAATCGGCCTTGACGGCCTTTTTCTCTATAGGGTATACTACTCGCTTTGATGGCAGACAGGGCTTCCTGTGGCCAAATTCAAATCAAAGGAAGGAGACACAACATTGGAGATTATTGATGGCAGGAAAATAGCTGCCGAAATCCGTGAAGAGCTAAGCCAAAGGATAGGTAAACTTAAGGAGAAGGGAGTAACCCCAGGGCTTGCAGCAATTTTGGTGGGGGAAGACACTGCCTCTTTGTCTTACCTCCGGAGCATCGCCAGGGGGTGTGAGAAGGTAGGTATGCTCATGGAAACAGTTGAGCTGCCCAAAAATATCACTCAAGAGGAACTTGATAAGCAGATAGGTGAACTTAATCAAGACCCTAAGTTCCATGGCATTATCCTTCAACTCCCTCTACCCAAACATCTTGATACACTTAGAGCAGAAAGTGCCATCTCACCTGATAAAGATATTGATGGAACTAACCCAGTAAATACAGGAAAACTACTTTTAGGGGAAGAGACTTTCCTTCCTTCGACTCCTCGCGGGGTTCAGGAACTGCTGATTCGCAGTGGGCATAGCCCTGAAGGCCAGCATGTAGTTATCTGCGGCCGGAGCAATATTGTGGGCAAACCCTTAATGGGTATCCTCATGCAAAAGCGAAAGGGAGCTAACGCTACTGTAACTGTTTGCCATACAGGAACCAAAGATTTACCCTCGATCACCAGACAGGCTGACATTCTGGTTGCAGCTATGGGAAAAGCCAAAGCGATTACCGCAGACATGATAAAAGAAGGCGCCATAGTGATTGATGTAGGGGTAAATCAAATAGAGGACCCAGCCACAGGGAAATTTAAATTAGTAGGCGATGTTGATTTTGAGGCAGTGAAGGAGAAGGCAGGAGCAATAACCCCCGTACCAGGAGGAACCGGGCCGGTGACCTCAGCAATGTTAATGATTAACACTGTTAAATCTGCCGAGAGGACCAATAAATAGATGGCTAAGATACTTGACGGAAAGAAATTATCAACTGAAATAAGAGACGAACTTAAACAGGATATAAAAAGCCTTAAAGAGAAGGGAATAATTCCAGGGCTTGCCGGCATCCTTGTCGGTGATGATGAAGGCTCAGCTACTTATGTTCGGCTTAAGGAAAAAGCTGGTGAAGCGTTAGGCATACACTCAGAGGCAGTAAGACTATCTAAAGATACGACAGAGGAGCATTTACTGCAAGAGATTGATAGGCTCAATTTCGATAGTGAAATTCATGGTATTTTCATTCAACTCCCTCTGCCTGAACATATAGATGAAAATAAAGCTTTGAATGCCATCTTACCAGAGAAAGATGTGGATGGATTCCACCCTATGAATGTGGGCAAGGCCTGGCTGGGACAAGAGGCATTTCTTCCCGCGACACCCGATGGTATTCGTGAGATACTCGTTCGATATGGCTACAGCAACTTGAAGGATAAACACGCAGTGATAGTGAGTACGGACAACCTGGTGGGAAAGCCGCTGGCCTCCATTCTTGTTCAAGAAGGTGTAGGAGCAAATGTGACCCTCTGCCACTCTTCCACTCCGAACCTATCTGATTATACTCGTCAGGCAGATATACTAGTCGTATCGGTGAATAAGGCAAAGTTCATTACTGCGAGTATGGTTAAAGAAGGCGTGATAGCGATAGATTTTGGCGCTAACTACATAGAAAACCCTGCTGATAGCACGAAGAAGAAGCTAGTGGGCGATATAGATTTTGAAGGGGTCAAGGAAAAAGCCGAGGCGATTACCCCTGTGCCAGGTGGAGTGGGCCCCATGACAATTACCATGCTCTTATGCAGCACCGTCAAGGCAGCAAAGATAATGTCTCATAGGCAATCATAAACATGGAAATATTAGACAACATTCCAGTACACTTGGATCCTGAAAAG
>Ga0114920_10000251_pt1 | contig 23565 bp, 26 predicted proteins | sample ChitaG_FD_88683 | JGI IMG/M metagenome (GOLD analysis project Ga0114920, IMG submission 88683) | Deep subsurface microbial communities from South Pacific Ocean to uncover new lineages of life (NeLLi) - Chile_00310 metaG | ecosystem: Environmental > Aquatic > Marine > Oceanic > Sediment ...
GTCCTGGGGGCCAAGGTTGACTCTATCATCCTTAATGACCTTAAGAATGATACCTTCTACGCCAAGATTATTCTCAGTGTCGATGGCGGCCAGATGGAGGTGGACTCCCGGCCCAGTGACGCATTGGCCGTAGCCGTCAGGACGGATGTGCCCATTTATGCCGAGGAGTCGGTTTTAGACAAAGCCAGTATCCTGCTAGACAAGGAGACGGGCAAGCCAGTTTTTGAAGAGAAGGCAGGCGAGGCCGAAGGTAAAGGCAAGAAGATTAGTGAAGAAGAGATGAAGCGGATGTCGGCCTTTCGTGATTTTATTGATACCCTTGATTGGGAGAGCTTTGACAAGCGTAAGTCTTAGGCCGGGGCCTTGTCTGGCCTGGCGGATTTGGGGTTGGACTGGTGGAAGAGAATCTTATCAAGAGGTTGATGACCTCAATAAAGTGTGGCCTCTGCGGACGGCACTATGAGGCCGACAGCATTAACATTCTGGGCCGGCAGGAGAGCCTGTGGTTCTTAAGCGCCTCATGTGTTGCCTGCCAGACTCGGTGCCTGGTGGCGGTGATAGTCAGGGAAGAAGGTCTGCCTGAGGTCGTTAGCGACCTAACCTCGGCTGAACTGGCCAAATTCAGAAAGATAACCGTGCCTACGGCCGACGAGGCCCTTGACATGCATAATTTTCTAAAAGACTTCAGTGGCGACTTCTCCTGCATCTTTGGCCAGGTGGCAAAGGAACCGGGGGAAGAATAGGCAACAGAACAAGTCTATTAATTGGCAATCTAAAAAACCCTGGGACGCTGGTACCGGGGTTTTTTGGTGCCCGAAAAAGACTAGGGCTAAAGTGGCCAGGGCTTGACCTTAGACTGATAGTTCTGATATGCTGGATAGGTTTGAGGCTTGTTTGAGGCTTGGATGAACAGGTGGCTGGCAGCCCTGAGGCTGGTCGGTGTAGGCTGGTATATCAGTGGTTGTATTATATTGGGCGTACTGGCTGGCCGCTGGCTTGACAGCAAATTTGATACCGAGCCTCTCTTGATAATAGTTGGCATAATTCTGGGAATTCTTGTAGCTTTCTACGGTGTTTATCGCATGCTGCCCAGAATCAGGAACAACCAGGACAAGGGGAATAGCTAGTGCCTAAACGGCGTTTCTTGGGCATCCCATTGCCTGCTTTAATCGGCTTTGTTGTCCTTCTGTTGGCACTAGGGGTAGTCAGTCTTATTAGTGGTGCTCTGGGCCGCAGTTTTCTGGGTGACATCGGGCTGCCCAGCTGGCTTATTGTTGAGTCACCCCAACCGCAACTACCGCCAGAAGAGCTGTTCAGCCTTTTTGGCTTCCCCATTACTAATACCATGCTCGGTGCCTGGGTCAGCATTATCTTTCTGGGAGGAGTTGCCTATGCCGCCACCCGTAGGATTAAGCTGGTGCCCTCCCGGCTGCAGACTATGCTGGAGGCTATTCTCGGCTGGCTACTGGGCCTGTGTCGGGACGCCGCCGGTGACAAGAACGGCCGCCGCTTCTTTCCGCTGGTGGCTACCATATTCCTGTTTGTTCTGGCCAATGCCTGGCTGAGCCTGGTGCCCGGCTACGGCTCGATTTTTATTACCGGTTCCGAGGGTGAGGCGGCCCACCTTTTGCGTGGGGCCAACACCGATATTAACCTGCCGCTGGCTCTGGCACTGATATCCTTTGTCCTTGTTGAGTACTGGGGGGTAAGGGCCCTGGGCACCTTTAATTACCTCAAGAAGTTCTTCAACTTCGGCCCGTTTGTCAGTTCTTTAAGGCAGGTGTTTGGCGGCCGGCTAAAGCAGGGGCTTAGCGGCCTTTTTAGCGGTGTCATCAGAATTTTCGTGGGTATTCTGGAGCTAATCACTGAATTTGTGCGCATCTTAAGCTTTACCTTCCGTCTTTTCGGCAATATGACCGGGGGCGAGATACTGCTTATGATGATGCTGTTTCTGGCCCCCTTTATCCTGGCGGTTCCCTTCTATGGTCTTGAGCTACTGGTGGGCTTTGTTCAGGCCCTCATCTTTGGCGGCCTAACACTGGTGTTTGCTACTGTGGCCGTGACGCCCCATACTGAGGAAGCGCATTAGTATAATTTATGACGGTTAGGTATATTAAAAAGAGGAGAGGAGAAAAGCATGGAGATAGAAGCAGCTAAACTTTTAGCCGCCGGCTTAGCCATTGGCCTGGGTGCCATAGGCCCCGGCATTGGCATCGGTATTTTGGGTTTTGGTGCCATGCAGGCACTGGGCCGCAATCCCGAGGCCAGGGGAGCCATATTCACCAACATGATTCTGGTAGCTGCCTTCGCTGAAGCGGTGGCCATTTATGCCCTAGTGGTGGCTATCGTGCTCATATTTGTCGCCTAAATAGCGTAGATGGGAGGAAGTTCCAGTGGAAGGACTGGGCATTAATTTGCCTTCTCTGCTGGCGCAGATTGTAAACTTTGCCATCCTGCTGGGCATACTCTATCTGGTGGCCTATAAGCCGGTGATGAGGATGTTTGATGAGCGCTCTCGTAGGATTAAGGAGAGCATGGAGCAAACAGAGGAGATCAAGCAGCAGGCAGAGAAGGCTGAGGAAGAGTTCAAGAAGCGGATTGAACAGGCGGGCAGAAAGGGCCAGGAGATAATTGACCGGGCAGTGCTCACCGGTGAGGAGGTTGGGCAGAAGGCCAGGGCTGAGGCCAAAAAGGAAGCTGAAGCCCTGCTGGCCCGGGCCCGTGCCGAGATACACCGTGAGCGGGACGAGGTTATTGATGAGTTGCGCCAGGAGTTTGCCGATTTAACCATCCTGGCGGCGGGCAAGGTCATCGAACAGTCTTTGGATAAGGAGGCCCATCGCCAGCTTATTGATAGGGTTCTTGAAGAAAGTACCGAGCTTAAGAAGGGCTGAACTGCTTAATATGGGAGAAGGTGGTGGCTAGAAGAGTTTCGGCTATCCGATACGCCCAGGCAGCGTTTCAGATTGCCGGTGACAAAGATGAACTGGATGTCTGGCAACGAGACCTAAAGAAAGTTGCCCGTCTCGGTGAGGACGCTGAGATTCTGGCCTTTCTGGAGGAGCCTAAGATTCGTTTTGAGGATAAGGCCAAGCTGCTGGCTGAACAGCTGGTTGAGCTAAATCCCCTGGTGCTGAATCTGGCCTATCTTTTAATAACTGAGGGCAGGTTTAACTTCATCGGTGATATTAGCGATGAGTTTGAGCGGCTGCTGAGTAGCTACCGGGGCATTGAGCAGGCCGAGGTTACTACTGCCGTCCCGTTAAGTGATGAGGCTAAGGACCGATTAGAGCGGCGCCTTGGTGCCCTGGTTGGTAAAAAGATAGTCCTTAAGACCAGGGTTGACCCGAGCCTGGTATCCGGGATGGTGGCCAGGATTGGCGATAGGTTACTAGACGGCAGCACCCGCAGTAGCCTGGCCGCTCTGAGAAGGGAGTTGCGTCAGGGCAGGATATAATGAAGATGCCGCTAAGGAGGTGGTGTAGGTGACAACAAGAGGACAGGATATTGTTTCTATTATTAAACAGCAGATTGAGCAGTTTGGCCTTCCGGTGACCGTGGCCGATGTGGGCACGGTGATTGAGGTAGGTGACGGTATTGCCCGCATCCACGGGCTGGCCGCGGCCAAGTACAACGAGCTGCTCCAGTTTCCCCACGACATTCTGGGTATTGCCCTAAACCTGGAAGAGGACAGCGTGGCCGCCGTTATCCTTGGTGAAGATACCGAAATCAAGGAAGGCGACGAGGTGCGCTGCACCGACCGCATTGCCGAGGTGCCGGTCGGTGACGCCCTCATTGGACGGGTGGTTGATCCTCTGGGCCGGCCGATCGATGGCCGGGGTGCCCTAAAGACAAAAAAGAGCCGTCCCCTGGAGCGGATAGCCCCCAATGTAGTCATGCGTAAATCGGTGGATACACCGGTGCAGACGGGTATCAAGACGATAGACAGCATGTTTCCCATCGGCCGGGGGCAGCGAGAGCTTATTATCGGCGACCGTTCCACGGGGAAAACGGCCATTGCTCTTGATACTATTATCAATCAAAAGGGTGGTGACTTAATCTGCATCTATGTGGCCATCGGCCAGAAGGTGTCCAAGGTGGCCCGGGTGGTGGCCACCCTGGAAGAGCACGGGGCCATGGAGCATACCGTGGTTGTCGCCGCCAATGCCTCTGACTCGGTGGCCCTACAATACCTGGCCCCTTATGCTGGTTGCGCCATCGGTGAGGAGTTTATGGAGAAGGGCAAGGAGGCCCTGATTGTCTATGATGACCTGACCAAGCATGCCTGGGCCTACCGGCAGCTGTCGCTGCTGCTGCACCGTCCGCCGGGACGGGAGGCCTACCCCGGTGATGTCTTTTACCTGCATAGCCGCTTACTTGAGAGGGCGGCCAAATATGCCGATGAATATGGCGGCGGTTCTCTTACCGCCCTGCCTGTTATTGAGACCCAGGCCGGTGATGTAGCTGCCTATATTCCGACCAATGTTATCTCCATCACCGACGGCCAGATATATGTCGAGACGGACCTGTTTAATGCCGGCATCCGGCCGGCGGTCAATGTCGGCCTGTCGGTGTCCCGGGTGGGCAGCGCCGCCCAGACCAAGGCGATGAAGAAGGTGGCCGGCAGGCTTAAGCTGGAGATGGCCCAGTACCGTGAGCTATCTGCCTTTGCCCAGTTTGGTACCGCCGAGCTGGATAAGGCCACCCGAGCCCAGCTGGAACGGGGGCAGAGAATCACCGAGATATTAAAACAGCCCCAGTACGCCCCGGTGTCACTGGAGAATCAGGTCATGATTCTTTATGCCGCCATTAATGGCTATGTTGATGATGTGCCCATAGATAAGGTGGCCGCTTTTGAGGCCAACCTCTATCGCTTTATGGGGGCCAATCACCCCAAGGTGGGCAGGGCCATTAAAAAGGAAGGGGACTTAAGTCAAAAGACAGAAGCCGCCCTGAAGGCGGCCATTGAGGACTTTAAAAGGGGTTTTCTCACCGAGTAGACGATTTAGAAGGGTAGTTTGAAAGGGCAAGTTTAAAGGAGAGTCAAAGAGAGGCGAAGCCTCTCTTATAAAACACTTCCCCCTTTCCTTTTAAGGAGAGGGGGATTAAGGGGGAGAGGTCAAAGATTGGCCAATATACACCTAATTCGCCGCCGCATACGGGGTATCACCGGCATAGCCAAGATTACCCGGGCTATGGAGATGATTGCCGCCTCAAGAATGAGGCGGGTCCAGGAGCGGGGCCTGGCCGGGCGGCCCTATTCTGAGAAGATAACACAGGTGATAGCCAGCCTGGCGGCCTTGCCCCAGGTGGGCGAGATACTGCACCCTCTCCTTGAGCGCCGGCCGGTAAGAAAGATTGCCGTGGTGCACATCACCCCGGACCGGGGGCTTTGCGGCGGTCTGGTCAGTAATATCAACCGCAAGACGGCCAACCTTGTCCTGAAGCGGAGTGAGCCCGTTACCCTGATTACCGTCGGCCGCAAGGGGTTTGATTTTATGAGGCGCTACGGGCGGGATATTCGGGCCGAGTTCACCCGGCTGGGTGATAAACCCAGCCTGATAGATACCCTGCCCATCTCGCGCATCATTATTGATGACTTTTGTAGCCGCCTGGTTGACATGGTCTACCTGGTCTATACCCAGTTTGTTTCCACGATGGTTCAGAAGGCGGTGATGGAGCAGATACTGCCCGTTGAGCCGGCGCCAGTGCCGGCTGTCCAGAATGTGGAATATATCTATGAACCAGCCCCGAGCGGGGTTCTGGATGGCCTCCTGCCCCGGTTTGTTGAGATGCGGCTCTACCATGCCATCCTGGAGTCCATCGCCAGTGAGCAGTCGGCCAGGATGGTGGCCATGCGCAATGCCACTGAAAACGCCAACGAGCTTACCAGCGATTTAACCCTGATGTATAATAAGGCACGTCAGGAGGCAATTACCAGGGACCTTTTAGATATTACCGGCGGAGCGGCGGCTCTGGCCTAAAACATAGGAGGTTAGTATGGCTAAAGGTAAGGTGGTTCAGGTTATCGGCACCGTGGTTGATGTTGAGTTCCCCCCGGGTAAGCTGCCGGCCCTGTTTAATGCCATTGAGATTCCCAGAGATGGCGGTAAATTGGTGCTTGAGGTCCAGGGGCACGTGGGCAATAATTGGGTCAGGTGCCTGTCCCTGCTACCCACCGACGGACTGGAGCGGGGGGCTGAGGCGGTAGATACCGGGGCCTCACTTTCGGTACCGGTGGGCAGAGCTACCCTGGGTCGGCTTTTTAATGTTATGGGGGAGCCGCTGGACAATCTCGGCGAGGTCAAGACCAAGGAAAGGTGGCCCATTCATCGGATGCCGCCCCGGTTTGAAGACCAGGAGACAACCACCCAGACCCTGGAAACAGGCATCAAGGTCATTGACCTGATAACCCCCTTTACCAAGGGCGGTAAGGTAGGCGCCTACGGCGGCGCCGGCGTGGGTAAGACGGTTATCATCTTGGAGCTTATCCGCAATATTGCCACCGAGCACGGCGGTTTATCCGTCTTTGCCGGTGTTGGCGAGAGGTCGCGCGAGGGCAACGATTTGTGGAATGAGATGAAGGAGTCCGGCGTAATTGATAAGACGGTGCTCGTCTTCGGCCAGATGAATGAGATGCCGGCGGTTCGCCTTCGCGTCGGGCTGACCGGGCTGACCATGGCCGAGTACTTCCGTGATGAGGAGAATCAGGACGTGCTGCTCTTTATTGATAACATCTACCGCTATACCCTGGCCGGTATGGAGGTATCGGCGCTGCTGGGGCGCATGCCCTCGGCAGTAGGCTATCAGCCAACACTGGCCACCGAAATGGGTGAGCTACAGGAGAGGATTACCTCAACCAAACAGGGCTCGATTACCTCATTTAAGGCAATCTATGTCCCGGCTGATGACTATACCGACCCCGGTGTCGTAGTCACCTTTGGCCACCTTGATGCCGTTATCGCCCTGGAGAGGTCACTGTCCGAGCAGGGCTTATACCCGGCCGTTGACCCGCTGACCTCAACCTCACGGATACTGGACCCGGCTGTTGTCGGCAAGGAGCACTACCGGGCGGCCCGTGAGGTGCAGCGGGTGCTCCAGCGCTACAAGGACCTCCAAGATGTAATCGCCATCCTGGGTATGGAGGAGCTCAGTGAGGAGGATAAGCTCACCGTGGCCCGGGCCCGTAAGATACAGCGCTTTCTAACCCAGCCGATGTTTGTTACCGAGGTCTTTACCGGCCGGCCGGGCAAGTATGTTTCCATTAAAGAGACGGTGCGCGGCTTTAAGGAGATTCTTGAGGGTAAGCATGATATGCTGCCCGAGCAGGCCTTCTATATGGTGGGTGTCATTGAAGAGGCTGTGGAGGCGGCCAAGAAAATGGGTGAATAGCAATAAAATTCTAGGGATAGTGAGTGATGTCTAAGATAAGACTTGAGATTGTTACTGCGGAACGGGCCGTTTTCTCGGATGATGTTGATATAGTTGTCGCCCCGGGCATTGAGGGCGAGATGGCCATTCTGCCCCACCATGCCCCGCTGATGACAGTACTGCAACCGGGTGAGCTCAGGGCCAGGAAGGGTGGCGAAGAGTATTCCCTGGTTGTCTCCGGCGGCTTTCTTGAGGTGCGGCCGGACCGGGTTATTGTGCTGGCTGATACCGCTGAAAGGGCTGAGGAGATTGACATTGCCCGGGCTGAGGAGGCCAAGCGCCGCGCCGAGCAACAGCTGGCAGAGCGCTACACCCCTGAGGTGGATGCCGCTCGGGCTGAGGCGTCACTGCGCCGCGCCCTGATTCGTCTTAAGGTGGCCGGGAGGCGAAGAAGGAGACGGCCCGGGGTCTAGCCTCTTTTTAGAGCAGCCCCTCTATAGCCTCAATGACCAGGCGTCCCTTATTCAGGTCAATTGATTTAACCACATCGCTAACAGCCGGGATGAGAACCTCTTTCTTGGCCCCCTTGACGACATAGACATCATTGCTTCCGGTAGTTAAAATCTCGGTGATTTCCCCCAAAAGCTCTCCCCGGATTGTCCAAACCTCAAGGCCAAGGAGCTGAAAATGGTAGTACCGGCCTTCAGGCAGGGGCTTAAGCTGATTACTGGCTATTTCTACGAGCTCCCCCCGCAGCTTTTCGGCGTCGGCAAGACTGTTAGTAGATTCTAGTTTAATGATGGCCTTACCCTGGTGCCAGCTAGTGCCGGTGATGACCATCGGCTTTCGCTTGACATAAATCTTTGAACCGGGACTAAAGCGCTTGGGGAAGTCGGTCACTACCCTTACCTTTAGCCTCCCTTGGTTGCCCCAAGGGGCCAGGATGTTACCGACGGCGACAAAATCGGGTAGCTTCATTGCTGATGGATAAAGCGATGATAGGCCTCATTCCTGACCGGAAAGCTGTGGTGACATACCTGATAGGCCACGGCTTTGAACGAGGCTAAGGCTGGCGTCTAGGACTAAAACCACTATCCCTTATCTTGATAAGGCTATTTTACCAAGCTGGTTTTAGAGAATTTCCAGTCTAGCCCTGGTACCGGCTTTGGCTGCCTTTACCCTGATCAGGTTACGCATGGCCTGAGCGATACGGCCCTGCTTGCCGATAATTCGGCCCTTATCGTCATCGGCCACCTGAAGCGTAATCTTGATGCCCTCCTCCTCCTCCTCCTCGGTAACCACCACATCATCGGGTGAGTCAGCCAGCGATTTGGCGATGTACTCTATTAGGTCTTTCATGCTTTCTCCTTTGCTTGGCTAGACTTTTTTATGACACCTGCCTTCTCAAGCAGTCGGGCAGCGGTATCCGTTGGCTGGGCTCCCTGCTTAAGCCAGTGTCGTGCCTTGTCTTCATTAATGACTATAGTCTCCGGGTCGGTCAGGGGATTAAAATGCCCGATAATGTCAATGAAGGCCCCGTCGCGGGGCGACTGGGCCCGGGCAACCACCAGCCGATAGCTCGGCTTTTTAGGGGCACCAACCCGCCTAAGTCTAATTTTCAGCATATTTGCTAACCTCTTTGCTGGTTATTATGCACCATAAACCATTTGGCTGTCAACAGTACACCTGCGGTAATTGCCTTTAGTCTCCTTATTAATTATAATGAGAAGAGTGAAGCTAGAGAAGCTACATGATTGGCCCCACAGCCCGGCTCAGGCTATCGCTATACAGCGGAGGCTGTCACCGCGGGTCTCAAGAAGGGGTAAGGTCATCAGCCCCAGATTTATCGCCGGGGTGGATATAGCTGCGGGTAGGCCTGGAGATATGGCTCAAGCGGCCGTGGTTGTCTTAAGCTACCCTGAGCTGGCTGTGGTAGCTACGGAAATAGCTCAGGGGGAGCTTAACTTTCCCTATATTCCGGGGCTTCTCTCCTTTAGAGAATCGCCACTCATAGTGGCTGCCTTAGAGAAGCTCACCATTACCCCTGACCTTATCCTGGTTGATGGCCAGGGGATTGCCCACCCAAGGCGAATGGGCCTTGCCTGCCACCTGGGGCTTCTTCTGACTTGGCCGACCATTGGCTGCGCCAAATCCCGGCTCTGCGGCCATCACCAGCCACCCGGTGAGGCACCAGGCAGCTTTGCCCAGCTCGTCGATGGTGATGAGACCATAGGGGCGGCACTGAGAACTAGGGCCGGAGTAAGGCCGGCCTATGTTTCCATAGGCCATAGGATTGACTTGGAGAATGCCATCTACTGGGTGCTTGAGCTGTGCCGCGGCTACCGTCTGCCTGAGCCGCTTAGATTAGCCCACCTGGCGGCGGGAGGTAGTCTTAAGCAGGCAAAGTCTGTCGTGGCCTAACAGAGCAGGCTACTAGAATAGAGATTTGTTACTAAGAATCAAAGGAGCTACCAGATGTCGGAGCTAAGAGATAAGATAAAGGAGCTTCAGGAGAGAGTTTCCATGGCCATGGTGCATCTTTGACATCCCGGCTAAGGAAAAGGAGATAGCCAGCCTGGAGAAGAGGTCGGCCGGGCCTGATTTCTGGACTGACCCGGGCCGGGCTCAAGCGGTTATGCGCCGACTGGCCGAGGCTAAGAGGACAGTGGCCAGGTGGCGGGGACTGGAGACAAGGCTCAATGACATTAGTGAACTGGTCTCTCTGGAGCCGGAAGAGGTGGATACAGCGCTGGTGAGTGAGATTCAGTCTGAGGTGGCCGAAGTAGCCAGCCGTCTTGAGGAGTTGGAGCTGGAGATGGCCTTTGCCGGTGAGTATGATAGTCGCAGCGCCATCCTGGCCGTCCACGCCGGGGCCGGCGGTGTTGAATCCCAGGACTGGGCCCAGATGTTGCTCAGGATGTATCTCCGCTGGGCCGAGCGCCGTGGTTACCAGGCTGAGGTGCTGGATACCTCACCGGGTGAGGAGGCCGGGATAAAGAGTGCCGTGGTTCAAGTTAGTGGGGACTATGCCTGTGGTTATCTGAAATCAGAGCACGGTGTCCACCGCTTAATACGCCTATCTCCCTTTGATGCCGACCATGCCCGGCATACCTCCTTTGCCCTGGTCGAGGTTATGCCTAAGGCTGAGGCTGAGGTTGACACCGTGCTCAGCCCCGAAGATTTGAAGATAGATACCTTCAGGTCCAGCGGACCGGGAGGCCAGCACATGCAGAAGACAAGTAGTGCCGTCCGTATTACTCACCGACCCACCGGGCTGGTGGTTACCTGCCAGAGTGAGCGTTCTCAGTACCAGAACAAAGAGATTGCCCTGAAGATTCTTCAAGCCCGCCTGCTAAAGTTAGAGTTGGCCCAGAGAGAAGAGGAGAGGGCCAGCCTCAAGGGTGAGCGCATCGTCGCCGGTTGGGGAAACCAGATAAGAAGCTATATCCTGCACCCCTATAAAATGGTAAAGGACCACCGGACGGGTCATGAAACCGCCAGCACTGACGCCGTCCTGGACGGGGAATTGGATGGTTTCATCAATGCCTATCTCAGGTCTAAAATGGGTAAACAGAGTGATTAAGCAGATTAGGGCCCTGGCTCTGGCTGTCTTTTTGCTGCTGGTGGTCTTAAGCCCGGCTCAGCTTCAGGCCCAGAGTGAGCTGGTAATAATAGAGAGCTCGGCCAGTGCCCAGTTTCCCACTAGTATCGGCTTTAGCCTGGCCGCCGAGAGTGATGATGACATTATTGATATTCGTCTCCACTACACTGTTGAGCGGGAGGCCTTTGCCGAGGTTACCAGCGAGGTTTATATTGAATTTGACCCCGGCACCAGTGTTGATGTTAGCTGGTCCTTGGATTTGAGAAGGGTAGGTGGCTTACCACTGGGGACTGTTGTTGATTACTGGTGGACAGTGGCCGATGCTGGTGGTAACCAGGTGGCAACAGCCCCCGCCCAGATTAGACTTGATGATAATCGTTATGACTGGCGCGGTATAACCGAGGGAGATATAACTATATACTGGTATGAGGGCGACGAGTCTTTCGCCCAGGAACTAATGACCACCGCTCAAGCAGCCCTCGAGCGGCTGGCTGAGGATACCGGCGCCCATCTCAAGGAGGCAGTTGGCCTCTATATCTACGCCAGCACCCAGGACCTGCAGGGGTCTATGATTTTCCCCCAGGAATGGACCGGGGGAGTCGCTTTTACCAGATATGGTACCATAGCCATTGGCGTAGCCCCCTATAACCTTGAATGGGGTAAGAGGGCTGTCGTCCATGAACTGACCCATTTGGTCACCCATCAGATGACCTTTAATCCCTACGGTGGTCTGCCCACCTGGCTTAACGAGGGCCTGTCCATGCATGCCGAGGGGGAGCTAGAGGTAATTTATCAGGTCTACCTGATTCAGGCAGTAGCCCAGGGCAGCCTTATCTCAGTGCAAAGCCTGGCCAGCCCCTTCTCCGCTTTCCCGGAACAGTCCTACCTTTCTTATGCTCAAAGCTACAGTATCGTCGAGTTTCTCATTGATGAGTATGGACAGGAGAGTATGCTTGAGCTGCTGAACACCTTTCAACAGGGCAGTAGCTATGATGGGGCCTTACTGGGGGTCTATGGTTTTGACATGGACGGTCTCAATGCCCGGTGGCGTGACAGTCTTGCGGCACCGGCACCAGCCGAGCCTATTGAGTGGCAGATATCACCGGCACTAATTGGTCTATTAGCCGCCATGGCCACCTTGCTTGCCTTAGGTTTAGCCATTTTGGCTGAAGACTGGGCCTGGAGGCGGGGACGGTGAAGAGGTCGTTTACCATTCATGACTTACCGGTGGCTGAGCGGCCTCGGGAAAGGCTGAAGAAGCTTGGTGCTGAAGCCCTATCGGCCGCCGAGATTCTGGCTTTGATCTTGGGCCGGGGCATTGCCGGGGAGTCGGTGATGGTGACGGCCCAGCGGCTACTGAGCCAGTTTGGCAACCTTAAGGGTATTGCCGGTGCCTCGGTAGAGGAGCTGGCCCAGGTGAGGGGCATTGGCCTGGCTAAGGCAGCTCAGATTAGGGCTGCTTTTGAGCTGGCCAACCGCCTTGAGGGTTATTCCGAGGTGGGTGAGCGTCCCCTGGTTAAGACACCCGAGGATGTGACCGGTGTGGTTGGCCGACGGCTGAGGGACAAAAAGAAGGAGCATTTTCTGGCCCTTTTACTGGATAGCCGAAATCGGTTAATAAAGGTTTCTGAGGTTTCAATTGGCAGCCTGGACACCAGCATTGTCCACCCCAGGGAGGTCTTCAAGGAGGCGCTCTCGGTCAGTGCCGCCTCGGTAATCTTCGTCCATAACCACCCCTCCGGCGACCTAACGCCTTCAGAAGATGACATAAAGTTGAGCAAGAGGCTGGCCCAGGCCGGGGAGATTATAGGTATAGATGTCCTGGACCATATTATTGTCGCCGGCAAGAGTTCTTTAAGCCTGAAGAGACAGGGGATGTTCTAGTACAATGAAAAAACTTACTTATTTATTACTGGCCCTAGTCCTGCTAGCCAGCCTGGTTGTTACCGGCTGCCAGCAGGATATACTGCCCGACACCGATGTTAGCGGTCAGATACTCAACCTGTACGGTATGGACCCCTATACCCTTGACCCGGCGGTAGCCGGTGATGCTACCTCCAATACCTATATCACCCAGCTGTTCAGTGGCCTGGTTCGTCTTGATGAAGACCTAGAGCCGGCGCCGGATATAGCCCGGAGCTGGCAGGTTAGCCAGGACGGCAGGACATATACCTTCCAGCTACGAAGTGATGTTCTTTTTCATGATGGCCGCCCGGTGACCGCTGAGGACTTCAGCTATTCCTGGCAGCGTGCCTGCGACCCTGATACCGGCTCTCAGACGGCGGCTACCTACCTGGGCGATATCGTCGGTGTTAGAGCAGTATTAGCCGGGGAGGCCGACCAGATTAGCGGCGTCAGGGTTATTGGTGACTACACCCTTGAGGTAACTATTGATGAGCCCAAGGCCTACTTCCTGTCCAAGCTGGCCTATGTTACCGCCTTTGTCGTCGATAGAAACAATGTTGAGTCGGCCGATGACTGGTGGCGCCAGCCCAATGGTACCGGTCCCTTCAAACTGAAGCAGTGGAGTGAAGATAACTTTCTTACCCTGGAGAGGAATGAGCTTTACTACGGAGACTTGGCCCGGCTTGATTTTGTTGTCTTTTATCTCCTGGCCGGCCGGCCGATGGACATGTATGAAACGGGCGTTATAGATGTTAGCCCGGTCAATGCGGCCTATATTGATAAGGTCAGGGATGAGGCCGGCCCTTTCTACCAGGATTTGGTGGTCGTGCCCCAGCTAAGCTTTTACTTTATCGGCTTTAACTCTAGTAAACCACCCTTTGATGATGCTAATATCCGCCTTGCCTTCTCAATGGCCCTGGATAGGGATAAACTGGTTTCGCTGGTATACAAGGATACTGTTGAGCCAGCGGTGGGCATCCTGCCGCCGGGCCTACCTGGCTACAATGACGATTTAGCCGGGATTACCTATGATGTAGATAGGGCCCGGCAGTTAATCGCCGATTCAGCCTATGGTGATGTCTCCAATCTACCGCCCATTACCCTGACGGCTATAGGCTGGGGAGGGCTCATTGCCCAGGAACTGGAGGCCATTATCAGCCAGTGGCGTACCAATTTAGGGGTTGAGGTAAAGGTAAGGCAGTTAGAGCCCGAGAGGTATCTCTATTATCTCAGGCAGGAAAAGGATGAGCTGTTTTATATGGGCTGGATAGCTGACTACCCCCACCCCCAGAACTTTCTGGAGGTCCTGTTTCATAGCCAGGCTGATAATAACTGGGCTGACTACAGCAACCCCGAGCTAGATGCCCTGCTGGAGATGGCCGCTGTAGAGACAGATGGTGAGTTGAGCCTGGAGCTGTACCAGCAGGCGGAACAAATGATTATAGAAGATGCCGCCTGTTGGCCCTTTCAGTTTGGCCAGAATTATGTTTTGGTCAAGCCCTATGTTAAGGGATATCACCTAAGCCCGCTGGGCCTGCCCATTTTGAGCGGGGTAACTATTGAGCCGCACTAGATAGATATTGTTATGTCCAATCCAGTTGGAGTGTCATGTGCCCTGGCGGATACCTAACAATTTCTGCCTGCAGGATGTATACTCCACCAATTATCTTTCTGCCTCTCTTATCCTCCTCTTCACTTTCATAGAGATAATATCTGTGGCCCATGCTTAGCTTTTCTTGGGCAAAAACGAGAGTACTTTCTAACTGTTTCATGGAACTAACCCTCCTTTCATATAGTTATCGTGCCATGTCCTTCCTACTCCGTATCAAGTTTTGCAGTTACCCTATGGAACTATCCCCTTCAGACAAAACTGGTGGAGGGGCCAAAAACTAAGGGGGCCTAAGAGGGGCGAAGCCCCTCTTCATAAAATCTTCCCCTTATTAAGGGGAAGGGGACAAAGGGGATGGGGTTCCAACAATATAGTGGCGGAGGGGGTGGGATTCGAACCCACGGTCCCCTTGCGGGGACAACGGTTTTCAGGACCGTCACCATAGACCACTCGGACACCCCTCCCAGCTTTGAATTTTACCTCAAACGCTTATCTAAAGACAAGATTGCCGACATATTGCCGACATTTTTGTGGTGAACCTCAGTGGACTGTTCCTCAGTTGGAGCACCCTCCATATGTAGAAGTTTTTCTGTTATAATTAATAGTTGTGCCTTACTGAAAGGAGGTTTCGTGAAAAGAGCACGGCTAATTGGAGGTGTCAGCTGCCTAGCGGTAGCTGCGCTGGTCTTCTTGCTTGGGACAACCAGCACATCAATATCTCCAGCAATAGTCCTCATTATACTAGGTGTGGTTCTGGTCGCAACCGCCAGAAAGAAAAATCAAACTAAGAGGAGGATAATTGAAGATGAAGAATAGGGCAATTGCTATTGCACTTACTTTTGTATTGGTATTCACGTTAGTCGCTACTGCAGCCGTTGTGATGGCTCAAGAAGAATCGACACCTCAGCAACAGATGAGACAAGACGCTTTCTTCCAAGAAATCGATGCAGCTGTTCACCAAGGGCTTATCACCCAAGAAACTGCTGACAGAATCACAGACCTTTGGGGCCAGAAGCCAGTAGATGAACGTCCACATCTATACCAGCGTGTCATGAACATGCTTGAGTCTAAACAACAACAGCAAACTAGAGAGCTGGCTCTCTTCCAAGCGCTTGACGAGGCTGTTAACCAGGGGCTAATTACACAAGAAAAGGCCGACTATATTATAGGTCTATGGGAGCTGAAGCCAGTAGATGAACGTCCACAGCTATATCAGCGTGTTATGAACTTTCTGGACAAGGCATCAACTGGTTAACGAAAAGCAGGAGATAAGTAATAAAAACACTCCTTGTGATGTTGACCTGCCCCCAAAAGGTATACCACCTGTTAAGTTAGAGTTACCAGTATTCTAGCTTCGGGAGCAGGTGGCCGGTAACCTAACGAGCTATGAGGACATACCTGATTAGACACCCTTCTCCATTGCTCAATCAATGCCTTGGCCTCAGTCAACGTAACAGAAACTTCGTTATTTACTGAGCCGCTCTTTTGTGTTTTGCAGCGACCACAGATCACACTAATACCCTGAAGGAATAAAGAATTCGGATGTTGTGATTGTGTCTTCATGGTGCTTTGAACCTCTGGGAAAACCTATCTTATTGGTAGCCGATTATCATTTTCGGTAATTATCACCTCGTCGTTTCTTGGGACATTTTCCTTATTGTCCTTATTTGATTTCGTCTTACTCAGTTTTCTTACCCTTCTTAGCACGAAATCCTTTGACTAAGAAAATAATTCCAGTAATGAATGAAGCCAAACCAAATAAAGCAAACAGGAAAAACATGACTTCATTTTGTTGGCTGGAATGCGTAATTGCGACAAATCCGAGGCCGACGAAAACCAAGATTACGCTGATTATCCAGAATGCTATTGTGATTAGAATACCACTGCGTTTATCAATTCCTTGATTATGGTGTATTTGTTTTGAATTGTTGATTGCTTCACTCTTAACGGATTTTTTAGGTGTTAGTACTTTCTTTCCCAGCATTCGGAAGGCTATGAATGCAATAATTACACCTAGAATAATTCCTGGTATAAACCAATCCATTCTTCCATTCCCCGACTTTTATCTTTTTCTTCGGTTATGAACTAATCATTCCATTGGCAAATCTGCTCCCAGCTTTGGGCATTGTCAATGGGGCCTTAGATTTGGGTTAGGAACACTGAGGGTCAAATATAGAGGAGAATAGGCCATTATATCGGTCTAATGACATGTGCTTAATTATCACTACTTGTTTTTCGGACAAGCAGGGATAAAGAATCGTCAGTTTGGTTTTTTTGACTATCTTAAAGCCCGTTTGTTCAGCTATTTTAATATAGTAATTCAAACCATAACTTTCCTTAGGCCAGTGTGACCCATAGCCAGTACTAATCTTTCTATCTGGTAGAATGACTTCAATGGGTATTACGAACCCAGGCTTATCTGTATCTCCTTGATGTGTTAGCTGAACATCCCAGATTTTGAATACGCCTTCTTTTGTAAGAACACGGTATACTTCGTTAAATACTCGTCTATGGTCCTCGGCTGTCATATACATGAGACTGTAGAAGGCAGTTACCATGTTGAAAGTGCCATCAAGGAATTCCAATCGTGTAGCATCCATTACTATCTTTAGAGGACCATCTGCCGCTTCTAAAAGTTCTTCTCGATTAGAATCGATTGCTACAACTTGTTTACCTTTAAGTTATCCAATTACGCCTTCCCCACCACCACCGATCTCTAGTATGAAACCTTCAATATTAAAATCCTCTAAAATAACAACCTGTTTCTTATAAATATATAAATCTTGCCTACGAAGTTTTTTCCTATTGTTTTTCATATATAGCCCTTGATATAAACCCACTAAGAAACTACGAGATAGGTATTACCTTACAAAGTTATTACTACTTTCCCCTTGGTGTGTCCTTTTTCGACATACCTGTGAGCCTCAGCAGTTTGCTCCAATGGGTAGCACTTGTCAATAACCGATTTTACCTTTCCCGCCTCAATGAGTTCTTTAAGAAAGATAAGGTCTTCTATGCGGTATGGTGCCATAGGGTTTATATGCCGTTTACCATACCGTAAAATCAATCGTCTAAGACACGTCGGTACTCGCACTTTTTTGGCCCTGGTGGTTGTGACAATATACCACCCTCTGATTTACACCTGCTTTTACAGTACCTTACTTCAAACACAGTCCTGTCTTTTTCGTGCTCGCTATTCAACAAAGTCCATGGACTGGTAGGTGCCCTCTTGTTGGGCTCTTTCATAGATCAATTTGGCGACAGCTATGTCCTCAATAGCAACTCCTGTAGAATCGAATACGGTAATTGCCTTTTCATCCTTTCTACCTTGTTTCTCACCAGTAATGATCTCGGCTAGAGTTGCATAAACCTCATCAATTCTGAAAAGCCCCTTTTTGAGCGGGACATTGATCTCTCCAGCTGTACTTGCCTGCGTTAAGTCATCTACTACCACAATAGCTTCCTTCAATATTGCTGGGTCTAGTTCTTCCTTTCCCTCAGCGTCCGCACCAACGGCATTAATATGAGTTCCAGGCATGATCCATTTCTTCATCAATAATGGTTTTCGTACCGGGGTGACTGTGCATACAATATCTGAGGCCGCTGTCTCTTCTAAGGAAGCCTCTTGGATAGGATATTCTGGGAAGGATTTAATAAACTTCTCAACAGCTACCCTGGACAAATCAAATACTTTAATTAGCTTAAACGAGAGAATTTCAGCGTGAGCTAGCAGTTGGGTATAGGCTTGGCGCCCAGCACCGATGATTCCCAGAGTGCTCGAATCTTTTCGGGCCAAGAATTTGGAGGCGATAGCCGCACTTGCTCCGGTTCGGTAGGCTGTTATCTCGGTAGCATCCATTATAGCCAGCGGATATCCAGTTTCTGGGTCATTATAAATTATCATTGCCATAACTGTGGGCAAGCCTAGTGACGGGTTCAAAGGATGTACATTCACCCACTTCACTCCTGCAGCCACTTTTAGAGATGCAGGCATTGCCCTGAAATCTCCTTTTTCTAAAATTAAATACGCCTTGGGTGGCATATCTGCTTCCCCTCTAGCCCATTGCCTGAAGGCCTGCTCTACTGCTTCTATAACGGCAGACATTTTGATTAACCGTTTGACATCCTTGCTACCTAGCAAAAGTGTGGACATATTTACTTCACTCCTTACGGATTACCAGTATATGCTTTTCCATGCAAGTCCCTAGGCGTTAACTGGGTAGCATAGTTCATGGACTTATCCCTGTCGTTTACTAGCCACACTTCATTAACGCCCACAAGCTTTATTGTCATAGTATTTTGCTTAATCGTATTATACCACCGGTGTTGATTCTTAGACGGCCAGAACAAGACGGCTAGGTTTCCGTCTTAGCGGTTGCAATCGAAGACGATGGTGGCAGCGAATATGCAGCAGGCATGCCGTCTGAAAATGTGTATTCCATTGTGCAAATGAAGCAGGCCGGAAACCAGGGTTTTTCATGGAAGCTATTTTCCCCTAGAAGGCGGCAAGACATAACGATAGACAAAGTTAATATTTTTGTGTAAAATGTCACACCCGAAGAAATGAGATTGCGGATAGGATAAAATCAGAAACATCTAACCACTAAGTGATCAATCGGACTAAATCTGGCATGTGAGTTTAACGCATCATCAGCATTCTGGCTCTGCAAATACCTCTGAGTCATTTGAAGTGTGCTATAGCCAAGTAGATATTTTTGACTAGATACATCACCACCAGCACACAAGAGGCTGGTAGCGAACGTGTGACGTAGTCGGTGGACATGAGCATCCTGGAATAAAACTAATCCCCTTTAAGTCTTACAAGAATATTCCGGAGTACGAGGAGTTTAACTACTTTTTTCTAGCATCATTCGGACCCATCGGTAGGTTTTTCCTATCCCGTCTTCCAAGCTCACTTGCGGTTCCCATCCCAGCACCTTTTTTAAATCAGTGTCGAATTTCCGAGTAAACATACGTGATTTCTACACGAGTCGAAGTTGGACTAATTTGCAAGAGTAGAACACCCTTCCAATTAGATATCCGTTCTAGTTCCTGTATCTTCTGGCGTCGCTGGCCATCAAGCTCTAGGATTTCTTCTACGGGTGCGCTATCCTGGCGGTTGGCGATTGCCTCTCGCACCAGTTCTGTATTTTCATGGATAAATTTCAGGTCAAGCATTTTGGCTCTCTTGGGTGAGTTATGTAATCTCAGATAACGGGAGCTTGTCTAACACCTTGGAAAAATCTCGGCCAAATTGTTCATAGTGTTCTGCAATTGACCTAACTTCAACTGGTATCCTCAGTTCTTGGTTCTCTATCGATTGACGCAATAATATAATCATGGCACGCCAACAATTCCACAGCACAAGAAATTCCACTTTCTCTAACTCCGTAGGAACGAGTGTCCCATGCCGCTGAGGAGCAGCCCCCGTAGGGAGTTCTTCATCTATGGTCTTACTAGCTAGAATACGTAACTGATGACCTGTCGACATGATGTCATACTGAAACTCTACATCCTGCATTTTCTGGTGAAAAACCAGTGGGAATTCCAGAGGTTTTCCTTTAAGATAGTCACCAAACATCACATCAAATGAAGCCATGACTGTCGAAACAGCTAGCCATTCCTTCTTGGTTAATTCTATGCGGACCATTTTACTCATTGATGACGACCTCCTTTTCCCTTTCTTCCCAAACAACCTATCAAATATTCCCGTCAGCGTATAATTTAATTTTCCCTGCGTATCCTTCTTCCATTTCTATTCCCTACGGTTTCTCCCTGAGCTGAGGAAACAGGATGACCTCGCGGATTGACTGCTGGTTGGTCAGCAGCATCACCAGGCGGTCAATACCCACTCCCAGCCCGCCGGTAGGGGGCATGCCGTACTCAAGGGCCAGCAGGAAGTCCTCATCAATGGTCTCTACCTCAGCTTCTTGGTGGTGTTTTTCTAGCTGTCGCTTAAAGCGCCGCCTCTGCTCTATAGGGTCGTTGAGCTCGGTGAAGGCGTTGGCGATTTCCATACCGCCGGCAAAGGCCTCAAAGCGCTCTACCAGTCGCTCATCATCAGGCTTTTTCTTGGCCAGTGGCGACATTTCCACCGGATAGTCCACAAGGAAGGTGGGCTGAATAAGATTGGGCTCGACAAAGGTTGAGATAAGCTCATCAATGAGCCGGCCCCTATCTTTTGTGGGGTCAACCTCTATGTCTAGTTTCTGCATCTCGGCTCTTAAGGAGTCGGCATCAGGGAACTTGTTGAAGTCAATACCGCAGTACTTAATAATCGCCTGTCTCAGTTCCAGGCGTGGCCAGGGCGGCTTGAAATTAATGGTGTCATCGCCGAATTTTATCTTATATTTGCCACTGATTTTCCTGACGATGCCGGAGACCATCTCTTCCAGCATATTCATAACATCATTGTAGTCGGCGTAGGCCTGGTAGCTTTCCAGCATGGTAAACTCCGGGTTGTGCTTGGTGGAGATGCCCTCATTGCGGAAGGTGCGCCCCAGCTCATAGACCCGGTCAAAGCCGCCGACAATCAGTCGCTTGAGGTGGAGTTCCAGGGCAATGCGCAGGTAGAAGTCGTGGTCAAGGGTATGGTGGTGGGTGATGAAGGGGCGGGCCAGAGCCCCGCCGGCCGATGGTTGCAGCATCGGCGTCTCCACCTCTAGAAAGCCCCGCCGGTTCAGGAAATCCCTTATGGCGGCGATAATCCGGCTACGTACCCTGAAGGTTTCCTTGGCCTCTGGATTGCTGATCAGGTCCAGGTAGCGCTGCCGGTAGCGTATATCAACATCCTGAAGCCCGTGCCACTTTTCCGGCAGTGGTCTTAAGGACTTGGCCAGCAGGGTTAGCTCGGCTACCTCGAGGGTAGGTTCTCCGCTCTTGGTATAGAAAAGCTCACCACTAGCCCCGATAATATCGCCAATGTCTAGCTCCTTAAGCAGTTTCAGGTTGGCCTCGTTGAGATGGTCACGGTGGAGGTATAGCTGAAGCTTTCCTGCGCCGTCACGGATATCAAGGAAGAAGATTTTACCCATAGAGCGGATGGCCATAATACGACCGGCAACGATGACCTCTTGCTTACCGGACAGGTCTTTTTTCTGCTCTTTAAGCAGGGCTATGGCCTGCTGGGTGGTGTGGCTGCGGTGGTAGCTACTGGGGTAGGGATTAATGCCCCGGGCACGGATTCGGTCGAGCTTGGCCCGTCTTTGCTGGGTTATGCGGTCTAACCTTGATGTCATCTCTGTCCCTATTACTTTGGTGGCTAAAGGAGGACCGGGCCCTCAAGCCGTGTGCCATCGTTGCTGGTATTATATTTTATCTGGAGGCTATAGTAAAGCAGTTCGGCCTTGTTCGGTTTGCTCCCTCAGGCTGTCCAGCCAGGCGGCCGACTTTACCTCCTTCTCCAGCAGATACTTAAGGTAGTTTCTCATTACCTCTTCTAGCTCACGGGATAGTTCCCGGTTCAATTTTAGCCGGCTGGTATTACTGTAGCCGCCTTCCTGCAGGTAGCGCAGTACCTTTAAGCCATTGACCGAAATGGGGTCGCTCGGGGGCTGGCTCTGGCGGCAACTGGGGCACAGCATACCGCCGGCGCTGGGGCAGAATGAATTAGCTGTGGCCGCTAGCGGTGCCCGGCAGGAGACACACTGGTGCAGCTGGGGGCGGTAGCCGACCTCACCGAGCAGATGCAGCTCAAAATGGCGCAGAACAAGTTCATTATCGCCGCCCAGGCAAAGCTGCTCCATCGTCTTGAGCAGTAGCTGAAACAGGGGGTAGTTCTCGATATGGTCGGCGGTAAATTGATTGACCAGCTCGGTAACATAGAGGGCATGGGAGATAAGCTCAAGGTCCTCTTTCAGCTTAAGGAAGCTGTTTATGGTCTGGCTGCCGGTTACGGTATCAATATTTCGTCCCCGGGCCAGCGACACCAGACTATAGGTAAGCACTTCCAGATGCCCGGAGAGCTTGCTTCTGGGGCGCCTGACCCCCTTGGCCACTGCCTGAATCTTGCCCAGGTGCGGGGTGTAGAGGGTCAGGATTCTATCGGCCTCACCCAGTTTGGTCTTCTTGATAATGATGGCTTCTGTCTGGTAGTTGCGTGGCTTGGTCATTTTAGCTGCTTTATTTAACAAATTTTAATTCATCTGGTTTTCTAAATCCTCGTTTTATTAAGATGTCTCTTTCTTTTAAGAGGCAGGCTCTATTGTGGGCTATGGCTGCATCAAATTCCCCGTTATGCCACGCATTCATACACCATAATCCCTTATCATAAAAGGGGTCGTCATAGTTGGGGATACCTAGATAACTACGGGCATTCGCCTTAGATTCACGGCCTTCTTGGAGTTCTCCATCAAAATCAATCTCCTTGCCAAGCTCGTAAAACAAAACGCTTCTCTCAAATTCACTATTGAATGCGTAAAAGGGTCTTTCTAAGCTATCTATAATATCCTTTGTTTTTTCTTTTAGCTCACTAATTGCCTCTATCCCCTTGGCACAGAATATGTGGAGAGCGTGTCTATTGATAAATCCAAAAATGACTAGCTGGATATCCTTGTATTGCCTTGAATCGGAGTATTGGTTGAGAAATTCTCCGATAGTCTCAATATCAATAATCGTTCCTTCAAAACTTGAGCTTATATCTTGCTTGTGTTCTATTATCAATATTATCTTCCTCTTATTTAAATTGAACCTCTCCCCCTGTATCCCCCTCTCCTTGAAAGGAGAGGGGGAGGGATTAGAAGAAGGGGCTTCGCCCCTTCAAACTACCCCGGTAAAAGGACTTTGGGTACTAGAATTCCTATCTTCAAACGACTTTGGGGGCTACTAAAACTCCTGTCTTCCCTCAATAGCCCTGGTCAGGGTAACATCATCGGCGTATTCCAGTTCGGTGCCGAAGGGCAGCCCCCGGGCCAGGCGGGTAACCCGGATGCCCAGAGGTGAAATCAGGCGGTTAAGGTACATGGCGGTGGTCTCCCCTTCAAGGGTGGGGTTGGTGGCCAGGATGACCTCCTCTATTCGGCCGTCCTTTAGCCGCTCCATTAGCTCTCTGATTCTGATATCCTGGGCACCTACCCCTTCA
>Ga0114920_10000252_pt1 | contig 23469 bp, 23 predicted proteins | sample ChitaG_FD_88683 | JGI IMG/M metagenome (GOLD analysis project Ga0114920, IMG submission 88683) | Deep subsurface microbial communities from South Pacific Ocean to uncover new lineages of life (NeLLi) - Chile_00310 metaG | ecosystem: Environmental > Aquatic > Marine > Oceanic > Sediment ...
GTTGGTCCATAACATCCGTCTCTCGCCAGGGCATGTGATTCCCTCCTCTTTAAGAGAATAACATACCCCCAACTGTAGCGGATGTCCCGGTACATTCTGCTCTGCATGTACTGGTACAATACAGCTTTGCCTTGCCCAAGGGCGCAGCAAGCAGCGCCCCACACATCTTGATGGGGGTATCGGATTGGCTCCTGATCCGGGTGCAGCAAGCGGTACCTTTGCGCGGTTGCGGGGTTACCCTATTTCAGAGGCTGTCAGTCCGGGATCAACTTGCCTTTTTCTTGATGATAAATGGCATCCAGGATGCCGTTGACAAACTTGGTGGAATTATCTTCGGAATACTCCCGGGCCAGTTCAATGGCCTCATTGATTGCCGTCCTGGGGGGCGTCTCCCGCAGGAAAAGCAATTCCGCCAGGCCGAGGCGCAGGATATTCTTATCAACGAAGGCAATACGCTCGAAAGACCAGTTGGCCGCCGCCCGGCGGATTCTGCGGTCGATTTCGTCGGCGTTATTCACCGCGGCGAAAAACAGCCGTTCGGCGAATGCCGCCGGATTGGCAGCGAGGTTTTCCTTTTGGCAAATACCGAAAAAAACCTCACGGGGGTCCTTTTCTGTCGTGTAATAGGCATACAGCGAGGAGAGCACCACCGTCCGGGCGCGGTGCCGTTTCCCCCCGGGGGTTTTCTTCGCTGGCGGCATGATATCGTCCGCGTTTAAGCTTCAGCCCAGCTGCCGGTACAGGTTGGCCATTTCAATAGCTGAACGGGCAGCGTCGCTACCCTTGTTACCCGCCTTGGTCCCCGCGCGCTCAATCGCCTGTTCCAGCGTGTCAGTGGTAATAATCCCGTAGATAACCGGTACCGCCGAATCCAGAGCAACAGCGGCAATACCCTTGGTGACCTCCGCGGCGACGTAATCAAAATGCGGGGTATCGCCCCGGATGACCGCACCCAGCCCGATAACGGCGTCGACGTCGGTTGTTGCCGCCTTCTTGACTGCCGGGGGGAGTTCGAACGCCCCCGGGACCTTGATCACGCTGACCGACTTCTCTACCTCGGCACCGTGCCTGGCCAGGGTGTCGAGACATCCCTCCAGCAGGCGGTCGGTGATAAAATGGTTGAACCGTGAAACGACCACGGCAAACCGCAACCCCTCGGCCGTCAACGCGCCTTCAATCAACTTCGGCATATCACAATCCATCCTTTTCGGTTATATGTGTTCCTTTTTCGCCTGTGTTTATTGCTTGGATGTCCTCACCACCACGGGAGAGGACGAAACACTTTGCTCCAGCCGGGGCACACGCAGGAGGTGACCCATCTTGTCGCGCTTGGTTTTCAAATAGCGGTAGTTTTCGGGAGTGGGGACCGTTTCGATCGGCACACGTTCAACAACGTTCAATCCATATCCTTCCAGGCCGACGATTTTTTTCGGATTATTCGTCAAGAGCCGAATGGAAGACAACCCGAGATCGACCAGAATCTGTGCCCCGATCCCATAGTCCCGCAAATCCGGCGGGAAACCGATTTTGGCGTTGGCCTCGACGGTGTCCAGCCCTTTTTCCTGCAGGTGGTACGCCCGAATCTTGTTGGCCAGGCCGATGCCGCGCCCTTCCTGCCGCATGTAAAGGATGACCCCGGTCCCTTCGCGGCTGATCATGCGCAACGCCCCGTTAAGTTGCGGCCCGCAGTCGCACCGCTGCGAGGCGAAAACATCTCCGGTCAGACATTCCGAATGCACGCGCACCAGCACGTTTCCCCTTCCCCTCACCTCACCTTTGACTAAAGCCACGTGCTCGGCGGAATCGACATCCGATGCATACATGATCAAGCGGAAGTCGCCGTATGGCGTGGGTAGGTTAGTCTCGGCCATACTCTTGACTAGTTTTTCGGTACGCCGACGATACGCAATCAAATCACCAATGGTAATGATTTTCAGATCGAACTTTTCTGCGAACTCCAAGAGCCTGGGTGTGCGGGCCATCTCTCCGCTTTCGTCCATAATTTCGCATAAGACGCCCGCCGGCTGCAGTCCGGCCAGGCGGCAGAGATCGATCGTGGCTTCGGTATGCCCGGCGCGCTTGAGCACTCCACCCTCGGCCGCCCGCAGGGGGAAAATATGCCCGGGCCGTTCCAGGTCATCCGGCGTCGAAGTCGGATCGACCAAGACCTGCACGGTACGGCAGCGGTCATAGGCCGAGATCCCGGTGGTGGTTCCCTCGCGCGCATCCACCGACACCGTAAACTGCGTACCCAGCTTGGCCGTGTTGTCGGTGACCATGGGATGCAGATCCAGCTCTTTAAGCCGCCTGGCGGTCAGCGGCACGCAGACCAGCCCCCGGGCATGCATGGCCATAAAATTGATCGCTTCCGGGGTGACCTTTTCCGCCGCAAAAATCAGGTCGCCCTCATTTTCACGGTTTTCATCATCGACGACGATGAGCATCTTCCCCGCAGCGAAATCCACAACGGCTTCTTTAATGGTGTTAAACTTGCCGTGAAATCTCCCCTTTGGGCTTTCTTGGGCTACCATTCGTCTCTACCTCACTTGCCGATGCCGGTTTTGAAGCACGTCGGCTCCGTCTTGTTCTGAAAATCCGTCTGGTTTACCAACCTGCCTGCCGCAGGGATTCTTCGGTCAAACGGGACGTTCGCGCGGCCTGAACACCGGCTTTGACGGCCGCTTTAATCGCCTGATCAAACTCGATATTGACCGGATCGCCGGCCCTGACCCTGTCGATGGTTGTTTTTTCCCAGGTGGCGGGAATAATCCCGATGGAGACCTCACCAGGGCGCCATCCGGCGACGGTCAGGCTGATTCCGTCGATAGCAATCGATCCTTTTTCCACTACCCAGATATCAAATGACCGCGGAAAGGATACTCGAACCCTCCCGCCGTCAGCAATTTTCTGCTTTTGCTCGAGGCGGCCCACCGTATCGATATGGCCGGTGACGAGGTGACCACCAAGAACATCGCCCGGCCCCACCGGCAACTCCAGGTTGACCGGACCACCGGTACGTAGTCTGCCCAGCCGCGTGGTGGCCAGGGTCTCGCTAATCACCGCACAAGTAAAAACACCGGCGGCGACCGTTTCCACGGTCAGGCAGGCACCGACGACAGCCACCGAATCACCGGGCTTCAATCGTGCGGCGGTCTGTGCCGCAGCGATGGTCAACCGCCCGGACTTCCCCGCACTTACGTAACACTGGACAATCCCGATTTCACTGATCAGGCCGGTAAACATATCAGTTCTCTTATTGCTCGGGCTGCTGTTCCTCCCAAACCGGGTAGCCGGTGATTAACAGGTCCTTGCCCAGCCACCTTACCTCCGTATCGGCCAGCCTGACTGAGCTTCCGCCGGCAGTCAGCCGAAACCCGGAAAGGGCTGACTTCCCCTCGCCATAAAAAGTGGGCGCCACCAAGAGGTGCACCTTGTCGGCCAGCTTCTCCCGTAGAAACGAGCCAAACACCTGAGCGCCCCCCTCGACCAGAATACCGGTTATCTGGTTTTCGCCGGCGATTTTAAGCAACGCCTCCAGGTCGACCTGGTGTAGTTCGTTGGGCGGCACCCGCCAGTGAAAATTGTCGACCTCGCCGGTAAGGCGAGGCCTCTGGGCAGTGTCCAGACTGACCAGGATCGTTTTCTTGTCCAGGTTTTCCGCAAGCACCCGCGCGTGACGCGGGATTTTCTCCCACGAATCCAAAATCAAACGAAGCGGGTCACGGCCCTTGACCGCACGCACAGTCAACTGCGGATCGTCAGCCAACACGGTGTTTTTGCCGACCAGTACGGCATCGTAGAGCGCGCGGAGCCGGTGAACAAACTCTTGCGCCTCAGGTCCCGTGATCCTTGCCGGGCTGCCGTCAGGGTGAGTAATCTTCCCGTCGAGGGTCTGGGCGATTTTCAAAACGACCAGCGGGCGACCGGTCATGACGTACTTGATGTGCGCTTCATTCAGGCGAATAGCCTCTTTTTGCATCACGCCGACTTTGACCCCCACTCCCTGGGAACGCAAGATGCGAATGCCCTCGCCGTGGACTTTTGGATTGGGGTCGGGCATGCCGCAGACGACACGTGAAATCCCGGCCCGGAGGATGGCGTCGGTACACGGTGGAGTCTTGCCGTAGTGGCAACACGGCTCCAGGTTAACATACAAGGTCGCCCCAACCGCTGCGGGTCCGGCCGCCTTGATCACGGTCACCTCGGCATGGGGCCCGCCCGCCCGCTGATGGTAGGCCTTGGCGATGATATGCCCGTCCCGGGCAATTACCGCACCGACCATGGGGTTGGGGCTGGTATGTCCGGCACCCCTGGCGGCCAGCGCCAGCGCCTCGGCCATAAAGCGGGCGTCATCATCGCCGGAATACATTCCCGCCGATCGTTTCTCCGGTTCGGTATTGGTCATGGTCTTTGCACGAGATTGTACCGCACGATCACCATGGTAGCGGTCCGGGAGCTGACCGGCACCAAGAAATCTCCGGTCGGGGACGTCTAGCCCGATCGATCCGGCAATAAAAAACCCCCGATCGCCTTTGGGGAGAGGACTTGCCTGATCGGTGAGCGCGTGCACGCCGCGCATCCACTTGCGCCCGGACATGCAACAAACACGCCCTTGCCCACCAACCGCTTTCTCCCATCCGGACTTTTACCGTCGGCACCGGAATTCCGCCGGTCCAGCCGGGGCGATATGGGAAAGCAATAGAACTGCTCTTGTCTTTGCCCCGGGTCGCGGGCTGTCACCGCCGATCGAGGAATTTCACCTCACCCCGAAAGCGATTTCACTTACAAACCTATACGAAAAATCCCGGGAGATTCAAACTGGTTTCTGGCTGACTCGTGTCAAATATTCATCAGGCCACACACTGCCCGTTCGGGATTTAGACTCCCCCCGCTGCCGACTGGCGGGGCAAGAACGAGCGATAAGTATTATGCTCAAGCCATGCGACTAACAGACTATATATATTATATTGATTAGAATATGGGCAGTAATCAACAGACACTGCGGATCGCACTGACGGCAGACCTGCATTACGGGATAACCCGCCCGAAGACCATTGCCCTCCTGGCCGAAAGGATCGCCGCGGAAGGCTGTGACGTGGTGCTTATCGCCGGTGACATCGGCGAGCCGGATAGCAATTTCCGCGACGCGCTGGCTTTATTTGCGCACCTCACGATCCCGTGTGCCCTGGTGGCGGGCAATCACGATCTGTGGGCGGGGGATTATTCCAGCCGCTATCTGTGGGACGATGTGTTACCCTACGTCACGCGCAAGAGCGGTTTTACCTGGCTCGACGGTGAAAACGTCATCCTCGGCCGCCTGGGCATCTGCGGGACGATCGGCTGGTATGATTACTCAGCAAGAGATCCACATCTTACCGATTACGATGATGAGCGATACGCCGTGGAGAAAGGCAAATTCAATTACGATGCGTTCAAGATTGACTGGCCGATTTCCGACCGGGAATTCGCCACAGAGGTACTCGTGGCATTTCGCAAAAGAATCACCGAATTGCAGCACAACCCGCAGGTGGAAAAAATCGTGGTCTTAACCCATGTTCCTCCCTTTGAAGAACAAATCATCCGCAAAGCCCCGGAAGAATTCCTGTGGAACGTCAATAACGCCTATTTCGGCAACCTCACCCTGGGCCGTGAAATCCTGCCGCATGACAAAGTGCATCTGGTTGTCTCCGGGCACACGCATGTTGCAGTCGACATCCGTATCCCGCGCCGCTCGTTATCCAGCGATCCGCTTCGTGTTCTTACCATCGGTTCGCAGTATTACCGGCCCCGGCTGGAGGTTGTCGACCTGTCAATCTGACCAAGCAGGGATTGATCATTGCCACGTTAATATGAATATGCATGCCATGCTGAAAATTTCGTCATCGGTCGCCGACGAAAGAACATGGGTAGTGACCACGGACAGGATAACCCACAATTACCAAATACTCAGAAAAATGGCTTGACAACGGAAAAGTGAGATGGTTATTATCGGACCAACTATGACGATAGTTAAACCCTAAACAAGGACATGAGTATGCCCGAACCCAAAGCTGCTGCGACACGCAAGAAACCGGGACCCAAACCGGGACGCAGACCGAAGAAGCCGGAACGCAAACCGAGAAAAACAATAGGGAAACGCCGGAAACCAGGGCCCAAACCAGGAAGCCGGCGCCGGAGGATGGGCGCCACGGCGGCAGTGAGAACGAGGACGAGGCGCGCCGGCCGCCGGCCGGGGCGCAAGCCGTCAGGCGGGGCGAAAAAACCGTTCTCCATTGTACTTGATGCGCGAGAATTGAAAGCCTTAAAAGAAATTGCCAAAAAGAAAAACTCGTCGGTCGCCGGGCTCATCCGCGGCGCAATGAACGCCGTAGTTTTTCAGGTCAACCCGCAACTCGCCCGCTCCGCACTGGAAAAGGATGTCGATGACTTCCTCGACGGAATCAAGGGCAAGCTCCCGATGAGCGCGCGTTTCGAAGGCCGCAGAAAAGGATTGAAAAAGAACCTGGTGGACGGGATCATCTCGCACATGGAAACCAGCTGAGCCCCACCACCGTAGAAATACAAAAGCAGGGCGGTCCCCATGGCCGCCCTGCTTTTTTTAAGTCTTGCTCCACTGAACCGATCAGCCTTTCTGTTCAATGGTGTATGGCGGCGGGTCGGGCACGCCTTCCCTCCGTTTGGCGTGCGGAGCAGGACCGATCGTCCCGCAGACTCCTTTGCGTTTCTTGAGCCGGAGGTAGCTGAACACCAGGTCTCGTTTCATCAGCTGGATCGCCCGCGCCGGGTCAACCCCTTTGGGACAGACATTAGAACACTCACCGGCATAATGGCAGCGAGCGACGCCGGCGGATCCCCCGGCGATCTTCTTGCGTTCGTTGAATCCCCCATCACGGGTATCCACGTTATAGCGATGGACTTGCGCGAGGGGCATCGGTCCCAGGTAGCTCTTATCCCGGGCCAGTGTTGGGCATGCCGCCATACACGACCCACACTTGATACAATACGAGAACTGCAGGAACCGGATCAGCTCTTCCGGTGTCTGGTAATATTCGTCGGCGGGGGCGGCCCGCGGATCCCAATCGTCGCGGTGGATATGCGGCCGGCCGGAAATGTGTTTGGCAAACATCGGCTGCAGGTCGGGGATCAGGTCTTTAATGATCTCAAAGTTGGGCAGCGGCCCGACAGTCAGCACCCGGTCGGTAACGTGCAGAATCTGGGTGTTGCAGGCCAGGGTGGGTTTGCCGTTGATCAGCATCCCACACGATCCGCAAACACCCATGCGGCAGGAAAAACGCCACACCAGCGTGGCATCCTGCGTATTTTTGATCTGGTGCAGACCATCTAAGACTGTCATCCCCGGTTCAACGAGCACCGTGTATTCCTGATTGTACGGCGCGCCGTCGGTCTCCGGGTTATATCGGCGGACGACAAAGAGGATGTCTTTTGTACCTTTGCTATCTGTATCCATAGTCAGCCTTCCTGCATTCCCGATCATACGGCGTGCGCAGCGATGGCGGCCCAACTGCCATAGGCAAAGAGAACCAGCCCGCCGGCAACCAGGACAAAATTAATCAGCGAGCGAACACCCTTGCCACACCCCAACTCAAAAAGAATATTGCGCAATCCGTAAAATCCGTGGAACAACGCCACTCCCAAAAGCAGAATGTATAAGATGGGGAAGATAATCTGCCGGGAGCGTTCGGCGACGTTGTCCCAGGCGATCGCGCTCCCCCCGAAAGGACTGAACAACCCCCACAGGCCATCCAGATGCATGGTGATCATATGCAGGCCGCCGAGCACCAGGATTACCACGCCCGCCAGCACATGCCAGGTCCAAAACTGTGCTTCTCTCATTTTGATCTCCCGCCTTAATGCAAACTCCAAAAGTCGTACCCGCTGACGGCAACCAGCACCGCGGCCAGCACCATCACGACAATCAGAAGCGGGCGCTGCTTGTTGAGTGACGTCCGGTAGGGGTAGACCGGCTCCTCGGCCCGGCCTACGGCAAATCCCAGTTCCACCAGGACCAGCCGAATACCGTTGCAGGCGTGGAAAATGAACGTCAGCAGGACCAAAAACTCCCCGGCATGCAACACGGGCACTCCCACGGTGGCCATCAATTTTTCCCATGCCCCCTTGCCGAAAGCGCGCGACGAGGTGACCAGAACGTGCAACACAAGGTAAGCGACAAGGCTCACCCCGGTCAGGCGGTGCAGGGTGTACATGTACCGTTCCAGCCCCCAGCGACCGCCTCCCCACCAGCCTTTTAGACCCAGGTGGTTATCAAATTTCTTCTGCTCAGCCACTGCCGTCTCCCTCAATATTTCCGCTCTACCGGCTTCCACTTGGTGATGGTGACCGGCTTGTAGTCAAGCCGTGGGCCGTTTTGTGTATAATAAACCAGGGTGTGTTTGAGCCATTTTTCGTCATCGCGTGTGGTGAAATCGCGGCGGGCATGAGCCCCGCGGGACTCTTCGCGGGCCAGCGCCGCGGCCAGCATCGCTTCGGCCAAGTCCAGGAGGTTTTCGATCTCCAGCACGTTTGTCAGGTTGGTATTGTACACCCGGCCCTTGTCGACAACCTTTATCCCGGCGAATCGCTCTTTGAGTTTGTTGACTTCCTCCACTCCTGCGGCAAGCTCGTCGCCGGTACGGAACACCCCGAGGTGCAGGTCGATAACCTCGCGCAGTTCCCGACGCAACTGGTACGGGTTTTCCTGGCCGTTCTTGTCCAGCGTATCCGAGAAGATCCGTTTTTCCTCGGCGTCAACCCGATCCTGCGCCAGATTGGCCAGCGGCGGGTTGCGCTCCAGATACTTAACAATCTCCCCTCCAGTGATTCCGCCCCAGACCAAGCACTCGGCCGTGGAGTTGGTCCCCAGCCGGTTGGCGCCGTGCAGGGAGACACAGGCCACCTCGCCGGCCGCCCAGATGCCCTTGACCGTGCAAGCACCGTTGATGTCTGTCTCGATTCCACCCATGGAATAATGCGCCACCGCCCGCACGGGAATCGGCGTTGTGATCGGGTCGATCCCCAAGAACTTCATGCAGACTTCCCGGATCAGCGGCAGACGATGGTTGATCCGCTCAGCGCCCAGGTGCGTTAAGTCCAGGTGAACGTAATCAAGACCTTTGGGACCTTTAAAACCGCGCCCCTCCAGGATTTCGGTTATCTCCGAACGGGAGATAATATCGCGCGGGCCCAGCTCCATCTTCTCGGGGGCGTACCTGGACATGAACCGGTCGCCCTCGGCGTTGAGCAAATATCCCCCTTCGCCGCGGCAGCCCTCGGTCATCAGGATCCCGGAGGGAACCAGCCCGGTGGGATGAAACTGCACGAATTCCGGGTCTTCGATCGCCATCCCCGCCCGGTAGGCCATCGCCTGGCCGTCGCCGGTGACCGTCTGCGAGTAGGTCGTAAAACCGTAGAGGGTGCCTATTCCCCCGCTCGCGATCAAGAGCGCTTTGGCCCGTAGGGCGACGAGTTCCCCGGTAGCCATGTCGATCACGGTCAGACCGCAGAAATGGCCGTCCTCGACAATGATCGAAGTGGCAAAGACTTCTTCATACCGCGTAAAATTTTCGTATCTGACCAATTCATCATAGAGTGTCTGCATCTCGAAAAAGCCGGTTTTGTCGGCGGCCATGGTCGCGCGCGGATAACTGTGCCCGCCGAAAGGGCGCTGCACAATCCTGCCGTCCTCCCGCCGCGACCAGGGCAATCCCCAGCGATCCAGAAGGTGGATCTCCTCCGGGCATTTCTTGACAAAGACGTCGATGACGTCCTGATCGGCGAGGAAATCGGACCCCTTGACCGAATCCCACGCGTGAAGGTCAAAGTTGTCCCCCTCCTCCTCACGCAGCACGGCCGCCGTGCCGCCCTCGGCACAGACCGAATGGGCACGCATTAACTGGACTTTCGAAACCAAAGCCATATTGACCGAGTCCCCGGATTGTCGGGCAATCTCCACCGCCGCGCGCAGTCCGGCCAAGCCGGTCCCCAGGATTATGACATCATGCGTAACGGTTTGTGCCATGGTGAAATGTTCTCCTCACCGAATTGAGTTTCCTTGACTGCCTTATCTAATGTGCGGCCTGCCCTCTGTCAAGCTGCGGGTGGTCAAACCTGTCTAAAAGTACATTTTGATCGTCGACGAGTCTGTCGCCTTCTGAAATTTCTGAGATGTCTCTTCCTCCATAGACCAGAAACCCATTACTGACCAGGTAGAATGACAAAATTGTGCGGGCCGACGACTTCTCCAGAGCATGCCTCTCCCCTCAGACTCGCTCTTATCAGCAACCGCTGATCTTGCCGGAGCCCGATCCCTCGACCTTAGTCATTGACCGACTTCCCAATGCTCAATATCATCATTGAAACTGTGCTGAAAGGGAGTGATCGATGCAATTTCGTACGCTCGAATTCACCGGCCAGAGCCTGCGGCTGATTGATCAGACCAGGCTGCCCAGTACCTTGCAGTACGTCGAATGCTACACTCTTAGTGATGTTCGCCAAGCGATAAATAAGCTGGTGGTGCGCGGGGCGCCGGCCATCGGCGTTGCCGCCGCACACGGCATGGTCCTGGCCGTCAAGGGGAAAAATTTTGCGTCCGCCGCTGAGCTTTTGGAGGCGCTGGAGAAATCTGGTGCGTATCTCAAATCCTCCCGGCCGACAGCGGTCAACCTGGCCTGGGCGATTGATCGCATGATCAAAACTGCCCATGAACACACTGAGAAACGCCCGACCCGAATTGTTGAACAACTGGAGGCCGAAGCGCGGGCTATCGAGGATGAAGATCAGAAGATGTGCCGCAAAATCGGCGAAAACGGCGAACCCCTGATCCCGGATCGGGCGTCAATCCTAACTCACTGTAATGCCGGCGCGCTGGCCACGGCCGGGCGCGGCACCGCCCTTTCGATTATCTATACCGCGCACGAAAGGGGCAAGAGGGTGCATGTGTACGCCGACGAGACCCGCCCGCTTTGGCAGGGCGCACGCCTCACCGCATGGGAACTCCAAAAGGAGGGAATCGAGGTCACCCTAATCTGTGATAATACTGCCGCCTCGCTATTTCGCGCGGGGAAAATTGACGCGGTCATCGTCGGCGCGGACCGCATCACCAGAAACGGGGATATCGCCAACAAGATCGGGACGTATAACCTTGCCGTGCTGGCCGAAAAGCACGGTGTGCCCTTTTATGTGGCCGCGCCGCAATCGACAATGGATGAAAACCTGGAATCCGGTGACCAAATTCCCATCGAAGAGCGACCCGCTGAGGAAGTCACCCATCCCGGGGGATTGGCCATCGCCCCGGAGGGAATCGCCGTTTACTCCCCCGCTTTTGATGTCACCCCTAATGCGCTAATTACCGCCATTATCACCGACGAGGGTATCTCGAAGGGCGGACGCTGGAAATAAGTGACGTTTACGCTCTTCTCTTCATCACCTGCCGGGCGTAGACAACACCTGCATAAAGGTACAGGACGACCGTTGGCCAGAGAGTGTAGTCAGCTACCGGATGCCAGGCGAATACCCAGAAAAGCAGGTTAAGCGCCCAGAGCAGGGCCGCGATCTTGCCCACAAAGACAGAAGCCGGAACGGTGCCACGCTTTTTCCACAGCACTCGCCCACCCAAAACCAGGGCCAGATCACGGGCCAGCGTAGCGGCCAGCGCCCAGGCGGGAAGTCCGCGCTCGAGCACGCAGAAGATAGCCACGACGGCGGCCGTGATTTTGTCCGCCAGCGGATCAATCAGTTTACCGGTCTCGGTCACCTGGTCGAGCTTCCGGGCCAGAACGCCGTCCAGTATGTCGGAGATAATGCCATAAACGATCAATACCCCGCCCCACACCCAGTATCGCCTGTCCGGCCGGGACATCAGCCACAAGAAGACCGGCAAGAGTGCCAGCCGGGACAAGCTCAACATATTCGGCACCGTCCAAAAACGCCTTGGCGAGTCCGCCGACATAATGAACCTCCACAGACAAATATCAGCCAGGCCGAGCGGGAGGTCAAACTGATTCGCACCTAACCGAAATCACGTCCTGGGCAACATATCCTAAGGCTAGCCCCAAAGCCCTGATGAATCACTTTCAAAGATAGTGAGTACTCACGTTTGTTAACGCGTCCAATTGGTAGCAACCCGGAATCCCCCACTTTTGTCAATCATGGTGCAGAACGGTGTAGCACACTTTTTAATGTGAGTCAATAATGGAGGAGTCTCGAATTATCAGATTCAGATGAAACCCCTTACCAATCGGGGGTTAAAGGCCAGATTGGTCTGTGACAGATTACAAATTCCTTGACTCAGATCAAATTATCCTGCTAGACTTCCATAACGGGTTACTAACACGCGGATCGGACTTATATCTAAGGCTGACATGAGGGATATCGACCGAAACCCTGCCAAAAGCTCGGTATACACTTATAATTGTTGACACTCATCCTGGAGAGTAAGGTGAAAATGTCCAAGGCCGAAAAGATCGCCCTGGCCTTCATCCTGATTATCGCGGCACTCTTGCGTCTCTGGAGATTTCCCTCGTATTTTCCGCATTTCTGGGACGAGGCAAAATACTTATGCGAGGTTGAAGGCACAATCCCATACTTTAGTGTGAACGTCGGCGCATTCACGTTCTTGAAATTGGGGTACTCAATCTTCGGCTTGCCTTCCTATCCTCAGATCGTCACCGCATTATTTGGCGTTTTGACTGTACTGGGTTGTTATTTTCTGGGAAAGCGGATTCTCCAGGGCGAGCGGCAGGGCATCCTCCTGGGTCTATTGATGGCGGGCCAAGTGGCGCTGATGCCGTACTTTGTCCGGTATTCACGGCATGCTCTGGCCACCGGTTTTGCCCTTTGTTTCTTTGTCTTTGCTCTCTACTTCTACCTGTCGAAGTTGCAGCATCCCCCAGTGAAGAAGCCAAAAGATCAAAAGAGCTATCTGCGTTGTGGCGTAATTGCTGCCGGTTTGCTGGCTATGGTGCCGGCCTGTTCGTTTAAGTTTCTTCTGCCCACGTTGACTTTGTTCGTCGTATTGGAAGTCTTCATCTGGCAGGCGAGAAAAACGAGGCGGCGTGAATATATGGCCACACAGAGCCTGGTCTTATCGGTGATCGTGGGGTTGGCCTTATTTTTCCTAATACCACTTATTCTGGCGGGGTTATCTGGATATGCGGGCTGGCTGGACCGGGCAGTCTTCTTGTCCGAAGCTCATGCGGCAAGAGAGACGATGCGGTTGGCGTTTCATTTTCTGTATCCCATCCAGCTGTACTATCTTTCAGGCCCGCTGTTTACCATCTGCTCTTTGGCCGGGGCATTGCTTCTGCTCAGGCGGCCAAAATCGAGTCGTGTGGTTATGGCTGGTTCGCGCACAAATTACCTTTTGGTAATCAGCTTCGCCGTTTATCTCTTATTTTTTGGTATTCTATCCCATCTGCAATCGGCCCGGGTTTATGTATTGACTCTGCCTTTTCTGGTGTATGCTTCATCTTTTATGCTTCTCCGGGTACGTTATTCCCTGGCTAGATTCGGCAGCATCGCATGCGGCGCTATTTACCTGCTGCTTTTGGTTTCTATGGGATATATAACGATCGATTATATGTCTAAATCATCAAGCCTCAAGCCGGTGAGCGACATAATAACGCAGCAGATCAAACCGGATCAAGTCATCCTCAGTAGCTCAGGAGCCCAGATATTTTATTGTATCCAGAATTCGAAATATTACCGGGGCATTCCCTGTCGTTTGCAGCCAATTTGGACCCGACTGTTTTTGGAGAACGATCGATGGGCCATGGATGCCAATGGTCCACCGGTAATGGTAATCCAGGACGGCGTCAATCTGGCTGTCATTGTCCATGAGTATGATTCACGCGATCTTCTCGAAGATATCGGGATCGATTCGCTACGCTCCATCCTGCGACCGTCCCCCTCAATTGTTCGTGTTACCGATCGAATCTTTGCCGCGACCGAAGATTTCTACAACACGCCTTACTACTATCTGGAAGGGCTCTACTCCTGGCGATCCTATGAATATGTCAAAGCGCTCATGCCGCAATCGCGCGATTCGGTTTACGTCTACATTACCGACCCTTCACGTCTTAAGACAAGCGGAGAGAAACCATAATGCTGCTCTGAATCCAAAAGAGAATGTGCTTTATGTGGACCGCAGATATGCGGAAGCTGTCCCAAATGAATATCTCCTACCGCTCGTCAAAGAAGAACCGGATGGTATCCCCTGCATTCGCTGCGCATGCTGAAGCGGCCCTGGGGATTGCCTCACTGTTGACCGTATACAGCCAGAATCCCCCTTCCCCGTTCTTGCGGTCACCAATTTGTTCGATCAACACGCCGATAGCATAGGCTTGTGTCTTAAGATAAATGCTATCGCGTGCGGTTAATATCCGCAGCACATCCAAAACAGTCAAAGAATCGGGAGTAGGAACAACCATCCGCAGGGTATCGGCGCGGTCGGCGGTGTAATCGATGAAAAGAAAAACCGAATCCGCCGAAGCCCGGCTCGGATTTGGGGGTATTGTGCGGTCTGCCGTCCTGGAGGAATCGGGCTGACAACCCATGCACAACAACAAGACAACCGACAGCCGAGTTACGACTTCCCCGGCAGCGCCCATTAGTCGGGAACGTGCCATATGACGGGTATTCCCAGTCTAAAAGTGCAATTCAACACCCGCCCCCACTGTTCGGCCGGGCAGAGGGTATCCATCGCGCAAGGCAGCCGATTCGTTGGTCAAGTTTTCACAGCGAAGGGAGACAAACATATTCACTGTGTTCCACGGAATCATCTGCCGCACAAAAAGATCAAACCAGCGATAGGGCGGAATCCATTTAGTGTTTTGTTTATCGATGAATTGTTTGTCTTCCCAGCGGGCCTCCAGGCGCACGTTCAACCCGCGATATTGCACTGTAGTCTTCAACTGATAGGCGTGTTTCGGCCGGTACAACAGCGATTTGCCCTGATAAACGCCGGGAGCCTCATCGGTCGCCCACATCAGGGTATGAAAAAAATCGATACTCAGGCGTTGGCCGAATCCCGACCAGGTGAAACCATCCTCGCGGCCGACGACCATTGCCCGGGGCAGGTTGACCGGCGAAAAGATATAATTGGGTCCCGATGCCCATTCGATAAATCCGTCATACGCCCGGTCAAAAAAGCGCGTATGCACCACAAGGTTCGTCCGGGGTGGGATGATCTCAATTTTCACATCCCACTCACGTGATTTTTCCGGTTCCAACACGGGATTGCCGTGGGAGTACGCGTCCTCCCAGTGCAGGGAGGTCAACAACGGGCGGCGAAATGAGCGCACCCAGCCGGCGCTGAGATTAAGCACCCGCGGTCTGCCCCATCCCCACCCGGCGTTGATCCGGGGTGCCCAGTACGACGGAGTCTGGCCATCGCGATCGTACCGCACGCCGCCGGTTATGTGCCCCCCGCCCAACCAGGGAGAGACGTCTGCCGGGCAGCGCAGTCGCGTTTGGACCCACACCGCATCCGTTGTCCGGGAAGCCTCATCGAACGGTTGCCGGGAAGCCAGATAATCGAAACCCTGCAACGCCCGGTGATACACCTCTCCCCCGGCGGAGACGGTCAACGGCGAGTTTGCGCCCGGGCTATACAGCACAGCCGCGTCAAGAACATACGCCGTTTCGTCATACTGCGTATGCATGGGATAGGTGAGTGAATCGCGATAATGCGTGCGAAAATCAGACGCCGAAGACCGCAATGATACAGAGAACCTATTGTGCCAAACGCCGGTTATGTCGGCGGTAAGAATACGGCGGCGTTCTTTAACTGCCGCTACCGGGAATGACATCGATAACGGTCCCGGCACCCCGCGATTGTTTTCATGGAGCAATCCCGAGACTCTCCAGTCCCAATTGTCCGTCAACCGCCCGCCCAGCTTGGCATAGATTTTCCGGAGTCGATACCCCGCATTGGCGCGCACAGAATCGTCTCCCGCCTCGCGAGCATATGTATATGTATCACCACGGCCGACGTCCTCAGCGGTTACCAGATATCCATAGTTCGGCCCCGCCATGCCGGATACGGCCGAAGAAAGAGACCGCTGGTCGGATGAACCGTAATTCACCGAGATGACCCTTTCGGTGGGAAATGCTCTGCGCGTATTAATGCGTACCGACCCGCCCAGGGCGGCGTCACCCCACTGGCCGCCGCGACGTATCTCGATATTCTCCACGGCGGCAAGGGGAATGACCGAAAGATCGGTCTCGCCGCGAATACCTTCGGCAAGCGATACACCATCCAAAGTGATTCCCAGGCGCTTGCCTGTCTCACCGGTAATCGTCACCTGGGGAGTACCGGATGTTGAATATCCCGCGTTGACCGTAATCCCGGGCAACGAGGCCAGAACCTGAGTGAGATCCTGAAAACCGGCCTCATTGATCTCGGCTGCAGTTACGACCAACGCCGGGGAGGTAAACAGATTATAATCGAGACGGGTGCCGGTTACTCGCTGGCCGGGCAGGACGATGGCGGCCGGTTCCATCTGGAGTTGGACGCGTTGCGGAACATCCTGGTTGACGGTTACCTGCACCCCATCGGCAGTCTTATACCCCATGCGGGAGGCGGAGATAACCCAATCGCCCGAGGGCACTTCGGTGAAAGAAAACCGCCCGGAGCGATCGGTCAGGCAAGTGTAAGCCCCCGCGCCGAGTTCCACTTTCGCATTCTCGATCGGCAGCCCCGAGACGGCATCAAGCACAATGCCTTCCAGACAAACGGAAAGACCGGTTGCCCGGGCCTGGTGGGCGGCCAGACAAAGAATGGCTGAAAGGAAGAAGGTGAAGAAGAGTTTGGTGGTTGACATCGTCCGATCCCTCGCCGGTTAGATGTGACCCACAAGGGACCGGTTATAAAACCGCCCGCCTCCGCAAGTGGGGCGGGCCAAACATCATTTCCACTCAATGCTTGCCCGGCCCTCCCGCGAAGACCCGGAACTTGCCACCCTGGCAAGCGTTCCCTTACGGGGCGTTCGGCAGGTTTTCTGACTCGCGGCTTCAAGCCTCTGGCGGCCCGCCTTCCCAGGTTGTAACCCAGTGGCTGGACCTGCGTCCACGGCCGCCTTCGTTGCCGCTTACAGCAGCGGGGCTGTGGCGGACTCACACCGCCTTCCCTCGTGCCGCCTCGGCACATTACCCGAACGCACCACCAACGAAACCGGCGCCGGATGCTGTGTCAAGGACTTTTCCGGTAAGTCGGTGTTCCGACTGTTGCTTGCTTTTGCACCGTGCGTTGACCGCAGATGAAGAATTCCAATGCCCTGCAGATTAGGATGTGCTATAAGTTACGTATGGCTAAAGAAATGAACATCTCAACATCCCGCGTGGTCGTGGTTACCGACCTGGACGGTTCGCTGTTGGACTACTTCACGTATTCCTGGGAAGCGGCGCTGCCCGCGATCAGCCTCTTGAAAAGACGCAAAATCCCGCTGGTTTTTTGCACTTCGAAAACTCTCGCCGAATTGGTATACCTCCAAACCAAAATGAGGATTTTCGATCCCTTTATCTCGGAAACGGGCGGGGCAATCTGGTTTCCTCCCCGCTGCGTGAAAGGCAAACTCGCCGGTGCAAAAAAAGTGGGCCAATTGTATGCGATCATCCTGGGTCTACCTTACAGGGCACTTCGCTCGGCCTTGGTCGCCTACCGCGAAGAATACAATCTTGACCTGGTTGGTTTTGGCGATTTGCCGCCGGAGCGGGTGGCAAAACTGTGCGATGTTCCCATCGAGGTGGGCAGGTTGGTTAAGATGCGTGACTTCGATGAGCCATTTTTCTTCACTACGCCGCCAACTTCACGGCTTTTAGAGAAAATGCGCCGCGACTTTGCCCGGCAGGGCATGCGCATTATCCAGGGGGGAAGATTCTATCACCTGGTGGGGAAATCCGACAAGGGGCAGGCCATTTCCCGTCTCCGGCAATGGTATGAGGAAAAATCCGGCGGCTCGGTTACCATCGTCGGCCTGGGTGATTCCCCGAACGATATCGCGCTGTTCGCCGCATCCGATATCCCGATCCTGATCAAGCGTCACGACGGCAGGTACCATCCGCTGGTGCGGGCAGCGATTAGAACTCGATTGGCCGGGGACGTCGGGCCGGTGGGTTGGAACCGCGCGGTGTTAAAAATCCTGGGTGAAAAGACCGTCTGGTAGGTCGGCGTTCCGAACCCCGCGCGAGCGCGGGGGGAGAAACCCGACATAATCGATGGGAATCTCAATCCTCCCAGCGGGCAAACTTTTCCCGCAGGTAACCTTTCGTCTTCTCGAAGACTTCGGCCTGTTTTGTCAGCACCCCTTCGACCTGGTCCGCATCGAGTCCCTCGACTTCATAGGTAAACGCCGCCACCCGGCCGAAATACAAGGGAGTCATGATATCGACGAGCCGCCGGCGGTTGCGGTTCCAAGTTTGATAGGTAAAGGCAAAATCGTAGAGGATCTTCGCCCACAACTCGGCCGGCCAGTCCACGCGATCGGTCTGGGTGGCCTTTTTCACCAAGCGTTCCAGTTGCTTGAAGTTTTTGCGGTCAAGGACGCCCTCATACAGCGGGCGAAAATGATCAAAACCCTCTTTCAGTTCGGTAAGCAGTTTTGATCGTTTGACTGACACGGCCTCCGGTCGGCGTTGGTTCTCCACCGCGCCTACTATAGGGACCTCGGTGGAGGATCTGACGTTTTTCCAAACCGACTCGTACTTGCCCATGAGGTAGAACATGGTGGAAACGACCTGGCAGAACATCGGTGACAGATCGGTCGATGGGTCCTTGGGGTCATGGACCTTGACTCCCAGGTCCGCCTGCACCAAGCGAAACCCCTCACAGATAGCAGAGGTCGTCATCCAAATATCGATCCCGAACTGGGCGACGTCGGTGGTCCACACGTCCTCCGCGATGTAAAACGAGGTCAGTTCGCCCTTGAAACCGAAGTCGCCCCCGATCGGCTGGCGAATCTGCTTGCCGTAAAGGGCGCGAAGAAATGGGTACACGATGTGTTTGGTGATTGTCCCGTCAAACCTGTGGCGCAGATAAATGGGCGTTACGAAATCCGCCTTGCCATCCAGGATCGGTTTGGCCAATTGGACAATCCAATCGGGGGTGATGCTGCGCACATCGGAGTCAACGACCACGCAGGCGTGTGCCTTAAGCAGCCGGGCGAGCTCGAACACCGCGCGAAACGAAGTCCCCTTTCCCGGCATACCCCGGTAAATGCAGACGCGGCGTTGGACGCCCGACGGGATTTCCACGGCAGCGGCGTTCTCGCGGGTATCATCGAGTGACCCGCCGTCGGATACCAGAATCGCTCCCCGGTAATCACCGAGTTTCTTGGCCAGGGCCTGTCCCACGGTCGAGACCACGTGCCCAATGGTGTCCTCATTATTCCAGCAGGGAATCCCTACCAGGATATCGATGTCCTTGAGCTCGTCGACCCAGCGTCGCGTTTCGTCACGAAGGGCGGAATCATATTTCTTGAAATTCTTCATCTCCCCGGCGGTCCTTTCTGATAAGGTACGGTAATACGCAGCTCATTTATTACAACGTTACACATGGCAAGTGGGCCAGGATCACAATTTTTGTGCAAAGAAACACCTTAACGGTACTATCGGACACATTGCCTGATCCCGTAACGGCCCGGCGGGAGGGCGGCAAACTTCGCGGCCTGCCTGATCATCCGCCCGCTATCTGGCTGCGGCGACCCGAGAAGGGCCCCGCGCCTAACCCCCATTTCACCCATCGACCCGATAAAAGTTCTCCTGGGTCAGAAGATTGTACTCTTTCGGGCGGCGGTCGGCGAAAACATCGTTGCGCGGTGTGACCTTTTTGTCCCGCGCTGCGCCAACGTCGATCTGGGCAATGAAGATCCCTTCCGCAGTGTCATCCGCAGCGGCCAGCGTGTCCCCATGCGGATCGGCAATTAGCGAACAGCCGGTGAACGACAGGTTTTCCTCGGCCCCGGTACGGTTGGCCAACACGACATACACGCGGTTGACCAGCGCGTGCGCTACAACTCCCCGCTGGGCGGCATCCGGGATCACCAAATTGGACGGCTGACAGATGATGTCCGCGCCTTTCAATGCCAGGACTCGCCAGACCTCGGGAAACATCCAGTCAAAACAAATCAGCATCCCCAGCCGGCAAAATCCCAGATTGAAGACCGGGAGCCCCAGGTTCCCCGGCTGAAAATAGTCTTTTTCATTTAAGAACAAATGCAGTTTCCGGTATTTGCCTAAGTATCCCTGCGGGCCGAGCAAAACCGCGGTGTTATAGAGGTTGTCGCCGTCTCTCTCGTTCAAGCCAGTAATGATGTATCTTTCTGAACGCCGACACAGTTTTTTTAGATACTGCAAAAAAACGCTGTCGGAAACCGTCTCGGCGGTCTGCCGCGCTTGTTCCGGGTTTGTGAAATTATAGCCCGAGTTGCATAATTCCGGAAAAACGAGAATCTCCGGCAATTGCACTCCGGATATCAGGCGGTCAATTTTCGCCATCGTGGCTTCACGATCACCCAGCACGGGAGCGAACTGCACAAGTCCTACACGAATCGTATCCATTCTCTGTCCTGCTCAGTCTCCAACCCGATAAAATGTTACCCAACGCGGCGCAATATACAAGACGCGTTCGGCGTAACAAGCGCCGATTACACCCGCGCGTTTCAGACCAGTACGCTGCCTGCTCGACCCTCCAGTTGTAGGTCAAGCGCCCTGGCGCTTGATATTTCCATTGTCAAGAGACATTTGAATGTTATCATTAGGCCGTAAGTCAAGCGCCCTGGCGCTTGATATTTCCATTGTCAAGAGACATTTGAATGTTATCATTAGGCCGTAAGTCAAGCGCCCTGGCGCTTGATTTTACAAGATCGAGATCCGCCACCTCATTCCCCGAAATCATCGGTGAAGATCGGAGGATCTGTTGTTCCCCAATCTCGCGGATAGTATCCCGCGCGATGGTAATCATGGATTGAGGAATGTGCATGATCAAAGGGGCGGTGAACCAGACCATGTTTCACCGGATTATAGTGGATATAATCGATGTGTTTGTTCATGTCGTCTTGATCCCGGATAATATGATCCCAGAAGCGAAGTTGCCATACGCGCCCGCTGGCGCCGGTTCGCTTAGGATAGTTCATCGAAAATGATTGTTTGATTCGTTGCAGTAGGTTGGACAAATCATATTCACCAGGATCGATAATCGCGTGAAAGTGATCGGGCAGGATGACGTGAGCAATGATTTCAAATCGTAATCTCTCTTTGACGTTCGTTAAGGCATGGTGCAAAAGATCGGCGTGTTCAACGAGGATTCGCTTCCGCTGAAAAGTCACGTTGGTGACGAAGTATAGTTTACTGCCGCCGTAATAGCGCCTCAATCTTGACATATCTAACAATAGTGTTTAAATGCCTCTCGGCAATGGAAATGTAAAGCTTAATATTAAACGTTCGTCTGCCTTTGTAGTTGTAGGTCAAGCCGCCCCTGCCCCGGATTCCATTGCGGGGTGCCGGCTTGACATTAAACGTTCGTCAAGCGCCAGGGCGCTTGACCTACAAGTTCGTGCTCCCCGGGAATTATAGATTTACAGGTACCCCACCGCTTGTGGCGGGTAGCCACATGGACCCGATGCCTTTTGGGACAAATTCTCCAATCTTCATTCCTTCCTTCATTGTCTTTCCCGCTCCCGCCTTCACGGGGATAAACTCCGGCGGGAATCGATCACAGCCGGCGAGACGCTGGCGCTACACGGTCCGTGCCCTCAATTCCCGCCAACCACACAAACTTGCCCGCATTTGTCGGTCAGGCGCCCTGGCGCTTGACATCTTGATTGCCCCATCCAGGCCAAGAAAATCCTTGCGCTGTGGTATCGGGAGGCTATATTTGTGGATGTAACGCGAAATTGTACTGCATTTTCCGCCCTGATGACAACACAATCGGGGTGACCGCGAGGTTTCAGATCAGTTAACTGGAGCGTCGGGCCGATGTTTCTAAAGCTCAACAGTGTGGCGGTCAGCCCTTGGGCTGACGCATTGAGCGAGCGGCAGATGTCCACGCTTGCCCCGTACGTGTTGCGGGGTCTGCCCCATCTCTATAACTGGTATCGTACAAACAGGATAGAGAAGTGAAATAATCAGTATCATAACCATTTTCCTTCAGGGAGGTACTCCATGTCTTTGCGCCTCGTGTTTTGCCTCAGCGCCGTCATTTTACTGGCCGGCGCAGTGTTAACGGCACAAGCTGATGTGCCGCAACTCATTAACTATCAGGGCATCCTGAAATCCGGCGGGAGTCCGGTCACCACGCCGACCAATGTTATTTTCGCGATTTGGGATGATCCAGCAGCCGGTGATTCACTATGGTCTGAGCTGCAAAACGTGACGCCTGATGGTGACGGTCGATTTAGTATTCTATTGGGGTCGGTCTCGCCGATTCCCGACTCGGCCTTCTCCAGTGCTGATATGTACCTCAGCGTCAAAGTCGACACCGACGCCGAGATGACTCCCCGCCAGCGGCTGGCGTCGGTGGCTTATGCCTACCGGGATAATGATTGGGAGTTAATCGACAACGTCCTCTACACTCAGGGCGAATACGGCATCGCCCGCGCGGGGAACGTTCTTTACGGCGATCATGACAGCACCCATGTTAATTTGGGTGTTGCCTGCACGACGGGTGCGAGCGGCCTGAACTACAAATATACCACGGTCGGCGGCGGCCGGAGTAACACCGCGAGCGGAAAATATTCCTTCGCCGCGGGTCGGCGGGCACAAGCGGCTAATGACGGTGCTTTTGTTTGGGCTGACGATAATAACTTCGATTTTCCAACCGCGACAGAATCCAACTTCACGCCTGCCGCAAAAATGTTTTTGGTGCGTTCGACAGGTGGCGCGGTGTTCGTCAGCGGCATTGATGGTTCTGGAAACTCGAACGCCGGTGTACAATTGGCTGCCGGGGGAGGATCATGGTCGTCGCTCAGTGATCGGAATTTGAAAGAAAACTTTGAATAAGTCGATGGCGCGGATGTGCTGGCCAGAATCGCCGCTCTCCCGATCAGCACTTGGAGCTACAAAGCGCAGGATGAATCAATTCGCCATCTCGGCCCCATGGCGCAGGATATGTATGCCGCATTCGGTTTAGGGGAAGATGACCGTCATATCACGACTATCGACGCCGACGGCATCGCCCTCGCCGCCATCCAGGGGTTATATCAACAAAACCTGGAACAACAAAAGGAGAATGTTGATTTGAAAGAACGCGTTGAACAATTGGAGGCGCTGGTAAAACAATTGCTGGAGGCGCAACAATAGTAGGGGTAGGGCTTGCCCTACCCAGGGCGCAGCTTGCTGTATCGTACCAGTACATGCAGAGCAGAATGTACCGGGACATCCGCTACAGTTGGGGGTATGTTATTCTCTTAAAGAGGAGGGAATCACATGCCCTGGCGAGAGACGGATGTTATGGACCAA
>Ga0114920_10000254_pt1 | contig 23286 bp, 36 predicted proteins | sample ChitaG_FD_88683 | JGI IMG/M metagenome (GOLD analysis project Ga0114920, IMG submission 88683) | Deep subsurface microbial communities from South Pacific Ocean to uncover new lineages of life (NeLLi) - Chile_00310 metaG | ecosystem: Environmental > Aquatic > Marine > Oceanic > Sediment ...
ATGTGACAGTGGAGCTTAACCTGATCACGAACGTGGCGATGGAGAGTGGACAGCGGTTTGCGATTCGAGAAGGAGGCCGAACGGTCGGAGCCGGAACGGTCACCGAAATTATCGAGTAGTAAAGAGTGAAATTTTATAATTATTAAAAAAGGAACGAGGAACAGAAAATGGAGAAAATTAGAATCAGACTTCGATCGTTTGATCATCGACTACTAGATCAGTCAGTGAAGGATATTGTCATCAAAGCCAGGAGGACAGGTGCAAGTATTTCCGGTCCAATCCCTCTTCCTACAAGAATTCACAGGTTTTGTGTTCTTCGTTCGCCGCATGTTGACAAAAAATCAAGAGAGCATTTTGAAATGCGGATACATAAGAGGCTTATCGATATCAGTGAATACAATAATGAAACGATAGAGGAGCTTCAGAAACTGGATCTTCCTGCTGGAATTGATGTTGAAATCCAGGCATTCGGTACTGCAGGAGAATAATCATGCTGGAGGGTATTATTGGGAAAAAAGTCGGGATGACTCAGATGTTTGACGACAATGGGACTGTTTCACCTGTCACGATCATTACAGCAGGCCCATGTATTGTCATCCAGAGGAAGAGCATGGAGAAGGACGGCTATGTGGCGGTTCAGATTGGTTTCCAAGAAGAAAAGGAACTCAAAAATGTGAATAAACCCATTCAGGGTCATTTCAATAAAGCCGGCGTTCCTCCGGTCAAATTCATCCGTGAATTTCCTATCGATGAGCAGAGCGAAGTGAAAGAAGGCGATCAATTTTTTGTAGACATGTTTTCCGTCGGAGACAAGGTAGATGTGATCGGAACGAGCAAGGGAAAAGGTTTTGCCGGAGTCATAAAGAGATGGGGTTTTAAAGGCGGAAAGGCCACTCACGGATCCATGTTTCACCGGGGACCAGGTTCTATCGGAGCCTCGGCTTATCCCTCACGGGTCATGAAGGGGAAAAAACTTCCAGGGCAAATGGGGAACAAAAGGGTCAGCATTAAAAACCTGACAGTGATCGAGGCCGATAAAGAAAAAAACCTTCTTGTTGTCACGGGAGCTGTTCCCGGAGCAGCCGGAGGATATCTTTTGATAAAAAAATCAAAAAATAAAATGGATACTCCCGCCAAGGGAAAAGAAGAGTAAAAAATGCCAACAGTTCAAGTCATCGACACAAGTGGAAAAAAGATCAAGGATGTAAAAGCTCCGGATGAGATTTTTGCTGTTCCTTTAAAAGAGCATCTTCTTTATGAATCTGTCGTCAATTACCGTGCAAACCAGAGGCAGGGGACTGCATCGACAAAGACAAGAGGCGAAGTGCGAGGTGGTGGCCGTAAACCTTGGAGGCAGAAAGGAACAGGACGGGCCAGAGCTGGAAGTAACAGGTCCCCTATCTGGAAGGGAGGCGGAACAACCTTCGGACCCAAGCCCAGAGATTACAGCTACAGCCTTCCAAAGAAGGCAAAAAAGACAGCATTGAAGTCTGCCCTGTCCATGAAATTGGCGGAAAAACAGTTGTTGATTGTGGATGCTCTCGAACTGAAGGAACCAAAAACAAAAGAAGCCGCAGCTCTGATGAAGGGATTAAAACTGGATTCCGCTTTGATTGTTGACCAACATGACAATAAAAATTTGTTTCTTTCTGCGCGGAATATTCCGAAAATAAAAGTGGTCGATGTCAGCCAAGTCAATGTCTATGATGTGCTGAATTACAATTGGCTTGTGTTGACGAAAAGAGCTTTTGATTCTTTAACGGAGAAGTTAAAGTGATAAAGGATCCTTATAAAATCATTTTGAGACCGGTCATTACCGAAAAGAGCACTTTGATGAAAGAGAAGAACAGGGAAATATGCGTAGAGGTCGATCCGCGGGCGAATAAGATCGAAATCAAAGAGGCGGCTGAACAGCTCTTTAATGTGAAGATTGAGAGCGTTCATGTGATGAAACAGCGGGGAAAGATGCGAAGAGTTGGGCGGAATCAAGGTAGAACAAAGGATTGGAAAAAGGCCTATCTGAAGATCAAGGAAGGCGAAAAAATGATTGAATATTTTGAGGCAGTATAAAATGGGAATAAAAATTTACAAACCGACGACATCGAGTATGCGGCAGAGGACGGGCCTGACATACGAGGAGTTGACGGTCCGCGAGCCGTATAAGCCCTTGACTCAGTCCTTGAAAAAATCTGGTGGCCGAAATTCACAGGGACAAATTTCAATCCGTCACCGCGGCGGAGGGCATAAAAGACTGTACCGCGTTATAGATTTCAAAAGAAACAAGATTGATATTCCGGGAGAAGTCGAAACGATCGAATACGATCCCAATCGGTCTGCATTTATCTCTTTGATTAAATACAGAGATGGAGAGAGACTCTATATTCTTGCTCCCATGAACCTGACGGTTTCCCAAGCGATCATCTCTTCCAACAAACAGGTGGATATTCTCCCAGGTAATTCTATGCCTCTGCGGTTTATCCCTCTTGGTTCGGTCATTCACAATATTGAATTGAGAAATGGAAAGGGAGGCCAGGTCGTGAGATCTGCCGGATCGAGCGCACAGGTTCTAGCGAAAGAAGGCAATTATGCTCAAATCCGCATGCCTTCTTCGGAAATCAGGAGAATTCATCTTGACTGCCGGGCAACTATCGGACAGGTGAGTAATGTTGACCATAAGAATGTGTCCATCGGCAAGGCTGGGCGGAATCGCTGGAAAGGAATACGACCCCATGTTCGTGGAACAGCCATGAATCCTATCGATCATCCTCACGGTGGAGGAGAAGGAAAGACCAAAGGCGGGAGACATCCTGTTTCCCCGACCGGTATTCCGACTAAGGGCTACAGAACTCGTCGAAATAAGAGAACTCAGCAGTTTATCGTCAGAAGAAGGAGTAAGTAATCATGGCAAGATCCACAAAAAAAGGGCCCTTTATTGACGAAAAGCTTTTGAAAAAGGTGGAAGCTTTGGATTCCCAGAGAGAAAAAAGACAGGTGATCAAAACGTGGTCACGCCGTTCTACAGTCATTCCTGAAATGGTGGGATTAACCATTGCCGTTCATAATGGAAGAAAATTCATTCCTGTTTTCATTTCAGAAAATATGGTTGGACATAAACTGGGAGAATTTTCTCCAACAAGAATCTTTAAAGGGCACACTTCAAGGTCTATGCGCACAATCAAGGTAAGAAAATAAAATGGACAAGACAAATATTGTATCCCAGGCTGTTGCTAAACATGTGAGAATTTCGCCTCAGAAGTGCCGTCTTGTCACGGATTTGATCAGAGATAGGTATGTTGGTGAGGCTTTAACGATTCTTCATTTTTCTAAAAAAAAGAAAGCAAGCGAGATTGTCGGGAAGGTCCTGCATTCAGCCATTGCTAATGCACAGCAAAAGACTCCCGACATCGATGTGGATAACCTGTATATATCTGAAATATTTGTCAATCAGGGTTCTCAGTGGAAGAGATTCAAGGCTGCTCCAATGGGACGGGCTGCCCGTATTATAAAACGGACAAGTCATGTTCATGTCTCATTAGAAGATAAAAAGAAAGGGAGATAAACAGTGGGTCAGAAGACACATCCTCATGGTTTTAGGTTAGGCTTCAATAAGCAATGGAGTTCACGGTGGTTCGCTACGGGGACAAATTATAGCCGCATGATTCATGAAGACCTAAAGATGAAGAAAATTATCAAAAAGAGATATGCTCACGCAGGGATCTCAGAAGTTGATGTCGAACGCGTCGGACCAAAAATCCGGGTCATCATCCAAACCGCCCGCCCTGGAATTGTTATTGGCAGAGGTGGAAAAGAAATTGAAAGCCTTAAATTGCTTTTACAGGATATCGCAAAAAAAGATGTTTATATAGATATTCAAGAAGTCGACAAACCTGAATTGACAGCCATTTTAGTGGCTCAAGGAATTGCTATTCAGTTGGAGAAAAGAATCGCTTACAGAAGGGCCATGCGCAGAGCGGTGGAAATGTCGATGAAAATGGGAGCCAAAGGGATTAAGGTGATGTGCTCCGGAAGATTGGGTGGTGTGGAAATAGCAAGATCGGAATGGTATTTGAGAGGACAGCTTCCCCTGCAGACACTCCGAGCGGACATCGATTACGGTTTCACCGAGGCGTTTACAACTTATGGCCAAATCGGCATTAAAGTTTGGATATACACTGGCGATGTAAACAAGCCCAAGATGACATCCCAAATGGTTGAAGAGTTAGAGGAGATTTAGTCATGCTTATGCCGAAGAAAGTCAAACACCGCAAACAGCACAGGGGCAGGATGAGAGGTCAGGCCCTACGGGGTTCCAGTTTAGTTTTCGGCGAATATGGGCTTCAAGCTCTTGAGCCGTGTTGGATGACTGCCCGACAAGTCGAGGCAGGCCGGATTGCCATAACGCGTCATGCCAAGAGAAAAGGAAAGCTTTGGATTCGCACCTTTCCCTGGAAGCCTGTCACCAAGAAACCTACGGAAGTCCGGATGGGGAAAGGTAAAGGAGATCCTGAATTTTGGGTCGATGTCATACGTCCCGGGAAAATCATTTACGAGCTGGAAGGTGTTTCGGAGGAGCTGGCTAAAGAGGCCATGAGATTGGCGGCTCAAAAGCTTCCTATCAGGACCCGCTTCATATCAAGAGAGAATAGGGAACTACGATGAAAGCGACAGAGATAAGAGAATTATCGGATGAGGAATTGAATAACAAAGAGTCAGAACTCAAGGATCAGCTTTTTAAGCTCAAGTTCCAGCACGCTTTGGGACAGCTTGAGAATGCGGTAAAGCTGAAGAATGTAAAAAAAGACATTGCAAGAATAAAAACCATTTTGACTGAAAAGAGAAAAGGGGTGGAATAAAGAATGGAAAAGACAGCAGGACAAAAATCAACCAAAACTGGTGTGGTCAGCGGAAAAAACATGAAAAAAACCGTCTCTGTTATCGTAGAAAGACAGATACGCCACCCTTTGTACAAAAAAATTGTGAGAGAAAAGAAGAGGTTCCTTGCCCATGATGAATATGAGAAGTGCAAAATCGGAGATACGGTTAAGATTGTACAAACTCGACCTATGAGCAAATTAAAAAGATGGCGTGTACAGGAGATTGTGAGTTTATCCCCCAATGAGACAGTCAAAGAAGCAAAGGAAAAGAAGGGATGATTCAGCAAGAGACAAGGCTAAAAGTGGCCGACAATTCCGGTGCGAGAAAGATTCTCTGCATCACGCCTTTAGGCGGATGTGTCGGCAAAACTGCGTCCATAGGAGATATCATCTCTGCAACTGTCAAGGAAGCGGATCCTGAAAGTAAGATACCCAAAGGGAATGTTGTCAGAGCTGTTGTTATCCGCACTAAGAAAGAAGTGCGGCGAAAAGACGGTTCGTATATCCGTTTTGATGACAATGCCGCGGTGATTATTAACCTACAGGGAGAGCCTGTTGGTACGCGTGTGTTTGGTCCTGTTGGGCGAGAACTGCGAGAAAGGAAATTCATGAAAATTGTATCCCTGGCTCCGGAGGTTCTGTGATGAACAGTATGGTGCTGAGAAAAAACGACGAAGTCATCGTGATTTGCGGAAAAGACAAGGGCAAAACTGGAAAAATATTAAAAGTTATTCCGGAAAAGCAGAAAGTGATAATAGAAAAGGTTAACTTTATGAAAGAATTTATTCGTAAGGATCAGAGCAAGAATATTCAAGGGGGAATCATGGAAAAGGAAGCGCCCATCCATGTTTCCAACGTTAAAATTTATTGCTCAGAATGTGGGCAGGGTGTTCGCATCAAAATGCAGCAGCTCCAGGATGGGACGAAAACCCGGAGCTGCTACAAATGCGAATCGAGTATTGAGAAACATAAATGAGGATTGAGGGATGAGTCGACTATTTGAAAGATACAAAAAAGAGATCGTAGAAGAACTCCAGAAGGAACTCTCTCTAGACAACAAGATGGCTGTTCCCAAGCTGGAAAAAGTTGTCATAAACATCGGTTCCGGGGAAGCCATCCAGAACATCAAGGTGTTGGATTCGGCTAAACAAGAATTGAGCCTTATTACGGGCCAGTGGCCCGCTGTCGGAAGAGCGAAGAAATCCATCTCTTCATTCAAGCTGAGAAAAGGTCATGCGATCGCCTGCTACAACACTCTTCGCGGAAAAAGGATGTACGAGTTCCTGGACAGGTTGTTCAACATCGTTCTCCCCCGTGTGAGAGATTTCAGGGGAGTGTCCATACGATCGTTTGACGGGAGAGGGAATTACACTATTGGACTGAAAGATCAGCTTGTTTTCCCTGAAATCGACTACATGAAGGTGGAGAAATCCCGTGGGATGAACATCACTATCGTCACCTCGGCGAAGACCGATGAGATGGCCCGGGCTCTTTTGACAAAACTTGGGATGCCTTTTGGTGAGGCTTTATAAGGAAGGATAAAGTGGCAAAAAAATCTAGCGTAGCGAAATATTTGAAGGACACAAAGTTTTCTGTACGAAGAAAAAAACGCTGCCGTATCTGCGGCCGTTCAAAGGGATATTTCAGGAGGTTTGATATGTGCCGGCTCTGTTTTCGCGAGCTGGCTCTTAAAGGTGAGATTCCTGGAATAACAAAGGCCTCATGGTAACTAAAAAGAGAGGAAAACATCATGACATTAACTGACCCAATTGCCGATTTTCTGACAAGGATTAGGAATGCCATCATTGTCAAACATAGAGATGTCAGCATTCCTCTGTCACGTATGAAAGTCGAGATTGCAAAAGTTTTGAAGGAAGAGGGATATATCTTAAATTTTAGAGTTATCAACGACAATAAACAGGGCATCTTAAAGATCAACTTAAAATATACCAAGGATAACCAAAGTGTTATTTCCGGCCTTAAAAGAGTCAGCAAACCAGGATGCCGTATATATTGCAAAAAAGACTCTGTTCCAAAGGTTCTTGATGGACTTGGCATTCTGATTGTTTCAACATCCTCCGGGATCGCCACAGGGAAAAAGTGTGAAGACCTGGGTTTCGGAGGGGAGGTGTTGTGCCAGATTTGGTAATTTTTATATGAGAGGAAGAGGGAAATGTCACGAGTAGGAAAGCAACCAATCACGATTCCGGAAGGCGTAAAAGTCAATATTTTAGCCGATAAAATAGAATTTTTAGGTCCAAAAGGAAAATTGACTTCTCCAATATTTCCACAGATCAAAGTGGAGCATGAGGATAATCAACTGGTGTTTACCCGTTCTTCTGAGGAAGGTCCAGATAGGGCTTTTCACGGACTGTGTCGGGCGCTGGCCTTTAATGCAGCTGTGGGTGTTTCATCGGGATTTTCTAAGAAGTTGGAGATTGTTGGTGTGGGCTACAGGGCCAAACTTGAAAAGGATATTTTGGAGTTGAATCTGGGGTATTCTAAACCTGTTGTCTACAAAATACCTGAAGACATTGAAATCGAATTGGAAAAACCTACGCTGTTCACGGTTAAGGGAATCGATAAACAGCGGGTCGGGCAGGAAGCACACAAAATACGGAGCTTTAGGAAGCCCGATCCCTATAAATTAAAAGGAATTCGCTATGTGGGTGAGCGTCTCATTAAAAAGGAGCGCAAAGCAGGAGTGAGCGATGTTTAAAGATAAAACCACGATCAACAAAAAGGCACATAGAAGAATAAGAATGAGGATCCGGAAAAAAATTCAGGGAACTCAAGAGAGACCTCGAGTGTTTGTTCGGAAGAGCAATCGTTACATTTACGCGCAGGTCATTGATGACACCAGCCATACAATATTGGCGACAGCTTCAACACTGGAAAATGAATTCAGAACAAAAAACAAAAACACAAACAATGTGGAATCGTCCAAAGCTCTCGGAAAAATACTTGCGAAAAGGCTGAAAACGAAGAAGATAAAAACCATCGTGTTCGACAGAGGATTATACCCTTATCACGGCCGCATCAAATCGTTGGCTGAAGCCCTCAGGGAAGAAGGGCTTATTTTTTAACTTGGAGGATAAAGCGTGGCGGAAAAAAGATTTATGCCGAACGTTGAAGGGCTAGAGCCCGAATTAAAAGACCAAGTAATTTCCATCCGGAGAACGACAAAGGTCGTCAAAGGAGGAAAAAACTTGAGTTTTTCTGCACTTGTTGCCGTAGGTAACGAAAATGGAAAGATTGGTATTGGCAAAGGCAAGGCCCGAGAAGTCCCTCCTGCAATCTCTAAAGCTGTCGAAGATGCAAAAAAGAATATGATTGATGTTCCCCTGAAAAAAACAACCATCCCTCATTTTATAAAAGGTGTTCACGGTGGGGGGGCTGTTATCCTGAGACCCGCGTCAAAAGGAACGGGTGTGATTGCGGGTGGAGCAGTGAGGATCATCATGGAGCTTGCCGGAATAAAAGATATACTTACCAAATCTATTAGAAGCAACAATCCATTCAGCGTGGCACGTGCGACTATGGATGCCCTTCAAAACCTTAAAGATCCGGAAAAAATATCCCGTGACAGATCTAAAGATGAGGATTCGATATGGCAGTAGAAAAAGACAAACCAAAGACGGCCCAAAAAACGAAAGACAAGCATTTAAAGGTGACACTGGTACGCAGTGTCATAGGACGTCCTCGGAAACAGAGGGAAGTTGTCAAAGGGCTGGGTCTGCGGAGGATCAGCTCATCGGTTGTGCGTAAAGACTGCCCTGAGATTAGGGGCATGATTCATAAAATTGTTCATCTGGTAAAAGTGGAGGCTATTGATTAAAAATGAAATTGAGTAATCTTCATCCTGCTAAAAATTCCCGTAAAAACAAAAAGAGAGTGGGGCGCGGGCCTGGCTCCGGGAAAGGGAAAACGGCCGGACGCGGGTCAAAAGGCCAAAAGTCAAACTCAGGATACTCGAGAAAACGAGGATTCGAGGGAGGGCAGATGCCTCTTCACCGCCGGCTTCCTAAAAGAGGTTTTACTAATATATTCAAGAAAGAATACAGCGAAGTGAATCTCGATCGTCTAGGGAATATAAAGAAAGCAGAAATAAAACCTGCTGATTTGGTCAAGGCCGGGATTCTGAAAAAAGAAACCGAGTCGATTAAAATATTAGGTCGAGGCGAAATTTCTTCTGCGAAGACCATACACGCTCATAAATTTTCTCAATCCGCTTTGAAAAAAATCGAAGATGCGGGCGGGAAAGCAATTCTTCTAGGAAGGCCGTAATGCTAAGTAGTATAAAAAATATTTTTAGTATTCCGGATTTAAGAAGGAGGGTCATTTTTACACTGCTGCTTCTGGCAGTCTACCGTATCGGCGCTCAGATCCCGAATCCGGGCATCAGTGAAGCTGCGCTTGCGGAATTCTGGGAACAACAGAAAGGGACGATCTTTGGCATGCTGGACCTTTTCACGGGAAGAGGGATGTCTCGAATGACCATTTTTGCCCTGGGCATCATGCCATACATCAGTTCATCGATTATTCTCCAGCTGCTGCAAGTTGTTTGGCCCTATTTAGAGAGATTATCCAAAGAAGGAGAGCTGGGACGCAAGAAAATTACTCAGTACACGCGTTACGGGACCTTGTTCATCTGCGCGATCCAATCTTTCGGTATCAGCTTGTTCTTGGAAAAAACAACCAGCCCGGGTGGTTTACCGATTGTCCCCAACCCTGGTTTGGGATTCAAACTCCTGACGGTCTTAACTCTGACAACAGGAACGACGTTTATCATGTGGTTGGGAGAACAGATCTCTGAAAGAGGTATCGGAAACGGGATTTCTCTCATCATCTTTGCCGGTATCGTTGTCGATTTTCCTCGAATGACCCAGACTGTTATAGGTCAGGTGAGAACCGGGGATGTGTCGATTTTGAGTGTTCTTATATTTGCAGCTATTATGCTTGCACTTGTGGCGGCCATTGTCTTTGTTGAGAGGGGGCAGAGAAGGCTCCCTGTATCATATGCCAAAAGAGTGGTTGGGCGCAAAATATACGGGGGGCAGAGTACGCATTTACCTCTCAGGGTGAACACGGGAGGAGTCATTCCAATCATCTTTGCTGCAGCCGTGATCACCATTCCCGCCACTGTCGCCCAGATGATCAAAGTCCCATTCATCCAGAACATCGCGGTTCAATTTGGTCAGGGGATGCCGTTGTATGTCGTTCTTTATGTGGCGACAATCATTTTCTTTACGTATTTTTATGTGTCTATCATTTTTAATCCCACGGATGTGGCGGATAATTTGAGAAAATACGGAGGATTTATACCTGGAATTCGGCCGGGTAAGAATACGGCAGATTATATCGACAATGTGCTTTCCCGTTTGACGCTGGTGGGTGCTTCCTATTTGGCAGCGATTGCTATTCTGCCTGAGATTTTGACTCAAGGTTTAAGGGTTCAAACCCTTCCCTGGGTGGGTGTATTCCTGGAAGCAAATCTTCCTCAGTGGTTCACACAGGGAATGAATATTGAATTTTATTTTGGTGGCACATCCATCCTGATTGTCGTAGGAGTGGCTATGGATACCATGCAGCAGATCGAAGCACAGCTTGTCATGCGCCATTATGACGGGTTCATGCGGCGCGGTCGTATAAAGGGACGGAGAGGATGAGAATTATACTGCTGGGTGCTCCTGGGAGTGGAAAGGGCACTCAAGGAGATCTTATCACCAGGAAATTTGGGTTCCCAAAAATATCTTCCGGTGATCTGCTCCGCCGGGCAGTAAAAGACAACATCCCTCTGGGGAGAGAAGCCGATGCCGTGATGAAACACGGAGACCTTGTAAGTGATGACGTTGTTATTGGAATGATCAAAGAGAGAATTGAAAAAGAAGACTGCCAACAGGGATATATTCTCGATGGTTTTCCAAGGACACTATCACAAGCTCTCGTACTCGAAAAAATAAGTCCTGAAGAAACTGAAATTGTTATCGACATACATTTAGATGACCCGGTTATCATCGATAGAATCTCGGCCCGACGCATTTGTTCAGGCTGTAACCGTATTTTTAACCTTCTGCTGAAATCCCCCGAGCATAAAGGGATCTGTGAGGATTGTGGAGGAACACTCGTTCAGAGAACTGACGATAAACCCGAAGTCATCAAAGACCGCTTAAAAGTTTATCATGAGCAACGGGATGCACTCGTTGAATTTTACAAGGAAAAAAATGTTTATGCGTGTGTTGAAGGAGATGCGGATAGAGAGGACATTTTCGGGAACATCTGCTCTCTCCTGGATCGAACAATAGCGCACGCGATTAAGGACGATACGGGCCAATGATTGTCTATAAGAGCGATAATGAAATTCTGGCCATCAAAGAGAGCAACCAGATTGTGGCAGAGATTCTGTCTGATTTGGGGAAAATGGTGAAGCCTGGAATTCAGACTCGAGAGCTGGATGAGTATGCACACAGCAGAGCAAGAGAAATGGGGGCCATCCCTGCTTTTAAAGGCTACAGAAGCTTTCCTGCATCTCTGTGCACTTCGATAAACGAAGAAATTGTTCACGGCATCCCTTCTTCACGTGTACTTCAGGAGGGAGATATCATCAGTCTTGACTTTGGTGTTATCTATGACGGCTATTACGGAGATGCCGCTGTCACTCATCCTGTAGGAGAGGTCAGCCCAATAGCCCGTAAACTTATTTCTGCCGCAACACAATCATTTTATGAAGGGATCAAACAGCTGAAGGTCGGAAACAGAATTTCCGATGTATCCTATGCCGTTCAGCAGTTTGTAGAGTCTTCGGGTTTTTCCGTCATCAAAATGTTTGTCGGACATGGGATTGGGATGTCTCTGCATGAAGAGCCTCAAATCCCAAATTTTGGTTCCCCGGGACATGGTCCCAAGATTAAACCGGGGATGGTGCTGGCCATTGAGCCGATGATTGCGGTTGGGGATTGGAATGTAGAGATTCTGGCCGATAAATGGACGGCCGTCACCCGAGATAAGAGTCTCTCCGCACACTATGAACATACCGTTGCTGTCAGAGATAACGGTGTTGAGATTTTAAGTCTGCTGGACACAGATTCCGATTCATCTTATGCCAAGGAGTCAAGGTATGCCTAAACAAGACATATTCGAGGCTGAAGGAACAGTCATTGAGACCCTTCCTAATGCTATGTTTAAAGTTGAATTGGCCAACAAACATATCATTCTTGCCCATATATCAGGAAGGATGCGCAAGCATTTCATCCGGATCCTTCCTGGTGATAAAGTGGCGCTGGAGCTGACACCATACGATTTAACCAAAGGACGAATTACGTATCGATATAAATAGAAGGAAAGGACAATGAAAGTCAGAGCATCTGTGAAAAGAATGTGTCGAAATTGTCGGATCATTAAAAGAAAAGGGATTCTCCGAGTTATCTGCACAAACCCAAAACATAAACAAAAACAAGGATAAATGAGGTAAAAATGGCAAGAATAGCTGGAATTACGCTGCCCCCTGAAAAGAGGATCGAAATCGGATTGACCTATATTTTTGGGATAGGGCATTCGAAGTCGATTAGGATTCTCGGAGAAGCCAAGATCGATAAAGATAAAAAAGTTAAATCCTTAACAGAGGAAGAAATCAATAGGATCCGTCAGATTATCGAACAGAAGGAAAAAATTGAGGGGGACTTGAGAAGTGAAGTCTCCATGGATATAAAACGACTGATGGATATCGGCTCGTACAGAGGGATGAGGCACAAGAGGAGATTGCCAGTCCGTGGACAACGAACGAAAACAAATGCCCGGACATGCAAGGGTCCCAGGGGACGGCGTTAAAAAGCGATAGAAGGAGTGATTGATGGCAAAACCCAAAAAGAAAACAAAGAAAAAAAAGATAAGAAAGGACGTTGGATTCGGTATAGCGCATATTCAATCCACATTCAATAATACAATTATTACTTTAGCCGATCAACAGGGGAGAACACTGTGTTGGGCCAGCTCAGGTTCAGCCGGTTTTAAGGGGGCTCGAAAGGGCACTCCTTTTGCGGCTCAACTGGCAGCCAAAGAAGTTTCTGCCAAGGCTAGAGATTTTGGTGTCAGATACGTTGATGTCAGAATTAAAGGTCCTGGAGCCGGCAGAGAATCGGCGATCAGGGCGCTTCAATCAGGGGGTTTGGAAATTAAATCGATTAGAGATATCACACCGATCCCTCATAATGGGTGTCGACAAAGAAAAAGAAGAAGAGTCTAAGGTATGTCGATACAAGGAGTAGACAATGTCAGGATATAGAGAATCAGTTTGCCGCTTATGTCGCGTTGAGCGAGTGAAGTTGTTCAAAAAAGGGAATAAATGTTTGACGAATAAATGTCCTGTTGAACGCAGGCCATATCCTCCGGGCGAACACGGTCGAAGTAGGCGGAGAATACTAGGATATGGAATCCAACTGAGAGAAAAACAGAAACTGAAGAGATTTTATGGAATGTCTGAAAAACAGTTCCGTTTGTTTTTCCAGCGGGCAGAGAGAAAAAAGGGCGTGACGGGCGAAATCCTTTTGTCCATGCTGGAAAGACGGTTGGATAATGTTATTTATATTTCAGGTTTTTCCCACTCCCGATATCATGCTCGACAGATGATCACACACGGCCATTTTAGGTTGAATGGACACTATGCCACCGTCCCGTCCATGTTAATAGATAAGGGTGATGTTGTGTCCTTTAGAGAAAAATCGAAAAATCATCCGGAGTACGGTCCCCTTGTCGAATCCAACAAGACCAAATCTGTACCCGGATGGCTGAGTGTAGACTGGGACAATAAAGAGATCAATGTTCAGTCTTTCCCGAATCGTAACGATATCACATTCGATGTGGAAGAACATTTGGTTGTCGAACTTTATTCGAAATAGGAAATAGGAGGAGACATGACACCGATAGGATTTCAAAGACCACGGTATTTAGAATGCAATTATGAAACATTAACACCTAAATATGGAAGTTTTTCAGCCCAGCCTTTTGAGCGAGGTTTTGGTATAACGGTAGGAAATTCACTGCGACGGATTCTGTTGTCGTCGATAACCGGAGCCGCTATCACAAATATCCGTATACAAGGAGTTCTTCATGAATTTTCATCAATTTCTGGAATTGTTGAAGATGTGACAGATATTATCCTCAGCTTGAAGAGTATCCCGATGAAACTCCATGGAAATGAGCCAAAGACGATGACCTTAAAGAAAAAAGGTCCGGCCGCTGCAATGTCATCCGATATTGAACATGATTCGGATATTACGATTCTCGACAGTGATATTCACATTGCCTCTCTAGATAATGATGGAGAACTGGATATGGAGATGACAGTCGAGAACAAGCGGGGATACATTCCGGCCGATCAGAATTTCAAGGAAGATCTGAGTGTGGATTATATTCCTATTGATTCTTCTCATTCCCCGGTTCTTAAAGTGAATTATAAGATCGATCCGGCTCGAGTGGGAAAACGAATTGATTATGAAAGTTTGACACTCGAGGTATGGACAAATGGAGCCATTATTCCCCAAGAATCCCTGGCTATAGCTTCAAAAATTCTGAGAGACCATCTGGTGATTTTCCTCAATGTTGTCGATGAGCCGGCCGAAAAAGATCTGGCAGATTCGAAGGCGGAGATCCCCTATTTTTCTCAAATCGATATCTTATCCAAGTCTATAGACCACCTGGAACTTTCCGTCCGTTCAAACAATTGCCTTAAATCAGCCGGGATCGATAAAATTAGTGAACTCGTCCAAAAATCAGAAGATGAGCTTTTAAAGACGAAAAATTTTGGCCGCAAATCTCTGACAGAAATCAAAGAAACTCTTCAGGACATGGGTCTGGGTTTGAATCTGGAACTCCATCCCAATCTTTTAGAGCAAATTGAAGGGGAGGAGATGGTTGAACCAGAAGAGGGAGAGGAAGAATGAGGCATCGGGTAGCAAGCAAGAAACTCGGACGGAATTCAGCCCAGAGAAAGGCGCTGCTGCGGAATCTCGTGACATCCTTTTTGGAGAAAGAACGTATAAGAACGACTTTGGCCAAAGCCAAGGCTACACGACCGGTGGCTGAAAAGATGATCACACTATCGAGGACAAATTCTCTCCACGCAAGACGCCGTGTGCTAGGATTTATCTACAAAAAAGATGTCGTGAAAAAAATGTTTGAGGAGATTGGTCCTCGTTTTTCGGAAAGACCGGGCGGATACACACGGATCGTCAAATTAGGCCCCAGAAGTGGGGATGGAACTGAAATGGCTATGCTGGAGATGATCGGCTCGGAACTCAAGAAGAAATCCAAGAAAAAATCAGCCAAAGAAAAAGCTAAAGAAAAAAGAGCCAAGAAATAACAGATAAAAAAAGGGTACACCCCCCCTTATCTCCTTTATTACAATTCCTTCAGAGAGTCGGATGGACGTCGTATATCTGTCTTCATCCACATTCGTATGTGATGGAGGCAGAATACGTAAGGGTTCCGTTCGGCTCTAAAATGGATTAAGGATTATGGGAAAAAGAGGTTGCTCCCTTTTTTTATCTGTTGGTTTTAGGGGTGACCCAGAGTTTTTGACCGGGATATATTTTGGAACGCATGCTGAGGCCGTTTATCCGTAAAAAGACATCTAGATTCATTCCGTGCTGATTAGCGATGTTGACGGGGATATCGCCGCTTTTGACGGTATACAGAACGGAATTGCTTGGTCTGGCTGACTGGAGGCTTAATTTTTGTCCGACTCTGAGAAGATTGCTCGTTAGGTTGTTGTCTTTTTTCAGTTTATTGACAGTCGTGCTGAAGGAATTTGCGATGACCCAGAGAGAATCTCCCCGTTTTACGACATAGACAAGCTGTTTTCCTTCTTGGACAAGTTCTCGTGGTGTTGAGGCCGAGCTTCTTCCCCCACGTGAGGGGACTTTGAGTCTTTGCCCGGGACGGATGAGGTAATTCGCGCGGAGTCCGTTCAATCTTCCAATTGCGGAGATGGATGTTCTATAACGCTCGGCAATTCCCGAAACGGTTTCCCCTCTTCTGACGTAGTGGGTAACATATGAGGCTTCAGGAGGGACATATTTTGCAACAGAAGAAATAGAGGACAGTGTTTTTGCTCCGTATCCCACCGGGACTCGGAGAGAATATTCGTTTTCAGGAGTGGATTTATAGCGAAGTTCAGGATTTATAGATGTTAAATCCTCTTCTTTTAAACCAAGTGTCTTAGCCAATGAAGCGAGGCTGACCGCACGGTTGATAGAGACCGATTCAAAGCGTAAGGGGGGATCGGGTTGAGGAAGGGTAAAACCGTATTTGTCAGGGTCGTTAATGATGAGGAGTGTTGCGACAAACCGAGGCACAAAGCGGGCTGTTTCGCGGGGAAGCATCTCATAGAGGTCCCAAAAATTATCGAGATAATTGATACGTTGGGCTCTGATAACGCGCTGGACACGAAATTCTCCACAGTTGTATCCGGCCAAAGCGGTCGTCCAGTCCCCAAAGAGAGAATGCAGCTCATTCAAGTATTTTGCCGCGGCCTGGGTTGCCTTAATGGGATCCATTCTTTCATCAATCCACTCGTCTCTTTTGAGCCCAAACCGTAATCCCGTTGAAGAAATGAACTGCCATAGCCCCAGAGCTCGGGCTCTGGAATAGGCATTGACCTTGAACCAGCTTTCGATCATGGGCATCCATGCCAGCTGTTCCGGCAGTCCTTCTTTTGTTAACTCCTCAAAAATCATTTCTCTGTATCGGCCCGATCGTTTGTAAGACGCTTCGAAATCCTTTCTCTCAACGGTCTGGAAACTTTTAATCTCGGCTAGGACATGTTTGTTTTCTTCGAGGGGGATGGACTTATGATTGTTGTGGATCGCAGTCCGGAGTGAAGCATGGATCTCCTGGATACGTTGAGCGATAAGCAGGCGTAGATTGTATTTATCCTGGTTCAGAAGTGAATCCGGAGGGAGCTGGATTTCGAGAATGAGACGATAGGCTTGGTCCAAAGCCTCTAAAGCCGTATCCATATCTCCCCGCTCCCATGCATATTGAGCATCATTGTAGTCGTCCTCGGCTTCCTCTAGCTTTTCCGCAGGATCAATTTCCTCAATCCTATTATCCTGGACGGTTTGCTGGAATACTTCTTGGGTCACTGTGGGTTCTTCAACCGGAGGTTGTGCTTCTTCTGCTGGAATTTGGGTCTTGAGTTCGTCCGGATCAGGCTGTTGAACAGTTTCTGCAGGCGGTTCCTGGGCCGGTTTCTCCAGAGTCGCACAGCTCCCGAGCAGGATAACGGATGCCGCGATCAGGACACTGACATACAATATAGGTGTGTTTTTTTTCTTTTTCATCACCAGTTAAGGTAGCACTATTCAGGGTAACGAGTCAAACTAGTGGATTAGTGTTTGGAGTGCCAATTCCATGCGGTCCGGATGATGGTTTCGATATCGGAATATTCGAGCGTCCAGCCGAGGAGGCGCTTGGCTTTGTCTTTTGAGGCAAGCAGAACCGGGGGGTCCCCAAGTCGTCTTGGTCTGATTGTGTATCCGACCGTCTTCCCTGTGATTTGTTCAGCCTTGGCTAAAATTTCGAGAACGGAATATCCTTTATTCGTTCCAAGATTGATAAACTCACTTTCGGGTTTAGTGAAAAGTCTATTTAAGGCAAGGACATGGGCTCTGGCCAGGTCTTTAACATGGATGTAATCTCTTACAGCACTGCCGTCAGGTGTAGGGAAATCGGTGCCATAGAGAAAAAAACTGTCTTTTTTATTTAAAAGAAACAGCAGTATGTTTGGGATAAGGTGTGTTTCCGGATTGTGGGCCTCTCCCCTCCGAGTTTGGGGGTCCGCTCCAGAAGCGTTAAAATAGCGGAGGGAGATAAATTTAAGATCATGAGCTCTGTCATAATCCTCGAGAATTTTCTCCACAAAGTATTTGGTCTGTCCATAGGGATTGATGGGCCGGAGGGGGTGGTCCTCGGAGATGGGAGAAGTTTCAGGATTGCCGTAAACGGCAGCGCTTGAAGAAAAGATGAATTTTTTAACACCCTTCTTGAACATGACATCCAGAAGATTCAAACTGCTGATGAGATTGTGAGTGTAATATTTATTAGGATGGATATACGATTCTCCCACCTCAATGAGTGAAGCGAAGTGGAGGACGGCATCAATTTCGTTTTTGTCGAATGCCTCCTCAACCGATTTTTTATCCATCAAATCGCCTTCAAAAACACTGCCGCCCGCGAGAAATTCCCTTTTTCCTGTCGAAAAATTGTCAAAAACTATCACGTCATAACCATCAAGAATAAGTTCTTGAACGGTGTGGGATCCGATGTATCCAGCTCCACCTGCGACGAGTATGTTCATTGTTTGTCCTCTTTTATGATCTTTTTAGCCAATATTAAACCTCTTGACCGGCTTTCGAACTCGTTGTCGAGTTGAAGTTGATACAACTTTTTCAGGATCGCACCCATCTGTGGACCCGGCGCAATGCCTAGATCGATCAGATCCCGGCCTAAGATTAGAGGCTCGATGGTTGTTTTGGATATATTCAGCTCTTCAAATTTGTTCAAGAGCCATTGGCCCTCTTGATCCATCCCTTGAATTGGCTCTTCATCTCTTCCGGCTCTATCGGCTGAATCCAATAGAACGACAAGTTCAATCTCTCCGTGGACGTCCGCGGCCAGCCGGTTGAACGCTTTTTTTGTGACCGAGTCCCGATTCTGCCAGAGCTCAGAAGCCCGGTGATGTGTTTTGATGAGGGATAAAACTGTCTTTCTCAGGTCATGCCCTCTCCACGAGTGGATTTTGTGTCGATCGAATACTTCTTTTGTTATGTTTGTGCTGGTGATGTCATGTCCGTAGTTGGTGATGGCCATCCTTCCCCGTTTAAATTCCCAATGGGCCGTGGCCGCCTTGCCTGCGTCATGGAACAGGGCGGCAAATAGAAGGGCCAGCTCTTTTTCGGTATCTATATTGAATATTTTTGCCAGTCTTTTAGCCTGGTCCACGGTGATTTTTGTGTGCTGCCACACCGTATGATGGCCGAAGGAGTCCTTTTCAGGGTGAAAGATAGAGTCCTGGATAGAAAGAGAGAGTCTGTAGAGTTCAGGAAAAATCTGGCGCAGAGCGCTCAGCTTGAATAATTCTTCAAGGCCAATCGATGGCTTTGGGGACTCGAGGAGAATTCTGAACAATTCTTCGTTAATTCGCTCTATGCTCAAGCCCGATAAATCAATGTCTTTTGAAGCAACATAAATTTCCGGATCTATTGAAAAGCCAAGAACTGAGGCAAAGCGGGCGGCGCGAATAACACGTAGAGGATCTTCGGGAAACGCGTCCGGATTGGTCAGCCGGATAATTTTATTATTTATATCTTTTTCTCCATCAAAGGGATCGAACATTTCGTTGTCAGAAAGCCTTAATGAAATGCTGTTACACCGGAAGTCCCGTCTTTCCAAGTCCTTTTCAATGGGGATCTCGGGGTCGGCCATAATGACAAAATCCTTGTGCCCGCGGATGGTCGTTTTTTTTGGAGAGTCCGTTCTTGGGAGTGCAATATCGTATGTCCGTTCTTTTAGTACAAATTTGATGATACCAAAGCTTTTCCCAACCAGGTCAATTTTTCCAAAGGATTGAAGTGTCTCTACAATCTTTTCGAGAGGGTGATGAATGATCAGGATGTCGACATTGTCCGCATCTTTTTTTTTCGGATTGATGAGAAGGTCCCGGACAAAACCCCCTACAGCATAAACATCCTCTCCGAAGTGCTGGATAAAAAAGTCTTTGTCGCGGAATGGAGCGTGGACAAGCTTTCTCGTATTCTTCAGTGTTTTCAATGTTGTCTTCCCGAGTGTGTCTTCATGGAAGTTTACTCTTTTTCCCCGTCTTAAATCAATACACGTGCTCTTTGGAATGCATCCTGCTCAAAGTTGAAATTTGGGTGGGATAAATGTATCCTAAGTCTTCCGATTCCGGATTCGTCTGCAATGAAGAAAAGATACATATGTCTTCCAACTCTCCTGATGATGGTTGTTTGCTTTGGTTTTGCAGGACCTCTGGATAAGGACCTTTCGATATCTCTGGAAGTAAAACAGGTTGAAAACCTTACGACGACATCATTGAACTATGTCTTCTATCTCAACATAAAAAACATTGCATCGAAATCCTATTATTTAACCCGATACAGATACCGTTTTGTTGTGAACGAAAAGGAATATCTGCAGATCAATACAGCTCCTTCTGCGGGATTGGAACTTAGGCCTTCAGAGACGACAATGGTCGCGATCCCTGTGAAAATCACTTATGAGCATCTTTTCCGAGCTATTGAGGGAGTCAGCGAGATGGACTCAACGTCCTGTTATCTGATGGGAGAATTATTTTTTAGTGACGGCAGAAGAGAGCGAGGCAGCCTTCCTATAGCCTTTAACGGAGAATTTCCTATCTTTAAAGCTCCGGGAGTCGAAATGATATCACTAGATACTAACATGGTCTCTATTGCCGGAGCCGATCTGGACTTCCATGTCAAATTTAAAAACAGCAACGGATTTAATCTTCGCGTCCATGAAATTACATACAGTTTGAAATTGGGCGGACATCCTGTTGACGTAGGTCAAATTGAAGGGGACAAAAATATCGAAGAAAAAGGAGAAAAGGTTTTCACGATTCATCTTCTCCTCAATTTTTTTGATGTGGGGAAACAACTTTATCCCATTTTCCAGAAAAGTGATGTGGAGGTGGCATTCTCCGGAGAGATCGGATTCCTGACGCAGTGGGGTCGAATGCAAATTCCATTTTCCATAAATAAAAAACTCCCCTTAAAATATCCGAGATGATCAGCATCATCATTCCCAGCTATAACCGAGCTGAATTTTTAAAAGAGGCCATCCAATCTGTTCTGGACCAGGACTATTTTTTCAGTGGCTCAGAAGCCTCCCTGTTCGAACTTCTGGTTATCGATGATGGTTCCACAGATCAGACAAAAACCATAGTGGATTCCTTCTCCTTTCCTATTGTCTACCATTATTTGGACCACAAGGGTGTGAGTGCGGCAAGAAATCTTGGAATCAAATTATCCCAGGGGGACTATGTGGCATTTTTGGATTCAGATGATCTATGGAAAAAGGACAAAATCAGTGTTCAGATGAGCTTGATGAAATCATTACCGCAGACTAAAATCTGTTACACGGAAGAAATCTGGATTCGGAACAAGGTGTTTGTGAATCCCAAAAAAAAACACCAAAAGTATTCGGGATGGATTTTTGAAAAAGTCCTTCCCCTCTGTCTTCTCAGCCTCTCGTCGTCCCTATTCCATCGATCAGTTTTTGAAGAGGTGGGAATTTTCGATGAAGATCTCCCGGCTTGTGAAGATTATGACCTTGGGATCCGAGTCGCTTTGAGATATCCTATCCATCTGATCACCAAACCTCTGATCATCAAGAGAGGAGGTCATCCTGACCAGCTCTCGCGCAAATATTGGGGAATGGATCAGTTTCGTGTCAAAGCTCTCGAAAAGGCTTTCGGGATGGACTTATCCCCTCTACAGAGAGAGCAGGTGAGAAGAGAGCTGATAAAAAAGTGCAAGATTTTAGTATCTGGATTCGGGAAGAGAAATAAGATGTCAGAAGTTAATTTTTATTCTGGCCTCATCGAAAAATATGAGGAAAAACAGGAGGAGAAATGAGTATCATGGATGTGATGCGGACACGGAGAAGCACGCGTAAGTACAAACCAGATCCTGTCCCTGAGGCGGTTTTTCTCAGGGTGATGGAAGCGGCGCGTATTGCCCCTTCTGGAAAAAATCTTCAGCCTTGGCATTTTGTCATCGTTAAAGACGAAGGTTTGAAAGAGAAATTAGCCGTATCTTCGGCGCATCAGTATTTTATCGCGGAAGCGCCGATCATTATCGTCGCCTGCGCCTACCCGGAGAATTCTTATGCCAATATGGGGCGATATATGAAATCCTGGCCCGTAGATGTTGCCATTGCGGTCGATCATCTTATGCTCAAAGCAGAGGAAGAAGGCCTGGGTACATGCTGGATTGGTTCATTCCGAGAAGAAGAAGTGAAAGCGCATCTGGGTGTACCCGAGGATGTCAAAGTCTTGGCTTTAACGCCCTTGGGGTATCCAAATGAAGTCCCCAAAGACAGAGGCAGGAAAAGCCTGGACGAAATAGTATCTTATGAAAAATTTTAATCCAGGCTAAGAGTGACTGTCCGGTATAAGGGCAGTATTAAAACCAGTAATTCATGCCAAGGCTGATAGTCAACCCACCGAGATCAAAAGGTTCAAATCCTATAAACCCGTCTTTAAAGGCCCCGTTCACTCGGTTGTATTTGACTTCCCCTTCTACGCTGATCCTGTTGGCAATGGGGAGCATGACGCCGCCAAAAACGTGGAATCCGAAGCTGAGTTTGTTTTCTTCTCGGGCATCGACAGCATATGCAGGATAGCCAATGACGATGGCATCGAGGTCCAGATCAATGAATTCTTCTCCCGCATCAAAATCGACCATGTCTCCTTGAATCCGGACCGTCCATAAGTAAACACCCACGCCGCCACCGACAAAAGGAATGGCTTTTCCTTTTCTCCCAAGAGGGGTGAGTTTAAGGGATGCCTGAAGGGGGGTGCTCGTGACTGAAAATACGTGGCTGATGGGATCTCCTGTACCGTAATTGAAGGCATAGAAAATGTCGTCGATAACCTCTCCTACATAATCGTTATAGATGCCGGATTTATTTTTTGTGTACGGATCCACACTCATTACAACGCTGAATTCACGGGAAACAAAATATTCGTAACCAAAAGCAAAATTTGTGTTCTGGAACTGGGGTTTTGTGTAGCTCATGTTCTCGAACTCAATTTCCCATAAATCACTCATGGCATGCGGCATAAAAAAGCCAACCTTGAATGTCACCAAATCGGAAAAAATAAATCCCGGCAGACACAGAATGAGTGCGAATAAGATTATTAAATTTTTCTTCATTGTCTTTCTCCTCTACTGAAAATATATGCAAATACCATGCCAAGTCTTTTGGAATTTTCCACAGGGTAGCGGAACAGTATGACTGTTTCCAAAAAAGGTCAACTGTCCCTTTCTTAACATACCAAGACACTATTTATAAGCCAGATGCGCTCTGGAGTCAAGCCTCCCCTCAGTGAAAGCACGGAAATGAGGATGCTTCCGAAGCATATTGAATTGACTTTTATCTCGGTGCTTTCTAGTATGAGAATGACTCTGCTGAGGAAGATGAACACATGAAGACAGAAATCATTAAGGTGGACACCGAGCGCGTCGAGCTGGATAAGTTTGACTTGATAAATACTGTGTTAAAAAAAGATGGAGTCATGGCCTATCCCACCGACACCTTTTATGGTCTGGGGGTCAACTGTTTTTCAGAGGATGCCATCCGGAAAGTTTATATG
>Ga0114920_10000255_pt1 | contig 23189 bp, 15 predicted proteins | sample ChitaG_FD_88683 | JGI IMG/M metagenome (GOLD analysis project Ga0114920, IMG submission 88683) | Deep subsurface microbial communities from South Pacific Ocean to uncover new lineages of life (NeLLi) - Chile_00310 metaG | ecosystem: Environmental > Aquatic > Marine > Oceanic > Sediment ...
AAATCCCTTTTCGCTTGGTCTAAAACGTTTTTTGATAAATCTAAGGCTCCCTCCAGGCGATGTCAAAACTCGCCCTTAGGGCAGGGTCACGTCATAGTGAAACCTGACCTATTGATTTTTAAGCTTATTGCAGGGTATGGGTATCTTTTTTTTGGATTATGCCCCACATAGTTTAGATTAGTGGGCCCGCCCGCCTCGCCTTGCTTGCATGGCGGGCAGGCGTTTCAAAATGGTTTATATAGATGGGGCCTATGATTCTAAGGCTTAGGACGCAATAAACCATTTTGAATCGACCCAGTAAGGGTCCATGTTATAGGGGCATAACCAAAAAAAAGATACCCATACCCTGGACTTTGACGTTACCCTGCCTAGCCTTGCCCTTCGACTGTGTCTCTTTGAGTCATATGATACATAACAAAAAATATTCTATGTTAATCTCTAAAAAATAATTCACAAAATTGATAAAATTTCTTGATAAATTAGATCATTTTATATTAAATTTTATACAATTCCATCTAACTATTTCTAATCTTTATAATAAGTCATAAATCGGTTACCCGGAAGTCCTCGTTTTCTAAGTGACATTGTGTGTCTCTGTGGGTGAGCTTGTTTTGCTCATGAGAACCCCCAATAATCTGGTACAGATTTCATTACGAAGATACATGTGAAAGAGCTTTTTATTAATTGTGGCTTAGCGCTCGTGATTCTGAGAGGGCAACAATAATGAGCACGTTACAACCTGGGCACACTGAAAGAAGAAGCATTGGTCGCCGCAGGGAGGACAAACTTCTAAGACACCGAATCCGTAAGCTTAATCAGCTTTTTGTTGTCTGCCAGTGCATCACTTCAGAAATGAACCTACATGCTTTGTTTGAAGTGATTATGGAGCAAACCAATCAGATCATGGGCACCCAAAGGAGTACCGTATTTCTTTACGACCACAAATGCGGGGAACTTTGGTCTCTTGTTGCAACCGGTATGAAAAAAAATGAGATCCGAATACCTTCGGACTCCGGTGTTGCCGGCTGGGTCTTTCAACGTAACAGTCCATTGATAATCAATGATGCCTACAGTGATCCGCGTTTCTATTCGGGTGTAGGCAAGATATCAGGCTTTCGAACTAAAAACATTCTCTGCGTGCCTCTGATTAATCGTGAGGGGCACTGCATTGGGACTCTGGAAGCCCTCAACAAGACTGGGCATGATTTCAAGGATGAAGATATAGAATGGCTTGCATCCATATCCCAGTATGTTGCAATCGCTCTTGAAAACTCGATAATTTATGAGGAGTTGAAAAGTTATTCAGAAGAACTGGAGACCACACCCGTACGTATAGAAATCCTTGAGAAGGTAAAGGGCCACCTATCAAAATTTGTTCCCTCCTCTGTTGCTCGGCTGGTTGAACAAAACCCCGACAAAATGGCATTTGAAAAGACCCCTATGGATGTCAGCATATTATTTATTGATATTCAGGGATTCTCCGGAATCACAGAAGGCTATGACCAAAGACTAATCAACAATATGGTGGAATCCCATTTTTCCAGATACCTGGAATGCATAAATCGACACGGTGGAGAAGTAAACGAGATATCTGGTGATGGGTTGATGGTCATCTTCAAGAGTGGCTCTTTGGAAAATAATGCTCAGAAAGCCGTAGCTGCCGGATTGGAAATCGTGTCCGAGAACAAGCGATTGAATAATGAGCACTCGTATCCCTGGGGCAGGGTTGAGCTGCACTTGGGAATCAACTCGGGTAAGGCATGGGTAGGTTCCACGAAAATAAAAAGTCCCACCGGAGAACGGTGGACCTATACGGCTTCGGGATTCGTAACCGTTTTGGCAGCACGAATTGGCGCTGTGTCGTCTGAGACGCAACTTTACGTGGGCCCGAAAACATATCATTGTATTGAGAATTCTTGCGATTGTGAATCTATTGGGCGCCGAGAAGTTAAGAATGTCAAAACCCCTATACACATCTACTGGGTAAAAAATATTAAAGAAAATCAATCCGATATCTAATGATCTGCTCTTGGTAGATTCCGATTGAACATGATCTACCTTTTGTGAGCCCCGCTGCACCACACCCTGCATGAGCCAAAAAACTTTCGCCTAATCATGAAAACGTGAAATTCTCCTCCAGATCACCAAGAGAATACTAGGTGAGCGCATACCTCAGGCGTCTTCTTGTCTCCCTTTTCTCCACACAAAAGATTCGGCTCCTCCCCTTACACCAGCAAAAAATTAGCCCCTGTTCTAACAAGAGTTGTTGATCTTATGTAAACAGTTCTTTAGTATGTCAAAAGATGGGGTAGGTTCAGTTTTCGAAATTTTCTTTTAATAAGAAGGAGGAAAAAGATGGATGTCTTTACAGCTATTGAAGGGAGGCGGAGCTGCCGGAATTTCCTTCCCGAACCGGTCAGCCAAGACACTATTGAAAAAATTCTTGAAGCTGCCATTTGGGCGCCTTCTCCTCTCAACACTCAGCCGTGGGAATTTATCGTTATCACAAACGAGGAGGTGAAGAAGAAAATCTTTTCCGAGGCTGAAAGGTGCCGAAAATGGGCCCTTGAAAAGAGTGGTTGGAAGTGGCTAGGAAGCTACCAGGTAGACTTTGTGCAGTCTGCCCCTGCCATTATCGTTGTGATAGGAGACCCAAAGAAAACCGGTGTCGACATGTTCCAGGAAGAGGGTGGGGTTGGGTATCAGCACGCCTGTGCTGCCGCCATCCAAAACATACATCTTGCTGCCCATGCCCTGGGCCTGAGCAGCATATGGTTCACTTTCTTCGACAAAAAGCCCATGAGAGAGATACTCGGCATCGACCCTGCCAAAACACCTCTGGCCCTTGTATGCCTCGGCAAGGCAGGTGGTGAGATTTCTCGGACACCCAGAAAGGATGTGAAGGAGAAAACCACCTATCTCAGGTGATCCTATGGGAATTCGTCCTCCCAGAAGACCACAAGGGTTATTACGCTGAATCTCTCTGTCTCAAGGTGGTAGCTCTTCTTCATATTGCTATACTAACGGGAGTGGGGTCAAGAATCCTTTCCAGATCCCGTGGGGAGATCTCTGCGAGCAACCCCCTCTTCCCTGCATTGATGTAAATTTTGGGGAGATCCATGATGGATGCTTCAGTATACACCTTGAGGGGTTCTCTTGTCCCGAAGGGTGAAGTACCTCCCACAACATACCCGGTGTGTTTGTGGGCAACGTGAGGGTCACATGGTCTGACCGTCTTAACTCCCAGGACCCTGGCAAGGGCCTTAGTAGAAACGTTCTTATTACCGTGCATAAGCACCAAAAAAGGATCACCCTTTTCGTCCTCCATCACCAGCGTCTTTATGGCCAGGTGCTCATCAATCTGTAACTCTCTTGCTGCGACTGTGGTTCCCCCTTTTTCCTCATATTTGTATGGGTGCAGATGAAAATCCACACCGTGTTCTTTCAGTGTTCGAATCGCCTGGGTCGTGTGAAATTTCTCCTTTGTCACTTTGCCTCCGCTATAACTTTTGCCAACGACATGATTTTACATCTTTTGTCTTTTTGATCCCTTATGCAACCCTCAGACCTCAGAGAGCCACTTCTTCCGTAGCTTAGAAAGCCTTCCCTCTTTTATGGCAAGCCGGATCTGGCGCATCAATGACTCCAGAAAGTGCACATTGTGAATGGTCGCCAGGCGCACCCCCAAAAGGTCCTTTGTCAGAAATAGGTGCCGGAGATAGGCCCTGGAGTAATTACAACAGCTATAGCAGGTGCACTCTAACTCAATCGGGAAAGGATCATCCTTAAATCGTGCATTACGGATGTGTATCCTAAACCGATCCGTTTCTTTGGTCAAGACGGTCCCAGTACGAGCCATCCGAGTCGGTAAAACACAATCAAAGAGATCAATCCCTCGCCTTACTATCTCAAAGATATCGTCTATCTCACCGATACCCAGAAGATGCCGAGGCCTATCTTGTGGCAGAAAGGGCACTGTCCATTCCAAGACCTGATTCATCTCCTCCTTGGATCTTCCGAGAGAACCGCCAATGGCATAGCCATCGAAATCCTGCTCGGAAATGAACTTGGCGCTTTCCTCTCTCAGATCTCGATACGCCCCACCCTGAATAATCCCAAAGAGTGCTTGGCGCGTTTTAGACGTACGCTTGAATTCTGCAAATGAGCGGACGGCCCAGCGATGGGTCCGCTCCATCGCCTCTTTGGTGTAATCATAATCATGGAGTGGCGAGGTGCACTCATCCAGCACCAAGATGATATCTGCACCGAGCTTCCGTTGCATGTCTATGACCTGCTCAGGCGTTGACCGATGCCGCGACCCATCAAGATATGAGATAAACCCCACCCCATCCTCATCGACCCGTACCAAGGGTTTCTCTTTTTTCGAGCTAAAACGGCCTATGCTGCGATCCTTTTCCTGAGGAAAGATTGGTGCGATCTTCCCCACCCCGTGTTCTTTGCCCGAACCTAAGCTAAAAATCTGAAAGCCCCCAGAGTCAGTCATCAATGGTCCTTCCCAACTCATGAATCGATGGAGACCTCCCATCTCCTCTATCAGATCTTCCCCCGGGCGGAGGTGGAGATGAAAGGCATTGGTAATGATAACCTGGCTCCCGAGCTTGCAAAGATCCTCTGCAGATAATGCCTTTACTGTTGCTAAAGTTCCTACAGGCACAAATGAGGGTGTGTAAATGGTGCCATGAGGAGTAACGAGTTTCCCGACCCGGGCATTATTTTCTGTTGCTAAAATATCAAATGAGAACATCGAAAATAATCAGGGACTCCTTTTGTTTCTCACAGAGCGCACAGAGGCACTGAGTTCTTGACCTGATTTTTCCTGCTGAAAAAATCAGGTCAAAGAAATGATTTCTGTGGTCCCTGCCCGCCATCGCTCTCGCTCAGGTGAGGCAGGCGGGTCTGGGGACTCAAGCGATCAAAGAGAGCGAGCGAGAGATTCTTAATCCTGTAACCAGATACAAAACATCAGTAGAAAACAGTGACTGTCCGATGATAAGGCCTTGCTTTGAACGCCAAATCCTGGCCCATATTCCAAAGGATCCAATCGATCTCGAAAGCCCGCAATCTCCCTCCGGTCTGCTCTAGTTGTTGCCGCATCAGTTCAACTGCCCAGATGGTATTTGCCCTAATCTCAACCTCATCAGGGCTTCCTGACGTTAGTAGCATCTTCTGATCAACCTTTTTGGCCAGGGCTTGGGCATAACGCAAGATCCCCACATGGCAGAGCACCTGGGGGAGCTTGTAATCAGCAAAGGCCGTAAGCCTGTCCATATCATTGAAACTACCCCATTCTCTACCATCGAATGCCCCAAAAAGATCGGCAGCAAATATTTGCGCCCGCTTATAGAAAAACACAGTATGACCGAGGTATTGGGCAACGTCCTGAAACGATGACAGTTTTTCAACTAACAACCGGACCAGTTTCACCGCCGACATTCCAGCACTCTCTACCAACCTGGTGGCCTCGCCGCCGTACTCTTCCAGAAGGAGTTGGCCCAATTCATTGAGGATCTTGACACGGTCTTGCAGGAATTGTAATTCCCCTCTCCCACCTAAGATCTGTTTCAATTTGCCCAAGGAAAGCTCAGCTAAATAGTCTGCCTTGGTGAATGGGATTCCTGACTCGAGGGCCTTCTTGAGGGCGGTTGCCAGAGCATAATACCCGGAGAGCTTTTCCGATTTGCAGTCGCTCTCCCACTTCGCCTTTCCTGGTGCCGGCCAGAAACAGAAATTGAGACTGTCCAACACCAGGAGGTAAAAAACCCTGTCTCTACCTGTGCCATCAAAGTGATAGCGTCGGTTCCAGGCCGGCACGGTGATCCGGTCTTCCACGATTTTCTTGCAGAGCCTGTTAAGGGCCTCCTCTTCAATCCTCACCTGGCTGCTAATCCGAGCAACATTCTGAGCTGTGTCAAGAACTTCCTGCATTCTTCTGTATTGAACCTAGGGATTTCGCCCCAATTTGAATATTGGAATACTGCAATTATGGGAACCAAAAATTGAGGGATTAGGGGATTGATTGATCTTCAATTCCAGAATTCCTAAATCCATCCTTTCGTTTGGATAGCATAAATCTAATCTCATTAAAAGCACCATAACTTAAATTCATTATGGAATTTGCGGGAGTTGTTACTACTTGAATGCTGGAAAGAATGTTGTCATGGTGCTGAAAAATTAGTTGAGTGGGACACTGAACCACTTTACTGAGAACTTTAGGAATTCTACGTTTCCATAGGGAGTTAGGCTGTGGATTTCAATATGGAATTGTATTTGAAAGCAACACCTACCCTCGACGCAGGCCACAAGAGAATTGTTGAGACTGCGAGGACCCTGACAAGGGGTTGCTCAAGCGATGATGAGAAGGCAGTAAAGCTTTTCTATTTTGTGAGGGATTCCATCGGGTATAATGTCTTTATGATCTCTGTATTCATTGAGGACTTCAGGGCATCCAGGATTCTTGAGTGGGGAAAGGGCTACTGTGTTCAGAAAGCGGTGCTCCTTGCAGCCCTTGGAAGGGCTGCAGGCATCCCGAGCCGGCTGGCCTTTGCCAAGATCAGAAACCATAAGCTGCCTGAACATATCTTTCAAATTATGAAAACCAACACCTTCCACAGGCATGGGTACAACCAGTTCCTGTTGAATGGACAATGGGTTAGCGCTGCTGCGACCTTTGATAAAATTTGTGAGAAGAATGGATTGCCTACGGTGGAATTCGATGGAAAAAGCGATGCAATCTTACCGGAGAAAGGCCTGAAGGGCGAACCCTACATAGAATATGTGGAAAAGTTTCCTCCTCACGATGACCTCCCATTTCATTGGATTGCTGAGAAGATCTCCGGGATCGTAGGCCCAGATAAGCGGCCTTGGTTAGATAAAGATCACGAAGGGAAGATCTGATCGCTCATAGGCTGAGCTTTTTGGCCATGATCTCTTATGGTGCCAGCTACAGAATATGTAAGAGGAAGGTGTGTGACGGATAGCTGATTTAAGCCTCTCTGAGCTGTTTGACCGCTGAAACAACCTGCGATACCTTCTCACTCGCCTTTCCCTGAAGAAAAATATCGGTGATATGGTCAGTAAGGACTGTTCTCTCCAGGTTTATCTCAATTATCTTGGAACTGGCCTGTTTCGCCTGCCTCGGGAGTATGTTAAAAGGAGACACCACTGCCGAAGTGCCAATTATCAGTAAGGTCTGGCAGGTAGAGGCCAATTCGGAGCTCCTTGTCATGGCCTCAACCGGGATTCCCTCTCCAAAAAACACAACGTTTGGTTTCAGGATCTTTGTGCACTCACACCGAGGTGGATACTCCCCCTTCTTCTCTTGATAATCATACCTCTTGCCACACGACAGGCAGACCAGTGAGCGAGAGTTGCCATGATATTCGATAACATCCCGGGAACCACCCTCCTGGTGGAGATTATCTACATTTTGGGTAATAACACTCTGAAGGAGACCCATTCTTTCCAGCTCGGCTAGACCAGTATGTGCCTCATTGGGCCTGGCATTATCAACCGTCTGCTCCATTTCCCTTAACATCTCCCAGACCTTTTCCGGATCTTCCTTAAAGGCCCAAATGGTAGCATATTCTTCCGGATCAAATCGATCCCAGAGGCCGCCCTTGCTCCTGAAGTCTGGAATGCCTGACTCCACTGAGATACCAGCCCCGGTGAGTGCTATGGTTAGTTTAGAATCAAGAATAATCCGGGCTGCCTTTTCTATTGCCTCATCCATTCTTGAGCCTCTCCTATATCTGTATAGTTAGTTCTATTTGTTCTATTCTTTTCCTCGATTGCAACCGCGGTTTTTAACGTCACTACTGAGAGCATCAAATAGTTTGCAATATCGGGAGGGGCATGAGGTCTTTTCTACTGTGACTTGCCCTGCTGAGTGCGGAACTGGCGATCCATCTGGCTCCGTTAACAAGCTGGTGCTCGGCATCAAGCATAGTAGCAATGAGTCACTTGCTCTATAGGGCTGGTGGGAGGCCGCTGTCCTTTTCACGACTTATCAGTGGGGGAAGCCGCAGCTCTGCCGACTTGTTGGGAGAGAATGCGGAGGGGGCAAAGATTCCCCTGTTGATAAGTCGTAGAAAAGACCAGGCTGGGAGCCTCGGAACAGAAGAAAAGACCTCATGACCATCCTAGACGCTTCCGGGTTATGTACAATGCAAACAATAAAATGCTCTGCTTTGTAATCAGTGAAATACATCGACTGAATTTAGCAGAGAAACCAATCAAACGAATCAAACCAGTAAAACATACATGCCTTGCTACATCAACTCAAGGCTGATATCAACAGACCTGGCAGAATGGGTAATGGCACCAACAGAAATCAGATTCACACCGGTTTGGGATATCTCCTCAATTGATTCTAAGGTAATGCCACCAGACGCCTCTAGCAGGACTCTGCCTCTAGCTATGGTGACCGCTTCCTCCATTTCTTTGACAGACATATTATCCAAAAGAATTGCATCTGCTCGTGCCTCAAGAGCCTGTTCAAGTCCTTTGATATCGTCTACCTCCACCTCAATCCTTAGCGTGTGGGGCACGGTAGCTCTAATTTTTGCCACGGCCTTGGATATAGAACCAACCGCAGCAATATGGTTATCTTTGATGAGAACCCCGTCAAAGAGTCCAAAGCGATGATTGAAACCGCCTCCCACCCTCACCGCATGTTTTTCCAATACCCGTAAACCAGGAGTTGTCTTCCTGGTGTCAATCACCCGAACCTTTGAAGGATCTGTTTTTTCAACATACCTCCTCGTAAGGGTAGCTATCCCGGAAAGGTGCTGCAAGAAATTGAGGGCTGTCCTTTCCCCACTCAGTATCCCGCGTATTGATCCTTTCACTACACCAATATCCTTTCCCTTTGCCACTACATCTCCATCATGGAAATTGCACTCAACTGCTATTTTAGGATCAAGCCGGGATAGAACCTTTGCAAAAATCTCTATTCCCGCTAACACTATCTCTTCCTTTGCCAGAAGCCGTGCCTTCCCTTTTATGGATGGATCGATAATGGCCCAAGTAGTGAGGTCACCGGGCCCCAGATCTTCCTCTAAGGCCAGTTCAATTATCTTATCGATGAGGGGACGAGAGCCCGTATTCACTTGAGTCCTTCAAGAATAGTGAGGTTTTGGTTTAGTTTTTCTAACTTGAGACCTATCAAATCCACCTTCTCTTTGACACCCTCTACTATAGAGGGAGGTGCCTGATTTAAGAAATCCTTGTTTTCCAGTTTCTTTCGAGATAGAGTCATCTCGCGCTCTATCTTTTTTATTTCCTTCCGCATCCTCCTTCTCTCATCCTCGTAATTGATCAGTCCTTCAAGGAGAACATGGACCTGGATATCGCCAAAAACATACGTAGCAGAGGATTTTGGTTTTTCTATGCCGGAAACAAAATCAATAGATTCAACCTTTGCCAGGCTGGTAATATAGGTAGCACTATTCTTAAGAATCTCTCTTTCCTTTGGCCCCTTTACATCTATGACTGTTTTTACAGACGTCTTTGGAGGAATGTTCATCTCTCCCCGGATATTCCTGATACCTGTTATTACTGCTTTGAGCAGATCCATCTGCTCGATTGATTCCATATCAGAGATGAATTCTGAAGGTTGAGGAAATGGGGCCACCATGACGCTTCCTTGTGTATGAGGGAGCCTTTGCCAGATCTCTTCGGTAATAAAGGGCACAAATGGGTGGAGAAGCCGCACCACTCCACTCAACAGAATTTGCATCACAGACTGGGCCACCCCTATCCGTTTTGGATCCTTGCTATAAAGCTCAAGCTTTGCTATTTCCAGATACCAATCACAAAATTCATGCCAGACAAACTGATACGAGATGCTCGCCGCGTCATTGAATTCATACTTTTGAAAACGGTCGGCTACCTGTTCGGCAACCTGCCCTACCCTGGTCATAATCCAACGATCAGCCAGGGTAAGATCACTCTCTTCTGTAGTGGGGAATTTACCGTCATCCAGGTTCATAAATACAAATCTGGCAGCATTCCAGATCTTATTAATAAAATTCCTGTATCCCGCTATCCTTTCTTGTGAAAGCCTAATGTCTCTTCCCTGGATAGCCAATACTGCAAGGGTAAATCTGAAGGCATCAGTCCCAAAACGGTCCAAGACCTCAAGAGGATCAATGATGTTTCCTTTACTCTTGCTCATCTTCTGGCCCTGCTCATCCTTGACCAGCGCATGGATATAGACATCTCGAAAGGGGACATCTCCCATGAACCAAATCCCCATCATCATCATTCTTGCCACCCAGAAAAAAAGGATATCGAAACCGGTTACCAGGACCGATGTGGGATAAAAGGTTTTCAGCTCCTCGGTCGAATCCGGCCAACCCAGGGTGGAAAATGGCCAGAGCGCCGAACTAAACCAGGTATCCAGCACGTCTGTTTCCTGCTGGAGGTTCGTGCTCTTGCAGGAATGGCATGCGCTTGGAGCGTCCTTAGAGACGATAACCTCTCCACAGTCCTGGCAGTACCACGCAGGGATCCGGTGGCCCCACCAAATCTGCCTCGATACACACCAGTCCCTAATATTGTTCATCCATTCATAATAGACGCTCTCCCAATTGGAAGGTACTATCCGTGTTCTGCCTTCTTTCACAGCAGCGATGGCCTTTTCAGCAAGAGGGCCTATTTTGACAAACCACTGCTTGGAAAGAAGAGGTTCGATCATGGTTTTGCAACGGTAACAGTGTCCAATGGCATTTCGGTAGGGCTCTATCCTTTCAAGCAGGCCCGATTCCTTCAGGTCCTCGACAATTTTTTCACGGCACTCAAATCTGTCCATACCTTTATAAGGACCTGCCAGCTCGTTCATTCGACCGTCGTCATCAAGAACCCTTATGCGTTCCAGGCTATGTGTGTTACCTATCTCAAAGTCATTGGGGTCGTGGGCAGGCGTAATCTTCAGGGCACCGGTACCAAACTCCCTATCCACATAGGCATCATAGATAACCGGAATAGGCTTGTTGAGCACCGGCAAGACGACGTAAAGGCCTGAAAGATTTTTGTACCGAACATCTTCTGGATTCACCGCCACAGCAGTATCCCCCAGAAGTGTTTCGGGCCGAGTCGTAGCCACAGTCAAATGGCCCTCCCGGTTTTCAAATGGATAGCGAACATAGTAGAGAAAGCTGTCCATCTCTTCATGTTCGACCTCAAGGTCAGCAAGCGCAGTGTGGCACCGGGGACACCAATTGATGATATAGTCTCCCCGGTATATGAGTTCTTCCTTATAGAGACGTACAAAGACTTCCCTCACAGCCCTGGAAAGTCCCTCGTCCATAGTAAACCGCTCCCGACTCCAGTCACAGGAACTTCCCAACCTTTTGAGTTGATTGATAATCACCCCGCCGTATTTCTCTCGCCACTCCCAAACCATCTCAACAAACCGCTCGCGACCGATTTGGTGGCGATCAGTTCCCTTGGAGGCAAGGTCTTTCTCCACGACATTCTGGGTGGCAATACCTGCATGGTCTGTGCCGGGTTGCCAGAGGACATTGTACCCCGACATTCTTTTGTATCTGCACAGGATATCCTGAAGGGTGTTGTTGAGGGCATGGCCCATGTGCAGGCTTCCAGTCACATTGGGCGGGGGGATTACAATAGAGAAAGGAGGTTTGTCTGTTTTGGTATCGGCATGAAACAGATCATGTTTCTCCCAATAGGCATACCATTTCTGTTCCACTTCCCCAGGTTCGTAGATTTTAGCCAAGCCGCTATTTTCCATTGTAAGATGCCCCCACCTGTTTGTTTTTCACTCTTAGGTCAAGATCAGGGTAACATCAAGGCTGTTGCCAGAAAGGAAACTCTTTGAGCGGTCATTAAAACGTTTTTTGTAAATCCCGCTGCATAGCGGGAGCGAATCCCGACAAGGCGGGATCAAAGACGTTTTGGACCAAGCGTAAAGGGATTTCGGCAATAGCCTGTTTAGTCTTGATGCCTGAGCGTTACGACACGTAAATGGGCACAATGACATTCTTGAAAACCTCTTTCATGTAGTGCCCTTGTGCCCATTAATTTCAAAATAATGTATCTCAACCCTCAGACATGATACTCTTTTTCAAGACATCTATCTCCTCCCTGATAATCTTTTCAGCCACTTCAGGAATAACGTTTCTGGCCACCCTTTCTAAAACATCGCCTACCACCTTTGTCAATAAGGCCTCAATCCTCTCTTCTGAGATTGGCAAAGCTCCCTCTTGTGCTGGTTCTTCCTTCAACTCAACCATCCCCTCAACGGGAGGCATTCCGGTCAAAATCTCCTCGGCGGGTTCCTCTATCCCTGGACCCTCACCCGTTTCCTCTGCAAATGCCTCTTCTAACCCCTGTGCTTCATCTTCAGAAATCAATTCCTCCAGTCCCTCATCCAACTTAATCTCTTCTTCCAAATCTAAAAAGGGTTCCTCTGGCCCCTCTTCAAGAGCCCCCTCCATCCTTTCCATGAGCACTGTGTCTTCACCAATTTCTTCTGCTTTGCCGGATGGATGATCAGGGACACGGCCAACGTCCGCAGCTGCCTCATCGACCACTTCTGTTAACTCAATCTCTTCCGCGAAATCGGCCTCCTGTTCCCCCTCGGATAACGGTGCCTGCTTTTCTTCGCCTTCTTCCTCCTCTAGTATCAGCTCTTCCAGGCCTTCTATTTCGCCTTCAGCCGCTTCGGGCTTCTTCTCCTCGGCAACCACATCAGCAAGCTCTATGATCTCTTCTTCATTCTTAGATTCAGCCTCTTGCTTTTCTTCGTCCTCACCTAACAAATCCTCATCGAAGTCGAAATCCAGGAGATCTTCATCCTCGGCGTCACCGACATTTTTTGATATGTCATCGTCCTTTGCCATGATCATCCCCCTATTTATGATCATTTATTATAATATGTTTTTATTGTTAACATATATCGGCAAGTACTGTCAATGTCTTTAGAAGGCGCACAGGATATCGTCAAAATCCAGAGTATAGGTATCTTTTTTTTGGATTATGCCCAACATAGTTTAGATGAGTGGGCGTTTCAAAATGGTTTATATAGATGGAGCCTATGATTCTAAGTCTTAGGGCGCAATAAACCATTTTGAATCGACCCAGTAAGGAGCCATGTTATAGGCCTGCCCTGGCGCGACATTTCTGAAATATCGCATGTTCACAGCGTTATTTCGCAGACCAAGCACATATACTCATTCCCTATAAACCAGGTCTGGGCCAGGGGCATAACCAAAAAAAACACCCATACCCTGCAATAAGTTTACGAATCAATAGGTTAGGTTTCACTATGACGTGACCCTGGAAGGCACACTACTTCAGCACGTTTCAGTATACCTCCCGTGGATTGCGACCGGATAAGTGAAAAGACCCTTACGTCTTCGTCAAGTCATAGCGGCCAGCAGAAATAATGCTATCAGCAATCGCTCTCCTCAAGACAATAGTGTTTACCGGGGTGAAGCGTGCGAATTTTTTTACACCCATGAGCTGGGTTCTCAGCTCTTCACCCTCACTGATGGCAGCAAAAACCTGTCTAGCCATTAAATCCACCCGCGGAAATGAATCATTGATATACACCTGAGTAGCGGCAGTGTGAATCTTGGACTTGTCTTCACCATCCTTTTGGATTTTTTTCAAGGTTCTCAGAAGAGCACTCTCCATAGCAAAAATCTCGATAATCATATCGGCTATCAGGGCGACAACTTCCTGCTCATTTGCAAGTTTATCCATATACTTCTGGGTTGCCGCACCCGCAGCCAAGAGAGCCATTTTCTTTGCATTCCCAACCATCTTTTGCTCTCTCTCAAGGATCCCCTCTTCTTCACCCATGGTCGGCCGGTAGCTCATAAGCTCTTCGGTGAGTTTTTTGATTGCCTCAAGGAGTGGAAGCTCCCCCTTCATGGCACCCCTCATGAGCATGTCCACCATTAACAGGCGATTAATCTCATTGGTTCCTTCCCAGATCCGGTTAATCCTTGAATCTCTGTAGGCACTCTCTACCTTGTTGTCCATAATATACCCATAACCACCCATGATCTGCACACATTCATCTGCTATAAAACACAGCATCTCTGAACCGAAATTCTTATTTATGGAACACTCTAAGGCATATTTTCTGAGGGCCTCACCAGTCTTTTTGCCTGCGTCTTCTTTAGTAGGATCAATTCCCTCTAACGCCATATCAAGCAGACCTGCAGTCCGATAGACCATGCTCTCGGTAACATATGTCTTGATGACCATCTCTGCAATCTTATGCTTTATCAGGCCAAAGTCGGAAATAGGTCTCCCGAACTGGACTCTGTTCTTGGCATATTTGACGCCTTCGGCAATCAGAAGTTTGGCTCCCCCAACCGTGGCAGGACCCAACTTGTATCTGCCGATATTTAGGGTATTGAGGGCCACCACATGGCCACGGCCGATTTCTCCCAAAACATTTTCCACCGGCACCTTGACATCCGTATAGATGACAGATCGCGTAGAACTGCCATGGACTCCCATCTTTTTCTCTTCCTCGTCCACTGAAACACCATCCCAACCACGCTCTACAATAAAAGCGGTAAACTTCGTTCCATCAACTTGGGCATAGGTGAGGAAGAGATCAGCAAAACCGGCATTAGTGATGAACTGCTTCTGTCCATTCAAGATGTAATATTTTCCATCATCGGATAAAACTGCCGTTGTTTCTGCGGTCAGCGCATCGGAACCGTGTTCGGGCTCTGTCAGGGCAAAGGCACCGATCATCTCACCGGTGCACAATTTTTCGAGATATTTTGCCTTCTGATCCGGAGATCCGAAAAACACGATAGGGAGACTTCCAATACCTGTTTGCACTGCAAAGGATATATCGAATCCGGATATTCCCCGGGTGAGCCTCTCAGTAACCAGGACAGTGCTGATATGATCCAGTTCCGAGCCTCCATAGATCTCTGGAATGTCTGTGGAGAGGAAGCCGAGTTCCCCTGCCTTTCGTAACAGGCTCTCTATCAATTCGGGGTTAAGCTCCTCAAGCTCTTCCCCTCGGGGGTCAATCTCACCCAAAGCGAATTCCTCGGCTGATTTGCCGATGAGACGATGTTCGTTGGTAAAATCCTCCGGGGTGAATATCTCTACCGGTAGAGCATCGGTTATCAAGAACTCCCCACCTTTAAAAAGTTTTTCCTTGGCCATGTTCATTACTCCTCTTTTGATTAATAGTCCTCTATCTCAAAGATCGCAGCGGCTCCCATGCCAAACCCGATACACATGGAGACTAATCCCCATCGGAGCCCCCTGTCTTGCATTTCATAGATCAATTGCGTGGTCAATTTTGCACCGGTGCAACCCAGAGGGTGTCCCAATGCAATGGCACCACCATTCACGTTGGTAATCTCTTCATTGATGCCGAGCTCTCTGATACAGTAGATAGCCTGAGCTGCAAAGGCCTCGTTCAGCTCGATCAACTCCATCTGATCGAGGGTCATACCCGCGACCCTCATTAGTTTTGGAATCGCCACTGAAGGCCCCAGTCCCATGTATTCGGGCGGGCATCCCTCTGCCACATGGTACCGAAAGGTAGCCATGGGTTTCAAACCGAGTTCTCTGGCCTTTTCCTTGGACATCAGCACAACCCCTGAAGCTGCATCACTGGTCTGTGAAGAATTGCCAGCTGTCACGGTTCCATTTGCCTTAAAGGCCGCGGGAATCTTTGAAATACCCTCCTTGGTTGTGCCAGGCCGCACGCCCTCGTCTGTGTCAAAAACAATCTCTTCATACTCAAAATGTCCGTTAGGCAACTGCTTTTGTTTTTTTACCTTCAGAGGAACAATCTGGGTCTTGAAGCGACCTGCCTCTATGGCTGCTTCAGCCTTCTGCTGGCTCCTGGCTCCGAATTCATCCTGGTCATCCCGGCTGATCTCATACCGTTCGGCCACATTCTCAGCAGTCAACCCCATCCCTGTAAAGGCTCCCGGTCGTAATTCTACCAGTGCCGGATTCGGATACATCATGCTCCCGCCCATGGGAATCTGGCTCATACTCTCCACGCCACCGCTGATCACCACATCGGCGTATCCACACATGATTTTTTCGGCACCGATGACAATAGCCTGGAGACCTGAAGAGCAGAACCTATTGACGGTCATGCCAGGAATGCGATCGGGCCACCCCATGGTCATAACCAGGACTCGTCCGAGATTGAGCCCTTGAGTAGCCTCAGGGAAAGTGCATCCGATAATCACATCATCAATAAGCATGGGATCCAGATTCTCTGCCCTTTTTATCAAATCAGTGAGTACTGCGGTCCCCATGTATTCAGGGCGTGTATCTTTTAGTATTCCTCGAGGGGCCTTTCCCGCTGCTGTTCTGCAAGCAGCAACAATCACGGCTTCTCTCATGATCTTATCCTCCCTACTGGTGTTTCTTGTGTTTCTAGGGTCTATTGGGTTCATCGCGTTCGTTTTAGTAGAAAGTTCAAGGTGGTATTTGCATTAGGCACTTTGTTTCGTTGTAGGTATTTTAGGGACTTCAAACCCTATGAACTCAATGAACTTAACAAACACAACAAACCCTAGTTTCTCAGCGGTTTACCGGTGTTCAGCATGTGCTGAATCCTTGCCTGGGTCTTGGGATCCCCACACAGACTCACAAAGGCCTCTCGCTCCAGATCCAGGAGGTATTGCTCACTCACCTTGGTATCCGCGAGTACATCTCCCCCACACAGGACATAGCCAACTTTGGTGGAAACAGTTACATCGTGCTCGGTGATGTAGCCTGACTCATGCATGGACCACAGGCCAAGCTTGATCATAGCGAAGGTATTCTCTCCGGCCACGCGGATGTCATCTCTGGGACGAGGCTGTTGGTAGCCTTCCATGTTCATTGCCAGAATCGTCTTTTTGGCATTTTCTATCAGGTAATCCCGATTCACGGTCATCTTATCAGTGGGTCTCAGGTATCCGAGCTTGACTGCCTCAGGCCCTGAAGTTGCGACTTTGGCCATTGCTATGGTCTCAAAGGCCCTGGCAACAAAGGGCATCAACTCGATCTGTTTCGGATACAGCCCACCCTTCTGGACCTCGAAGAGGTGTTCGGTGTTGCGGAGGAGCAACTCCTTGGTTCCTCCTCCAGCAGGAACCAAACCCACGCCAGCTTCCACAAGGCCCATATAGGTCTCAGCGGCGAAGCGGACACGATCGGATGCCATACAGATCTCACAACCTCCACCGAGGGCCATCCCGGCAGGTGCAGCCACCACGGGTTTATCCAGATATTTGAGCTTCATTAAAGAATCCTGAAAGGCCTTGACCATCCACTCCAGTTCATCCCATTCCTCTTCCTGTGCCGTAAATAGAATCAAAGGGAGGTTAGCCCCGGCGGAGAAATTACTAGCATGATTCGCTATCACCAACCCTTGGAAATCGCTCCTTACGATGTCGGCCGATTTGACGACCATAGTGATGATATCATCGCCCATGGCATTCATCTTGGTGTGGAATTCCAGGCAGGCCACCCCATCGCCGATGTCGATCAGGCTGGCACCCTTGTTTCCGGCCACCATTTTTTCCCGATCCTTGAGGGAGGGCAAGAGAATGATCCCCGGCTTGACCGGGACCTCCTTGTAATCCTTGGAAGCAAGATCATAGGAGTAAAGCGTACCGGCTTCTCTCTTGTAAAAGGATTCTTTTCCGCTTTCAAGCATCTCCTGGATCCATACAGGGATCTGGTAGCCGGCCTCTTTCATTTTGGCTACCGACTGGCCCACCCCGAGGGTATCCCAGGTTTCAAATGGGCCCATCTTCCACGCAAAACCCCATTTCATGGCATTATCTACATTTACAATGTCGTCAGCTATTTCGGGAATACGGTTGCCTGAGTAGATGAGGGTCTCGGTCATGGTACGAAAGGTAAACTGCCCTCCGACATCTTGAGCAAAAAACAGCGATTTTATCTTTGCGGAAGTACCTGAAATGTTCTTGGCAGCCTCCAGTGAAGCCAGCTTCACCTTCTCTTGTGGGGTATGCTCGAGCGTCTCATAATCCAAGGACAGGATCGCCTTTTTTCCTTCTTTGTCCTTGGTTTTCTTGTAAAAGCCAAGGTTGGTCTTGCTACCAAGCATGTTCTTTTCGATCATTTTTTGAATGAACTCAGGCGGTGTGAACATCTCTCGTTTTTCATCGTCAGGCACGCCTTCGTATACATTATTGGCCACATGCACGATGGTATCGAGGCCAACTAGGTCTGCCGTCCTAAAGGAAGCACTCTTAGGGTGTCCTATTACAGGACCAGTCATTTCGTCTACAGCTTCAATGCTTAACCCTAGGTCAATCATTGCCTGCATGCTATAAAGCAGGCCAAAAATGCCGATCCGGTTTGCAACAAAATTCGGTGTATCCTTTCCGTAAACAATCCCCTTTCCCAGTACCTTCTCACACGTTTCCGACAAGATCTCGATAACCTCGGGGAGAGTATCAGGCCCCGGCACGATCTCCAGAAGTTTCATATACCGCGGAGGATTAAAAAAATGGGTAATCGCAAAATGGCTTCGAAATGCCTCAGTCCGGTCTTCACACATGGCCCTGGCCGGTATGCCGGAGGTGTTGGAGGTAATAATGGTTCCAGGTTTCAAAACAGTTTCAAACTTTTCAAAAACGCTCTTTTTAATGTCCAGCCTTTCCACCACCACTTCAATGATCCACTCGGCATCACTGAGCCATGCGAGATTGTCTTCCAGATTTCCGATGGTGATCAGCTTCGCGTCTTCTGGTATATAAAAAGATGCCGGTTTTGACTTCAGTGCCCCATTTAGTCCATTCTGTGCCAGTTTGTTTCTGAACGCTTTGCTCTCCTTGGTAAGCCCCCTTTTCTTATCATCGTCTGTGAGTTCAGGGAGTACAATATCGAGAAGAATTGTATCGATACCTACATTGGCCAACTGGGCGGCTATGGTTGCCCCCATAACGCCAGCCCCAATGACCGCGCACTTTTTGATAGCCCTGTCCATGGATAACCCTCCTTTTTTGCGAGCAAACCCCTCGGCGCCTATTGCGACCTTTCCTATCAAAGAAAACCGGTCAACATAAAAGGCTAGCCAAAAATGAATGAACTGTCATTCATTTAATCTACAAGCTATCATCGTGAACCATTAAAGTCAACCAAATTTTGGGAACCCCTCCAGGGAAATATCCCGGTTTCTCGCGCTCCGGCAGAGCTAACCTTCGAGGAAAATCTATCTCCCTGTTACCGATGTTTTTTCCCTCTTCTTTGCCCTTAATTATTGCCTTGCAATTTAAAGGAAGGGTTGATAAGGATTGCTGAGTGTTGGTAACAGTGGTCCATAAAAGGGGAATGGATATGGGCAAAAAATCAAAGGAAGTGGCCGCAAATAAGCTGAGGGGATGGTGTGACCCAGACTCTCTTGGGGTCCAATCTGCCAAAGATATAAATCTAAAGAAGCAACTGCTGGTTGCGCAGGACAAGGCAGTCAAGGGAATTACGTTTGGGCTCAAGATGCCAGGAAGTGACTATAATCTGTATGTGGCTGGTCCAGACAGAACCGGACTTACCTTTATTGCCAAGACCTATATTAAAAAAGAGGCCAAAAAAGCTCCGCCACCCTCTGACTGGTGCTACGTACATAACTTTCAGGAACCAGATACACCGAAATTCCTCAAACTAAAAAGAGGCATGGGCCTGAAATTAAAAGAGGATATAGCTGGATTCCTGGAAGAGATTAAAACAGAGATACAGGATGTTTTTGAGAGCGAGGGCTATAACAAGGAGAAGGAAGCCATAACCAAAGCAACCACGACCAAAAGGAACGAATTGATTTCCCAGTTGGAAAAAAAGGTGAACGCAGGGGGCTTTGTCCTCAACATTAGCCAGACCGGAATGATGATCATACCATCAAAGGATGGCAAGCCAATGGATGACAAGGCTATTGCTGCTCTCCCAGAGGAGGAAAGAAAAAGGCTCCAGGAGGTAAGCCAGGATTTGCAGAAAGAGATGAAGGAGGCACTGCGGGGCGTCAGAAATCTGGACAAAGAACTGAAAGAGAAAATTAAAGAGCTTGACAACAAAATAGCCCTTTACCGCGTGGGGCATCTGATAGAAGAGCTTGAGACAACATATAAGGATTCCCCAGAGGTATTAGATTATCTTAAGGAAATGAAGGATGATACTATCCTGAAAATAGATGATTTCAAACAGAAACGACCAATCACCCCGGGCACCTTTCTTATGCCCCAAATCGAACCAGCATTCACCCGCTATGAAGTAACCGTCTTGATTGATAACTCAAAATTAAAAGGGGCTCCCGTTATCATCGAAACCAACCCAACCTATCCGAACATATTTGGCAGGATAGAGAAGCATGCACAATTTGGTACCCTCTTTACTGATTTTACCATGATAAAACCCGGCGCACTGCATCGTGCAAATGGCGGTTATCTGATTATCAAGGCAATCGATCTCCTGAGAAGCCCAGGATCTTGGAATGCCCTCAAGAGGGCGATAAAAAATAGTGAGATTCGGATCGAAGACCTTGCAGAAGAGATGGGATTTATTTCAACAAAGACCTTGAAGCCTATGCCTATTCCTCTGAGCGTCAAGGTTGTCTTGATAGGCGATCCGTATATTTATCATCTTCTCTATTCCTTTGACAGCGATTTTAAGAAGATGTTCAAGGTCAAGGCTCAGCTTGATGATAATATAAGAAAGTCAAACAGACAGATTAAGAACTATCTTTTCTATATCGCCAAGGTATGTGAAGAAGGGCACCTTCTGGACATTGACAAAAAAGGTCTTGCCAGGATAATCGAGTATGCATCTGAACTGGTGGGAAACCAGCAAAAGATGTCCTTAAAATTGCCGGAAATAAAAGACTTGGTGGTAGAGGCCGACTTCTGGGCCAAGGAACAAGGGAGAACCCTTATCGAATTACGTGATATAGAGAAGGCCATTGATGAGAAGATGGGGAGATCGAATCTCACGGAAAAGAAGATTCAGGAAATGATTGAAGACGAGACGCTCCATATCCAGACAAAAGGGAACGTTTTAGGCCAAGTAAACGGTTTATCACTGTACGACCTGGGTGACTATACCTTCGCCAAACCAATAAGGATAACCGCTACCGCCACCCCAGGCAAGGAAGGAGTGGTGGATATTGAGCGGGAGGCCAAAATGAGCGGGAATGTTCATACCAAAGGCATCCTGATCATGGAAAGCTATCTAAAGAATAAATATGCCCTAGACAAACCTCTTGCCCTTTCGGCCAGCGTCACCTTTGAGCAGAGCTATGGAATGATTGATGGAGACAGTGCCTCGGTTGCCGAGCTCTTTGCCATTCTGTCGTGCCTGTCAAACAAACCTATAAATCAAGGTATTGCCGTTACGGGTTCAGTAAGCCAGTTAGGCGAATGTCAGCCCATCGGTGGCGTTACCAAGAAAATACAAGGTTACTTTGATGTCTGCAAGGTCAGAGGTCTGACTGGAGCCCAAGGTGTTATTATTCCAAAACGAAATATGAACGATTTGATGCTTAAGAAAGAAGTAATCAGCGCAGTAGAAAAGGGTAAATTTCATATCTATGCCATAGAACATATGGATGAGGGTATTGAGATCCTGACGGGCGTCAGGGCAGGAAGGAGGGATAAAAAGGGGAATTACCCAAAAAACACCTTGAACAATTTGGTCATGCAACGGTTGAAGACAATGAGCGAATCAATCAGAGAGTCGGAACAGAAAACACGGAGAAAGGTGAAGAAAGGGAGGGTTTGAGGGCTCAGCCACCAGCAATATAAAGAAAAGCAACAAAGCCTCTGCGATGGGTCTAACCGACGAACCACCTCGTACCTTGTTATGGGTTACGGGATAAGGTATACCACACATCGCATAGCACGTTAGGCACCATAAAACACAACATAATCAATTGACACAACAAACACGGACATGGACATCGGGGAACTGATACTATTGGTTATTCTATCTGGTTAACAAAGGTAACCATTCTTTTTAGGAGACTCTTGAGTAAATCCTCTGGCAGCAATCCCACCCTTGATAGTCCGGTATAATAACATCCTCCTGCCATCTCCTCCACCGTGAGCTCCAGGTCTTTATTTTTCTGATAAGTCTCTAGCATTTCCTTTCGGAAATTCTCTGCTTCCTGTTTAGCCTTTTCACAAAACTCCATCCCTTCAGGAGGTGTGAGGGCACCAAAGTGTTCGAAGCAGATAATCTCCGCTTTAGTCTTACCGAGCTTGTCTATGCTCTGTTGAAAATAGTCATAATTTGAACTCCCCATGGAGAGAATCCTCTCTTCTGTTAGGGTACCAATACTGTCCGATGGAAACAGGATATAGTCTCGAGGGAAAAACAGAGCCAGGCTACACACTGAATGTCCTGGAGTACCAATAACCTGAACCTCTACCCCATCTCCAAGGTTGAGCTCCATGCCATCAAAAAGCATATCGTGAACAGGGAAGCCCTCCTCAACAAGATTGAGCGGCTCCACCTGGCCGACCAAGTTCCCCTCCTTCAACATTGAATTGTTATAATCCTGTATCACCTTCAAGGCCTTTTGGTTTTTCAGGATATCTGCCCCAACTTTTGAAACCGCCACCTTAAGCCACGGCCACTGTCGAGCCAGGTATGGTGCCATGCCGAGGTGATCGTAATGGGTGTGAAGTATGATTAAATGCCTGATTCTCTCCAAATCTACGTCAAGATCATCAAGCTGACTCAGCACCCCAGGTGCAACATGTGCCATCGCACCACCAACCAGTGCATACGTGTCTCCTCTCAGAAGATAGGTGCAGAGCTCTGAGCGCCCCAAGAATTCAACCTTTTCAGTAACGGTACCCGGTTCCTGTATCCACATAGAATATGAAAGTTATAAGTGAGCTAAAGTGCCTAAAATGCCTAAAGTTAACAGGCTGTTGCCCAAACGGAAATCCCTTTGAGCGGTCATTAAAACGTTTTTTGCCAAGAAACCCTTGGCGAAGTGGAAGATAAGCGATGTCAACTGTTTGAGCCCTAAGGGCAGGGTAACGTCAAAGTCCAGGGTATGGGTGTCTTTTTTTTTGGTTATGCCCCTGGCCCAGACCTGGCATGCAAAGCATCAGTATAAAGAGCTTACTTACGAAATACTGTAACGACCACACTGTATTCCAGAAGTGTCGCGCCAGGGCAGGCCTATG
>Ga0114920_10000257_pt1 | contig 23087 bp, 24 predicted proteins | sample ChitaG_FD_88683 | JGI IMG/M metagenome (GOLD analysis project Ga0114920, IMG submission 88683) | Deep subsurface microbial communities from South Pacific Ocean to uncover new lineages of life (NeLLi) - Chile_00310 metaG | ecosystem: Environmental > Aquatic > Marine > Oceanic > Sediment ...
AAAGCCCATTTCCCTCTGATATTAAGAGGGGATATCTGGTGGGCGGTACTGGATTTGAACCAGTGACACCCGGCTTGTAAAACCGGTACTCTACCGCTGAGCTAACCGCCCGTTTTTGTTCTTTCCTTCAGTCAGAACCTTATCTAAGGTAGAGAAAAGAGTTGTTTTTGTCAAGGTTAGCAAATGTCTTACCCTGTATTGACACAAAAATGACCATATGTTAAAGTTAAATTCCATTATTTTTTAGGAAATTGAGGTAAAAAAGATGTTCGCTGTTATAAAAACCGGAGGAAAACAGTACAAAGTCGAAGAAGGTGATGTTCTTTATGTTGAAAAACTCAATGAGGAGAAAGGCAATAAAGTTACTCTTGACAAGGTTCTTCTTATTGGAGATGAAGGAAATACCCTTATAGGAACTCCCTTTGTTAAAAATGCTCTGGTAAAAGTAGAGGTTATTGAGAATTTTAAAGATAAAAAAGTCATTGTCTTTAAGAAAAAAAGAAGGAAACAGTACAAGAAAAAAAGAGGACATCGTCAGGAGTTGACAAGGATAAAAATTGAAGAGATAGTTTCCGGGGTAAAAGCTGCTCCCAAGAAAAAGCCAGTTGAGGTAGCCAAAAAAGAAAAAGAGAAAGTAGTTCCCAAAAAGATACCAGTTGAAGTGGCAAAAAAGGAAAAGGCAGCCCCGGAGAAACGTGTTGAGGTGAGCAAGACAAAAACGGAAGACATAGAGAAAGGAAAGCCCAAAAAAGTGGCAAAGCCAGTAAAAGTAAAAAAAGAGTCAAAGCCGAAAGAAAAGGTAAAAGTGCTTAAGGTAAAAAAGTCAAAGGCTGAGGCTCACGGAAAAAAGAAAACTACAGCTAAGACTGCTGCTAAGGCTAAGAAACCAACCAAAATTAAGGAGAAATAGAATGGCTCATAAAAAATCAGGTGGAAGCGCTAAGAACGGAAGAGACAGCCATTCAAAGAGGCTGGGAGTAAAACGGTCTGGTGGTCAATTTGTCACAGCTGGTTCCATACTTGTCCGTCAAAGAGGTACACCGTTTAAACCTGGAATGAATGTTGGAAGGGGGAGGGATGATACCCTCTTTGCCAAGACCACTGGAACAGTACGATTTGAAACCAAAGGAAAAAAGGCCAAATTTGTTTCTGTCATACCTTCCTAGGAAATCCAGGCTCCATTAAATATGTTTGTTGACCAGGTCAAGGTAACTCTCCACGCAGGAAAAGGAGGCGACGGTTGTATGAGCTTCCGGAGGGAACGCGGAGTTCCTCGAGGTGGACCTGATGGCGGACGAGGAGGAGATGGGGGAAACATTTATTTAGTTTCTGAAGAAAACCTCAGTTCGCTTGCCTACTTCCGTTTTCATCCTATAAATAAAGCACAAAAAGGGGCACATGGCGAAGGAGGAAATCGTCAGGGAAAAAGTGGTGAGGAGCTCCTTCTTAGAGTTCCTGTTGGAACCATTATAAGAAAAAAAGAAAAAAAAGAAATCTTGTTTGATTTTTTATCCCCTGGACAAAAGTTTTTAATTGTTAAAGGAGGAAAAGGCGGGAGGGGCAATGCTTCGTTTGCTACTTCAACTTACCAGGCTCCAAGAGATAGAGAGGAAGGCAGGCCAGGTGAAGAGGGAGATTTTGTACTTGAACTCAAGCTAATTGCCGATATTGGATTGATTGGCTTTCCGAATGTAGGAAAATCTACCTTGATATCAAAAATTTCAGCCGCAAAGCCAGTTATTGCAGATTATCCCTTCACAACACTTATCCCGAATTTAGGTGTGGTGGATGTGGGTGAATTTGACAGCTTTGTAATCGCAGATATACCTGGTTTAATAGAAGGGGCTCATCAGGGACATGGTCTGGGCATTAAATTCCTGAAACATGTGGAAAGAACGAAGATTTTACTTCATCTTATTGATGTTTCTCCTTATACAGAACGAGATCCCGTACAGGATTTCAGGACAGTTATGACTGAACTCGAGGCATTCAGTCCTAAGTTGAGCAAGAGACATCAAATATTAGCGGCAAACAAGATTGATCTTCTCGGTGAAAATAAAGAGAGACTTGATGAAATAAAGAAGCTGGCAAGGAAAGAAAAGCTGCTGTTTTTTGCAATTTCAGCTCAAAAAAAAGAGGGCCTCAGAAAGCTGGTGAATGAGATGTACAAGACTTTAAACCTTATTGGAGAAAGTACAGATTAGCTTCATGAAAAAGGAAAGAATAGGGCTTTTTGGAGGGACATTCAATCCCATTCACTCCGGGCATTTAAGGGCAGCAGAGATAGTTCAGAAAAAGTTCCATCTTGATAAAATCCTTTTTATTCCTTCTTATATCCCTCCTCATAAAGACACTGCAGAAATTACATCTCCAACTCATCGCCTTAAAATGGTCGAACTGGCTCTTGATCCCTATTCTCACTTTGTTCCTTGTTCCATAGAGGTTGATGCAAAGGAAAAGTCTTATTCGATTTTAACACTGAACAAGATAAAAAACCTCTATCCAGAAGCCTTGATTTTTTTTATCCTCGGTTTAGATGCATTTATAGAAATCGACACATGGAAAGATTACGAGCTGGTGCTTGAGCAGTGTTTTTTTATCGTTATCAACCGGCAAGGTGATTGTTTTGACGAAGCCATAAAAGTTCTGACGGAAGAATACAGAGAAAAAATGTATGAGATCTCAAAATCCGAAGCCATAAAAGATGACCTTCTTTTTTCTTTTAGGATATTTCTTTTGCCCATAGATGCTCTGGATGTTGCATCAACTGAAGTCAGAGAAAGAATAAAAAGGGGCGATTCAATAAAAGGCCTGGTTCCAGGTCAGGTAGAATTGTATATAAAAGAGAACAAACTCTACTAGATATAGAAGATGCCAGACGATAAAACCAGAAAAAAAGTAACAAAAAAAAGTCTTCCAAATGAAGTGAAGATTTCAATCGAAGCCAGCCTGGCAAAAAAAGGGGAGGACCTTGTTGTTCTTGATTTAAGAAAGATATCTTCCTTTACTGATTTTTTTATCATTATGCATGGAAATTCAGCACGGCAGAACCTTGCTATCTATGAAAATGTCGAACAGGAACTAAAAAAAGAAAATATTAGGTCCTTGAGTATTGAAGGAAGAGAGCGTGCTGAATGGATATTAATGGATTTTGGGAGTTTTATCGTTCATGTTTTTTCACAGAAAGCGCGGGAATATTATTCTCTTGAAAAATTATGGGGGGACGCCACAAAATTTTCCTATTAACTTATTCATAAAAACTGCCGACACTTTAAACAATTTTGTCTTAGGATTACAGTTTTGGCACTAAAAGTGTTTGTTTAAGCCATTTTTTGTGGCTGAGAAGGCATTAATTATTTAAATTACAACAAGTTAGCTTGATCCCACCCTAAATTACGAAAAAAGATAAAAAAAATATTGACATTTTAAATTTTAATCATTATTGTTTATGGACAATTTTTGAGTAATTGGGAGATAGTTTCTTACTGAAAGACAAAACGGATCTTGTTGCTCTTATGAAGTTAAAGATTTTATGGCCGGGAAAAACACAAAACAGAGAAATTAAAAGTTTACAAGAATTTTACTTAGAGAGAATTAATCGGTTAGAAACATGCGAGCTTATCCAGACAAAGGAGGCAAAAGGCATTTCAGAAAAATTCGCACCCAGAATTAAAGAAATTGAGGCTTCCGACCTTGAAAAACGCTTTAAAAATGATTATATTATCTGCCTCTTTCATAAGGGTAAAGAAATGAGTTCTGTCGAATTTGCTCGTTTTTTGGAGAGAATTGCCTCAAATTCCGGTCGTGTTATCACCTTTGTTGTCGGGGGATTTCTGGGATTGGAAGAGAGAATTATTAAGAGAGCCAATTTCCTTCTCTCGCTTTCTCAAATGACATTCTCTCATGAGCTCAGCCGGGCCATGCTTTTGGAGCAAATATATCGTTCTTTAACAATAATTAGAGGTAAACATTATGCCAAATAAGGGGGATAGTTTTGAATAAAAAAGAAAGAGATAAGCACAAAACAATACTCTTAAAAAAGAAAGAAGAGATTATTTACAAATTAAGTAAAACTTATAACGAAAGTAAAGAAGTGGAGTCTGGGATCGCCCAGGACCTTGTCGATAAGGCAGAGAGTTCTTATACCAAAGAATTCCTACTTAGCCTTTCGAATGCTGAGAGAGAGCGGTTGTTGTTAATTGACGAAGCTTTGAAGAGAATTGATAAGGGTGATTTTAGTATTTGCCAGATGTGTCAAAAAAATATTAGTAAAAAAAGGCTGGATGTAGTTCCCTGGGCTCGCTATTGCATTAACTGTCAAGCAAAAGCAGAGGAAGAAGAATCTCTTTGATTTCTTCTGGTCTGAAGAAAATTTCCCCCCTTACAAAATTAGCTGAACTTATATTTTTTCCTTCTTTTTGTGAATTATGTTCTTCTTTGCTTGAGTTTCCAGAAGAAAGAGTCATCTGCCGTTCTTGCTGGGAGGGCGTAAGACGTTCATCATCTTTTTGTTGTATTTGTTGTGGCCGATACTTTGAGAGTTCAATCCAATCTCAACTCTGCCATGATTGTTTGGAGAGAAGGCCTCCTTTTTCATATCACCGTTCTTGCGGCAAGTACCAGGGAAATTTAAAAGATATAATCCTTCTCTATAAATACCGCCGTTTCCAGATTTTAGGGAAAGATTTAGCCCGTTTTGCCTATCGAAGCCTTAGTAAAGAGGAAGAAATATGGTGGGAAGTGAATGCTGTTTTACCTGTTCCTCTTCATCCCAAAAGGAAAAAGCAGAGAGGATTTAACCAGGCCCAGATCATTGCCAGAGAACTGGCCCTGCTCAGGGGAATTGAACTCGTGGAGGGAAGACTGGTTAAGGTCAAAAATGTTCCTCCTCAGACCTTCCTTGAAGTTGAAGAGAGGGAAAAGAATGTTTCAGGGGCATTCCGTGTCATAAATGGAGAAAAGTTAAAAGGACAGGTAGTGCTCTTGGTGGATGATGTCTACACGACAGGATCCACGATTCGAGAATGTAGTTCTGTATTAAGAAATGCAGGTGTAAAAGAAGTTAGAGCGTTGACCATAGCTCAAGCCTGACTTTTTATTTTTTATCTTTGTTTTTTGGTTTGAGGATTTTTATCTTTTTTGGCTTTAACTCGGTTTTTTTGGGCATGGTGATTTTAAGTACGCCATTTTCGTATTCTGCATTGATTTTGTCCTGGTCAATGAAGCTTCAATAAGAACTGTAGCTTCGCCCTTTAGTTTTTTCCCTTCCAGGCTTTTTAACAGCTCCTTTGTTGTTCCTCTGAAGAATTCTTCATAAATCTTAGTCATTTCGCGGGCAATAACAATCTTTCTGTTCCCTAATATATCCAGAGAAAGTCTAAGAAAAGTAGAAATCCTCCGGGTGGGAAGATAAAAAACAAGGGTAACACTTTCATTTTTAAGAGATTGAAGCAGTTTTGTTGTGGCTACTTTTTTTGGAGGAGGAAAACCTAAAAATAAAAATCTATGGGTGGGGAGTCCAGCTGCAGAGAGAGCTGTTGTTAATGCTGATGCCCCTGGAAGAGGGATTATCTTTACACCCTGCTCTATGGCTTCTCTGATAAGTGGGAAGCCTGGATCTGAGATGGCAGGAGTCCCGGAGTCGGTTACAAGAGCTACGTCTTTTCCATTTTTAAGCAAGCGGATTATTTGAGGAATATTTTGCTTTTCCCTGGGTTGATAATAACTGATAAGTGGTTTCTTTATGTTGTATTTGTTCAAGAGTTTTTTTGTCTGGCGGGTGTCTTCGCAAGCGATTGTGGATACTTCTCCAAGAATCCTTAATGCCCTTAAAGTTAGATCTTCAAGGTTACCTATGGGGGTAGCGACTACATATAGACTGCCAGAAGGTTTATGCTTTGAGTTTTCCCCCTGCATTACCTATTTGCTCCAATCGTAAGGTAGGAGAAAATCGTGACCAATAGTTCGGGCAGATATTTTGGGAATAATAGGGAGCTTTCTTTTAAACTCGGAATTTTTTATCAGGCTTATAATTTTATCAACATCTGTTTTCTTAAATCCAGAGGCAATAATCTCTTTTTTTGGCATTCTTTTGTCTACAAGGTGAAAAAGGATTTTATCGATTTTGTTGTAATCAAGCCCAATTTCTTTCTCATCTGTTTGTCCGGCCCATAAACCTGCAGAGGGTGTCTTTTTCCTGATTTTCTCAGGAATTCCCAGATGTTTTGCCAGCTGTTTGAGTTGAGTCTTGTACAAGTCACCCAGAGGATTTATTGCGCAGGCCATATCACCGTGAATTGTTCCATACCCGAGCAATAGCTCTGTTTTGTTACTTGTTCCCAGAATCAAGGCTTTCTCCCGGGCAGAGAAGTCATAAAGGATGGACATCCTCTCTCGAGCCATTTTATTTCCCTTTAAAATCCTGTCCTCAGTAGGGTGGCTTGAGAAGTAAGTGTCGACCATGGGAGTGATATCAATAATTTTAAATTTTATTCCGAGAGCCTGAACCAGTTTTTGAGCTTCCTTAACATCCTCACTGAAAATTTTTCCATAGGGCATTATGAGAGCAAAAACATTCCCGGGTTTTAATGCTTTTGCGGCAAGAGAAGCACAAACAGAGGAATCGAGTCCGCCCGATAGACCCAGAATTCCCTTTTTATACTGGAATTTGGACAATTCTTCATTTATAAATGTTGTGAGAATTTTTTCCACAAAAGGTTCGTTAATCTTCATAATTTTTTATAATCCTTTTAAGGGCTTCAAGGATGACCTCAGGTTTGTCATCTCTTTTATAGGGCCATTTTTTTCGTGCTTCGCGGATATCGTTAAGATTAATTTCTTGGATGAGGAAATCCTTGTCAAGATATGATGCCTTAGCGACTAACTGTCCCAATGGGCTGTAAATAAATGAACCACCGGCAAAATGCTTTCCGTCTTCAAATCCCACTCTGTTACAGTAAATGAGGAAAGCATTGGAGAAGCGTGAGATAGTTTCTCCCATTGATTCCCACATTCGACTTGACTCGTAACTTTCCTTTCCTGTTATACCCCTTCCTGGAGCTGCGCTTATAACGATGATAATTTCTGAGTCGCCGGCGAATAGAAGGTAACATGCGCCGTAGCTAAGAAAGTCTCTACATATCATCATTCCAGCATTTCCGAAGGGAGTGGAAAACGTGTGGAAATTTTTCCCCTGGGCGTAAAATTTTCCTTCCTCGAACATACCAAAAGTAGGCAGGAATACCTTACGGTGGACATGTAGAATTTTTCCTTCGGCTAAAAATGCGGCGGAATTATAATAGAGCCCTCTTTCTTTTTCTTCCACGAACCCAAAAACGAGGGACAAATCACAGCTTGCAGTTTTGAGCTGGTTAATAAAAGTGTTTGTTTCAAGAGGAAGTGCAACTTCTTCAACCAAATCTTTTAATGTATACCCGGTTAGGCTTAATTCTGGAAAAATCAGAAGGTCAACATTTTTCTTTTTTGCTTTTTTGATGTACTTGATGTGAAGTTCAAAGTTTTTTTCTAAATCTCCAAGGTGTGGAGAAATTTGGGCTAATGCAACTTTCATGATGGAAAAGTTATCACAATTTTCTCTCCTTTTCAATTAAGCTTATAATATAAAATAAAACCACCTCCGAACAAAAAATGACCCAAAATATACCTAAAAAAAATGTTTGAAAATTTGTTTTCTTTCTATGTATAATTACTTATCATCAAAAATGGAACACATAGGCCATCACCTTAGGGATATCTATTTTAATAAAAAGAGTGGCCGCCTTGTTTTCAAACAAAAGAGTGCCCAAAAATACCTTTTTTTTCAGGAAGGATTGTTAGTTTACGCCAAAACCACCCACCCTCATGAGCTGATTGGAGAGATTTTATATAAGAGAGGAAAAATTTCATCCGAGATCTATTCCAATATTGATGAGTACATCGAGCCGATGAAAAGTATAGGAGCATGTTTGGTTGAAAATGATATTCTTAGTAAAAAAGAGTTGCATGATTGCTTGATGTATCAGATGAGAGAAATCACACTGAATATTTTTCCTCATTTTGATGGAAAATTTGATTTTAAAGAAAAGAAGGTGGATACCCAGGAAGAATTTGAACTGAAAATGAATACTCCTGATTTAATTGAAGAAGGTATAAGGCGAATGAATTACGATCCTTACATGGAAAAATTCATGCAGAAAAAGATCCCCTATGCAAAGGGAAAAGATTTCATTGACCATTTAACAAAGAAGGAGAAAGAGATACTCGATAAGATTGACGGAAGTGCATCGGCAGAAGCCTTCCTTCTTTCTGCAGGGATTCGACCCGAGATTTTTTGGAAGAGCCTTTATCTTTTTTATTGTCTGGATTTAGTCGATGTTAAAGATAGGAAAGGAAAAGAGAAAATTCCAGAGAAAACAGAAAAGCCTAAAAAGACTGCAGAGATTGAAAAAAAGAAGCCTAAAAAGACTACAGAAGAAGAGAAAAAGAAAGAGAAAAAACCTGCTATTGCTGATAAAGAGGTGGTAAAAAAATCTGCCGCCGATGAGAAAAAAAAGAAGATAGCCGAAATAGTGAAAATGAATGATTACCTTTCGGAAACAGATTATTATCAGATTTTAAATATCTCCCAGTCAGCTTCTCAAAATGAGATAAAAAAGGCTTATTTTCAACTGGTACGCAATTATCATCCCGATCGCTTTCCCAGGAGTCTTCCTTCAGATATTAAAACGAAAATTGAAAATGTATTTGATTACATTACGCAAGCCTTTCAAACTCTCAGCAATGAAAAGAAAAAGTTGATGTATGATGCCAAGAAGGATACTCCTTCAGAACTGGATAAAAAGGAGATAGAGAAAAGAGCAGATATGAAGTATCGTCATGGTAGATCGTTGTATCATCAAGATAAATATGATGAGGCGTTAATGTTTCTGGAAGAAGCCGTGAGATTGAGAAGTAATAAAGCAAGTTATTTTCTATTGCTTGGGAAGGTTGAGTCGAAGATTCCCTCATTTCACGAGAAAGCTGAAGAAGACCTTAAAAAAGCTATAGAAATAGAACCCTGGAATGCAGAAAATTATTTGGGATTAGGGAAATTTTATAAACAAGAAGGACTTTTGGTCAAAGCCAGAAGGCATCTAAAAAAAGCTTTGGATATAGATCCTGAACATAAGGATGCTCTCAAGGCATTAGAAATAGCAGAAGAGCCTAAGAAAAAGGGGATTAAACGAATACTCTCGTTTGAAGGTTTTGGGAAGACAAAGAAAAAACTGAAGAAAAAAAAGAAAAAGAGCTAATCCTTTTTAATAAGTCGTAAAAACTCTATTTCCCCAAGAATAGGAACCTCCAGCTTTTTTGCCCGTTCCAGTTTTGATCCAGGAGATTCACCCACAACAACATAACTCGTTCTGCTGCTGACTGAGGAAGTTACAGATCCTCCAAGCTCTTTGATGATTTCTTTTGCTTTTTCCCTTGTCATTCTAGAGAATTTTCCTGTCAGCACAAAGACTTGTCCGCTTAAGAGAAGCTCACCCTCTTTTTTTTCTTTTTTATAAAAGAAGTTCAGCCCAGCTTCTTTCAATTTATTCACAAGTTCGATGTTTTCAGGCTGTTTAAAAAAGAAAACAACGCTTTCACCTACCTTAGGCCCCACATCTTCTATCTGGATAAGTTCTTCCAAGGATGCTCTGGATAAGGTTTTTAAATTTTTAAAATGGGAAGCCAGTGCCTGGGCCGTGCGTTCTCCGACATATCTTATCCCAAGAGCATAAATCAGTCGGGTGAGGTCTCTTGGCTTTGACCTTTCAATTTCATCCAGTAAATTCTGTGAGCTTTTTGATCCCATCCTTTCGAGATTTAAAAGGTCCTCATTTTTGAGAAAATAAATATCAGGGATAATTTTTACTAATTTCTTTTCTATAAGTTGATCAACCAGAGCTTTTCCTAATCCTTCTATATTCATTGCCCTGCGTGAGGCAAAATGGCGAAGGGATTCTTTTAGTTTTTCAGGGCATGATGAATTTGTACAGCGAGAGATTGCTTCTCCTTCGGGCTTAAAAGTTAAAGAACTACAAACTGGGCATTTGGCTGGAAAAACGAATCTGACTTCTTTTCCTGTCCGCCTTTCTTTCATAACAGAGACAACCTTAGGAATGACATCTCCACTTCGCTCGATAAGAACATAATCACCTATTCTTATGTCTTTTCTTTTGATTTCATCTTCATTGTGGAGCGTTGACCGGCTGATTGTAGTTCCAGAGAGTTTAACGGGCTCTAATATGGCTACAGGAGTTAACGCACCTGTTCTTCCTACCTGCACTTCAATATTTTGTATTTTTGTTGTGGCCTGTCTTGCAGGAAATTTGAACGAGATAGCCCAGCGGGGAAATTTTGCTGTACTCCCGAGGGATTTTTGCTGCTCGGTCGAATTGACCTTAACAACAATTCCGTCAACATCATAATCCAGGTCTTCTCTTTTCTCATGCCATTCTTCCCAGAAAGAAATTACTTCTTCAAGAGAAGAGCAGTGGCGGGAGCAAGGATTGATTTTGAAGCCCAGTTCTTTTAAAGCCTGCAGATTTTCCCACTGGCTCGGAAGCTCTTTGCCTTCGATAAAGATGGAGTATAGGAAAATATCCAGATGCCGTGAGGTTACTTCTTTAGGATCGAGCAGACGCAGAGAACCGGCTGCTGCATTTCTGGGATTGGCAAAAAGGGATTCACCGCTTTTTTTTCTCTCCTGATTTATTTTTTGAAAAGATAAAAAAGGTAAATAGACTTCTCCCCTGACCTCGATTTCATGAGAGTCAGTAATTGTGAGAGGTAGACTCCTTATCGTTTTAACATTTAAAGTGACATCATCTCCTCTGAAGCCATCCCCCCGGGTAACAGACTGAATGTATTTTTCATTCCGGTATATGGCTGAAAGGCCCAATCCATCTATTTTTAATTCAGCAACATAATCTATTTTTTCTGAGGGCACGATTTTTTTGATCCTTTCTTCGAATTCCTTTAATTCTTCGCGACTGTAGCAATTATCCAGGCTGAGCATTGGAGTTCTGTGCTCGGTGGATTCGAATCCTGATATGGGTTGTTCTCCAACTCTCTGAGTTGGAGATTCTGGGGTGATTAGCTCGGGGAACTGATTTTCATATTCTTTGAGCTCTTTAACAAGTTTATCAAATTCATAGTCAGAAATTTGGGGATCATTATCCACATAATATTTTTTTTCGTGATACTTTATTTCTTCTCTAAGTTTTTTGATTTTTTGTTTAGCTTGTTTAAAAGAGAGGGGCTTAATTATCATTTTATTTTAGATATAAATTGGGATCCCTGGTTTTTCTCCTCTTTATGTGGATAAGTGGATAATATAATAGAAGAAAAAAAAGTTCAAATGAGGGGGACGTGGGTTATTTGATGCCTAATCTCTGTTTTGTTTCTTCGATAAGTTTATTAAACTTGGCTAAAGTGTCTTTCTGTTCAGCTTCAAGTTTTAGAATGGCTTTTTTTTCGGATTCGATCTTAGCCAGTAATTCCTTCATTTCTTTCATTTTTGCATCAGATAAGTCTTCTTCGGCTTTGTCTTCGTATTTTTTATTAAAGGAATTGGTGGCATCCTCCAATTTTTTACTTTTCTTTTGGAGTTCCTTGACCTTTTCATTGTACTTTAGGTCTTTGTTTGATGTGAAGAAAAGGCTTTCTGCTAATTCCATGGCTTTTTTTGAATTCGCAGCGGAGAGAAAGCTGGCATTGAGCAAGTATTTAATGGCTTCCTGGGAGAATGAAGGATCTGACTTGGCTTTTTCAACCAGGATAATTCCGATAAAAAAGGCGATTTCTCCACTTGTTTGTTTAACATAAGCCTGTTTAAAATATTTCAGTGCTTCGTTTTTTTTCTTGTTCTTGTATAGGCATTTAGCATAAAAAGCCAAGCTTTTAAAATCCTTTAGAGTTGTAGCTGGTAGTTCAAAAGCTTTTTCTGCATCCCTGTAATATTTAAAATCATAGAGAATTTTTCCTACTGTTTTCATGTTTTTTGCAATCTCTGGATTTTTTAAGATTTTATATGAATTAATATAGGAATTAAGAGCGCCTCTTGGATCTTTTAGTTTTTCCAAGGCCCTTCCATGGGTGTAGTAAGCGGCTCCTAAAAATTTATCCCATTGGGTCGGAGTTGTTGCATTAGGATTTTTGCCCTTATTGGTTTTAGCGATCTGAATAATTTGTAAAGAATAGTTTTTAGCTTTATCCAGATTCTGACCTCGCTGGCTATAAACACTTGAAACGTTGATTAAAACCCTGCTTTTGGTGAAATCATCCAGACCGTCTAATGCCAGAGCCTTTTCGCCATAATCTATAATTTCTTTTGCGGTCTTGCCTGCATAGGGTTGAATACAGAGATTAGCATATACAAAATTTCCATACTGAGTTCTTTTTCCAGCATATTTTACGAGATATTCTTTAAGAAGCTTAACTTGTTGTTGAGGGCTTGATGCGGTCATTGCTTTGATATAATCTTGATTAGCATTATTGGTTTGAGCTAGTAAGATTGTTGAGATAAAAAGAAATAAGATTAATGTCGTTAGGAAAGTATTCTTCATTTTAGACCTCATAAAAATTTTTTGAATAATAGCGCGTGTAAAAAAAAATGTCAACATGATAGATGTTTTATATTGTGTATGATTAAATTCCATATAAAATAATAGCAAAATACGTGCCAAATTGGAAGAGAGCAGAAAAAAGCAGCAGGTTAGATCGCTCCAGGGATTTTGTTTTTGGACTTTTTATCTGGCCTGATATAAAATAACTACAATGGGTCAAAAAAAGGCAGATTTTCCTGCTCATTTTTTTGCGAATATCGGAAAACCTTTACAGAAATCCATCCCTCTTCGGGATTATTCAAATTTTAAGATTGGCGGCAAAGCAGATTATTTTTTCGACGCCTCATCTGTCATTGAACTGGTAGTTTCAGTTAGTCTGGCGCGTGAATACTCCTTTCCATACTACATTATTGGAGGTGGATATAACCTTTTGTTTGATGATGACGGATTTCGTGGGATCATTATAAAAAATAGTGTAAAAGGAGTTCGGAGGAAAGAGAGAAAGACAGAGATACAAACATTCGCAGGGACTTCCTTGAGTCATTTAATTCAATTCACGATTAAAGAAGGATTAAGCGGGCTCGAATTTCTTGCAGGCATCCCTGGAACAATAGGCGGGGCAATTTTTGGCAATGCAGGAGCTTTTGAGCAGAGTACAGGAGATTATTTAAAGGAGGCTGAGCTTCTTGATAGGAAAGGAGAACAGATTACAGTTAAAAGAGATTATTTTAAGTTCAGCTATCGACAGAGTATTCTCAAAAAAAAACATGATGTTCTTTTAAGTGCAACTTTTAAGCTTATAAATGGGGAGGAGGAGAAGATAAAAGCCCGTATCGAAGAGAATTTGGAAAAAAGGGAAAAAAAGCATCCTCCACAGGATATAGCATGTGCTGGAAGCTATTTTAAAAATCCTGTTCTTCCTGATGGGAAGAGAACTCCTGCCGCCACTTTTTTAGAAAAAGTTGGAGCTAAGCATCTTACAAAGGGCAGAGCATCTGTATATCCAGGTCATTCAAATTTTATCATTACCCAGGAAGGAGCATCAGCCAGGGATGTCATTGATCTTGCTCAGGAACTTAAGAAGCGAGTGAAAGAACGATTTAATATTGAGCTTGAAGAAGAAGTTATTTTCCTTCCAGCAGATTCTTCATTGCTTTAATTTTTTGAGGAGAAAGCTTTTTTTCTCTTCTGGCAATTTCCAGTGCCTGTTCAGCCAGTTTAAGGTATGTTTTATAGTAGGGGGACATATTTTTTAGTGTTTCAAGATGCTCTTTTATGGATTTCTGGTCTCCTCTTATAACAGGGCCGGTAAGAGAGGCCTGGATGTCAAATTTTTTTACATTGTGTAAAGTCCCTTTTACTAGAGGATAAAGAATTTGAAAAGCCTTTCTTTCTTGAAGGCCTGTCTGTTTGAGAAGTTGAACTGCCATATCTAGTAACACAACAAAGAAGTTAGAGGCTGTGCTGCAGGCTGTGTGATAAAGAGCTTTATCTTTTACTCGAAGAATAAGGGGATGTCCTCCTAGTTGTTGAACGATTTTTTGAGATAATGCTAAAGCTTTACTGTTTCCCTCAAGACCAAAATAAATATTTTCAAACTGTTCAGGAGCTGTTGTTTTTTGAGAAAAGGATTGGATAGGATGAAAGGATGCAGTTAAGGCTCCCTTGTCCTTTAAAGGTTTAAGGATTTGTGAGGGAAGGAGTCCTGAGCAGTGAAAAACATATTTTTTTGACCAATTGATTTCTGCGCTGGAAAGCTCCTTGGTAACTTCCGAAATTTTCTCATCTGGCAAACATAAAAAGATAAGTTCTCCGATTCTTGCAGCCTGGATATTATCCGAAAAAATTCTCCCTTCCCCAATGATTTTCCTGCTTTCTCTTGCGGAAGAAAGTCTTTTACAGGATAGGGCTTTAATCCTGTATCCTTTTTTAGAAAGTGCATTTCCCAGGGAAGTTCCCAGCCTGCCTGTGCCAATTATAGAGATATTTATCATTTTTTATTTTTAAAAATATTGAGCCATTGGTTTATTTCCAGTGGGGAGGGGAGCGTGACATTTTTCTCTTTTTCCAGGAATTTTCTGTGCTCTTTCATTATGGTTTTAAGTTCGCGGTTGAATTCTTTGCAGCTTAAGGGATTAGCTCCTTTTGACCTGGCAAAGCTTTTAATCTCGCGGTCTGAACTAACCACGAAGAATCTTCTTAAATCGGATTGCTTTAAAATAATTTCTTTAATAACTCCGTCAGCATTCTGTCCGCCAGGAGGGAAGATTACAGAAAGAGTTTTGTCACGGAACTTTTCCCCTGTTAGGTTAGGATCCGGATTTCCGTCAAAGACCAGAATAACCTTAGTTTTTGTTATGTAGTGAAAGATCTGAAGCTTGGAGACCAGGTCGTATTTACTTTGAGGGTCCCTGAGATTGTGGGGGGAGGTATGCCCGATAAAATTGTTGCCATCGATTAAATAAGCCACTTGATAAATAAAAAAATAAGCGAATAAAGAGCTTCGAGAGACTACAGAGTATAGGAATCCCCAGGATTGAGGATAATGACTTCAGCTTTGTCGGCTACCAATCTCTTGAATTCTTCAGGGTCAGCACTAATAATGGGGAAAGTATTATAATGGACAGGGATAACTCTTTTTGTCTGTATGAACTCCACTGCCCTAGCGGCAGATGGAACGCCCATTGTGTATCTATCTCCGATAGGAATAAAACTCAGGTCTGGTTTGAAGAATTCACCTATAAGTTTCATGTCATAGGTTAATCCAGTATCACCGGCGTGGTAAATCGTCTGACCATCCATTTCGATAACCACTCCTGCCGGGTCTCCTTTTTCAGCAGAATGTAAAGCTTGAACCATATGGACTTTCACTCCTTTTGCCTCGACTGTACCTCCGATATTCATCCCTTCGGCGGTTAATCCTTCTGCTTCAGCCTCTACTGCTATCTCATGAATGCCAAAAAGGATTGCTCCTGTTTTTTTGCAGATAGTAAAGGAGTCCCCGAGATGGTCACCATGATAATGGGTGACAACAACGACGTCGGCCTCTGTTATTTCCTCAGGCGTAGTGGAGGCAGCGGGATTTCCTGTTAAAAAGGGATCAATGTATACAATTTTTGAGCCCTGTAATTTTATTCCAGAATGTCCCAGCCAGGTGATTTCCATTGTCTTTACCTCCTATTATAAGATTATTAAAATAAACGCATTAATTTCTGTGTCATCGCGAGGAGCTTAGAAGATTGCCACGCTACGCTCGCAACAGGCTATGCGATCTCATTTTTCTGAAGAAATGGCCACGCTCCCTTTGGTCGCTCGCCATGACAATGTAACAACATTCATTGCGTTTATATTAGTTAATGGAGATTTAATTTCTTTTTTCTGATTAGCCAGGAGGCCACAACATCTTTCTCCCTCCCAGGAGATGGAAGTGGATATGAAATACTTCCTGTCCTGAGTCCCTTGCTGTGTTGAGGACGATCCTGTATCCGCTTTTTGCAACTCCTTTCTCTCGAGCAATTTGGCGAGCTTTTAGGAGGAGGTGGCTCAGAACATCTTTTTTTTCTTCGGGAATTTCATTGAGAGAGGCAAAATGTTCTTTAGGGATAATTAAAATGTGAATTGGAGCCTGGGGATTTATATCATCAAATGCGATTATTTTCTCATCTTCGAAAACTTTGTTGGCCGGGATTTCTCCATGAATGATTTTGCAGAAAAGGCAGTTTTCCATTTTAGCCTTCGTCTCCTCTTATTCTTTTATCCTTTCAATGGAGGCCCCGAGGGACTTCATTTTTTCTTCGAGCCTTTCGTAACCTCGATCCAGGTGTTCAACCTCATTGATTACGGTTTCTCCGTTGGCAATTAGTCCAGCTAAAACAAGAGAGGCAGAAGCCCTTAAATCCGTGGCAATGGTTTCTGCTCCTGATAAGGGAGTATTCCCTTTGACAATTGCTTTATCTCCAAAAATCTCGATAGTGGCGCCAAGGCGCAGCAGTTCATTGATATGAGAAAATCTTCTGTCAAAAATTGTCTCGGTGATGATGGATGTTCCTGAAGCCTGGGTCATCAGAACGATGAATTGTGCTTGCATATCAGTTGGGAATCCAGGATATGGAGAAGTTGTGATATCTTGAGATTTTATCTCTTCGCTTCCAATAACACGAAGAGAATAATCATTGAGCTTTTCGATTTTAGCCCCGGAATATCGCAGTTTTTCAATAACAACATCAAGATGCTCAGGTTGGATATGGGTCAATTTGATATCTCCCTGGGTTAATGCGCTGGCTATGAGGAAAGTTCCTGCTTCTATCCGGTCGGGGATGATGTCATGGGTTGCTCCACCGAGCTCTTTGACTCCCTTGATGCGGATGGTCTCCTGGCCGATTCCGTCAATCTTTGCTCCCATTTTTACAAGAAGCTCGCACAGGTTTATCACTTCTGGCTCTAAAGAGCAGTTTTTTAACACCGTCTCACCTTGAGCAAGGGAAGCCGCCATAATCAGGTTTTCTGTTCCGCCCACGGTTTTTTTCTCGAATTCTACTTCTGCTCCATGGAGCCTTTTTGCTTTAGCATTGATATAGCCGTGTTCGAGGATGATTGAAGCTCCGAGTTTTTCTAATCCGTGAATGTGAAGGTCTATAGGACGGGAGCCGATGGCGCATCCACCGGGCAAAGCAACGATAGCTTTTCCGTAACGAGCCAAGAGTGGACCAAGGACAAGAATAGATGCCCTCATCGCCTGGATCAGGTTATAGGAAGCCTCGTCGGACTTAATCTTTTTTATTTGAAGGGATAAAGAATTTTTTTTAATAGTATAGCGGGCTCCGAGCTCTTTCATAACGGTTAAGATTGTAAATACATCTTTAACAAGAGGGACGTTAGTTAGCCTGATTTTTTCTTTGGTTAAGAGGGAAGCTGCAATTGCTGGAAGAACTGCATTTTTGGCCCCGCTGATCCTGACTTTTCCTTTTAGCCGGAGTTTGTGATTCCCGCTTATTCTGATTTTTTCCATGTGTTTCAATTCTAAAATAATACCTTTTAAAATTCAACTAGTACTCACTCAAAGAAAGCATCTTTATTTTCGTGACAATTTCTTTGGAAGTCAGGCAATCTGGTTAGGAAGCCATACGGAGGCGAGCGGGCATGGTTCCTCAAAGAGGAGAGCGAGCCGAGGAATAAGTGGATTTTCCTCGCTGGGGAAAATACACGGGCTGACGAATCAGTTTTCCTGACTGTTTCTTTATCACGGAAATAAAGATGCTTCCTCACTCAAACTATAAATATTTTATTAACTTGTGGTGTAGGGCCAGGCCCTGTTGTTGAAATAATGGAATGTTTCAACTAATATAAAACGGACTGGACATGAAAAGTCAAAATTCTCCCCTTATTTTTCTCTCGGGTATAACAAAAAATTTTCCAGGTGTCCAAGCTTTAAAAGCAGTTGACTTATTTCTCTATAAAAGTGAAGTACTGGGTTTAGTGGGGGAGAATGGGGCTGGGAAGTCAACTCTAATGAAAATATTGGCTGGAGTTCATCAGAAGGATGAGGGACACATTTATTTCCACGGTGAAAAAAAACAATTTAGAAATCCTTATGAAGCAATAAAAGCGGGAATTAGTACGGTTTACCAGGACCTGAACTTAGTAGAGAATATGGATATTTGCGAGAATATTTTTCTCGGCCGTTTTCTTAAAACTTCCTTTGGCTTGATTGATCAAAAAAGATTGATGGCGGAGTCCAGAAAGATTCTTGGAAAACTTGGACTGGATATAGACCCAAGTATCCCGGTCTCCCGTTTAGGCGTTGCACAAAAGCAGATGGTAAAGATTGCTAAAGTTTTGGCTGTCAAGGCAGAAGTATTAATCCTGGACGAACCCAGTGCGACTTTGACCGAAAAAGAACTTAAAAATTTATTTGATGTGATAATAAATCTGAAAAATGAAAAGATGGGAATAATATATATTTCTCATCAACTGGATGAAATATTTCAAATATCCGACAGAGTCGAAGTTCTTCGGGATGGGCAGGTCGTTGACGTGAAGAAAACATCTAAAACAAATAGAGAAGAATTGATATCCATCATGATAGGAAAGAAGCTTAAAGATTTTTATCCTGGGGAACAGATCTTAAAGAAGGGCAAGGATATTCTGCGGGTAGAGAAACTCCAGGGAGAGGAGAAGGAAGCTTCTTTTGTTTTGAAAGAAGGAGAAATCCTGGGATTTGCAGGATTAGTGGGTTCGGGCAGAACAGAGCTCATGCGTCTTCTTTTTGGAGCGGATAAGAAAAGGAGCGGAAAAATATTTCATCGGGGAAAGGAAGTCAAAATTAATTCTCCTAAAAAAGCTGTAAAGCTGGGTTTTGGATATCTTCCAGAGGAACGCAAGACTCAAGCTCTTTTTTTAGAGAGAGACGTTAAAGAGAACATGACCATTGCTTTTATTCATCGTTACTGTTTTCCCCCCGGGATTATAAAAAGAAAAAAAGAAGAGAACGAAGCACGGAAGTTTCTCCAGAGACTCAAGATCAAACTCCCTGGACTTTGGGCCAAGGCAAAAAATCTAAGTGGAGGAAATCAACAAAAAGTCCTTCTTGCCCGCTGGCTTCTCTCCAATACCCAGCTGATTATTTTTGATGAGCCCACACGGGGAATAGATATTGGGACCAAATCTGAAATTTACCGCCTCCTTCAAGATCTAAAGGAGAAGAAGACAGGAATAATTCTGGTCTCTTCAGATCTAGAAGAAGTGGTTCATGTCTGTGACCGGGTTATTGTTATGGACAGAGGAGAGTTGGTCAAAGTCCTGGAAGGAAAGGATATAAAACCAGAGAAAATTATGCATTTTGCTACAGGTGGAGTTTAATATGGAGAAAAGCTTCGGAATAAAAAAAATTATAAAGAGAATATGGGAGAAGTACAATATTCTGCTTGGATTGGTGGTCTTATTTATATTTTCTTCTCTTGTTTCCGAGGCATTTCTCACCACCCGAAATTTGCTGAACGTGATGCGCCAGGTTTCAATAAACGGGATTATTGCAGTTGGTATGACTTTTGTTATTCTCACCGCAGGAATAGATCTTTCAGTAGGGGCTATTCTGGCAATGGTGGGCTGTCTCTGTGCCGGTTTGCTTAAATTTGGCGGCCTGGGCTTCCTTCCCGTTCTTTTTATCGGTTTGGGAGCTGGACTTTTGATGGGAATGACGAATGGCCTGGTCATCACAAAGGGAAAAATCCAGCCTTTTATCGTCACGCTGGCCACAATGACTTCTATTCGAGGATTAGCATTTCTCTACAGCAAAGGGCGGCCTATTGTCCTGGGAGAGGAAACTCCTGCTGTCCTTCTCTTTCTAGGAGAGGGATATGTTGGGCCTATCCCAGTCCCTGTTTTGCTGTTTTTAGCTGTTCTTCTTTTGTCGAGCTTTATCCTGAGAAGAACAGTTTTAGGTCGTTATGTTTATGCTATCGGAGGTAATGAGGAAGCTGCCCGTCTTTCTGGAATCAATGTTGATTTTTTTAAGACAGTGGTCTATTCTCTCAGCGGCCTTTTTGTTGCAGTGGCAAGTCTTATTGCTATCGGACGGCTGGGAGTGGGCAATGCAGATCTGGGCCTTGGTTATGAATTGAATGCTATCGCTGCAGTTGTTATTGGAGGAACAAGTTTAATGGGAGGAATAGGTACTGTAGAAGGCACTTTTATTGGAGCAGTGATTCTGGGAATATTAAGTAATATATTAAATTTGCTGGGAGTTGGGTCATTCTTTCAGCAGATATTAAAAGGAGTAATAATCATAATCGCGGTTCTTTTATCCAAAAGAAGGTCTTAGAGCGGGGACCTTAAAGATAGTACTGATAATGTGATATCAAAACGGAGGAAAGGTTATGCATAAGAAAGTCTTCTTGTTCAAGGGGATCCTTATAAGTTTTTTCCTTGTAGGTCTTATTGTCTTTTCCTCTTGTCAAAAAGCAGAAAAGAAAAAGTTACTGATCGGATTTTCTCAGAGCACCATGATCGATCCGTGGAGAATCAATATGCTGGAACAGATGAAAGATGCTGTAAAAGAGCATGAAGACGAGATCGATTTTATTTTTACTGATGGACAGAATGATAATATTAAGCAGATTAGCGATGTAGAGGACCTTTTTTCAAGAGGCATTGACCTTCTTATAATAAGTCCCAGAGAAGCAGAGCCTCTTACTTCTGTTATTGAGCGTGTTGTTAAAGCAGGAATTCCTGTAATTACTCTGGACAGGAATATTACCAGCGATTCTTACACCTGTTTTATCGGAGCAAGTAATTTCAGGATAGGAGAGGAAGCGGGAAGACTTATGGCCTCATTGCTCGAGAAAGGAGGCCAGGTTATTGAAATCGAGGGTATCCTTGGTGCTACACCAACAATTGACCGGAGTGATGGATTTCACAGTGTTATTGATTCTATTCCTGGTATTCAGGTCATTGGAAAACAGCCGGCTGCTTATCTCCGGGAACCCGCCCTTAAAATTATGGAGGACTTTTTACAATCTCATCCCCGCATAGATGGAGTTTATGCTCACAACGATGAGATGGCATTGGGAGCTCTAACTGCTCTCAAAGCAGAAGACCGTGAAGGAGTAGTTGTTATCGGGATTGATGGACAGAAGGAAGCTTTTGAGTCCATCATGGCAGGGAAGCTGTCGGCAACTTTTATTTATCCTAATGGAAGTGCCCAGGCAATAGAGATTGCCCTTAAGATATTAAAAGGAGAAAAAGTCCCGAAGAACATCGAGCTTAAGAGCCAGATGGTAAATAAATCAAATGTTCATTTATTTTATAAACCGGATAGCTATTTTTAAAAAAAAGGAGGAAGTATGATGAAAATGCTTATAGGTGAAAAATGGGTTGGAAAGGAAGAAAAAATCGATGTTCTCAATCCTTATAATAACAATCTTGTCGACACAGTGCCTTCTGGAGATAAAGATGATGTGGAAGCTGCCTTTCAGGCGGCAGAAAAAGGGTATAAAACCAACCGGGATCTCCCTGTTCATCAGCGGATCTCTATCCTTTATCAAACTGCTGAGATTATAAAAAGCCGTCAGGAAGATTTTGCTAAAACAATCGCCATGGAAGGAAGTAAAACCATTAAAGAAGCCAGGAAAGAAGCCAGTCGCTGTATAGATACTATTACAATTTCAGCTGAAGAGGCACGGAGACTTGTTGGAGAGACCATTCCCTTTGACAGCCGCGAGGGATCTGAGAACCGCCTTGGTTACTATTTTCGCTTCCCTATTGGAATTATAGTTGCAATTACTCCTTTTAACGATCCTTTGAATCTGGTAGCTCATAAGATTGGACCTGCCATTGCGGGCGGAAACTCAGTCGTCTTGAAGCCTGCTACAGTCACTCCCCTTTCTGCCTTAAAGTTGGGAGAGGCATTTATTGAAGCTGGTCTTCCCTGGAATATTTTAAACATAGTCACCGGTCGTGCCTCAAAAATTGGCGATGTGTTAGTGACAGATCCACGAGGGAGAATGATCTCTTTCACCGGAGGAACCGAAGCAGGTCTGGATATTGTTAAAAAGGCTGGATTAAAAAAGATAGGCATGGAGCTGGGATCAAACTCTCCGGTTATAGTTATGGATGATGCTGACCTTAACCAAGCCGTGGAGCTTTCAGTTTCTGGAGCCTTCTGGGCTGTTGGGCAGAACTGTATTGGAGTTCAGCGGATTTATATCCATGATGCTGTTTATGAAAAATTTGAAAAATTGTTTGTGGAAAAAACAAAGAAGTTAAAAGTTGGATTTCAACTGGATGAAGATACTGACATGGGACCCATGATTACAGAGGAGGAAGCGGCTCGAGTGCAGAAATGGATTGAAGAAGCCTGTCAGGAAGGGGCAGAGCTTCTTACAGGAGGTAAGAGAAAAGGGACTCTTTGTGAGCCTACGGTTTTCAGGAATATGCCCACAAGCGCCAAGCTTAACTGCGAAGAAGTTTTTGGGCCGGTGGTAAATCTTTATAAAGTTGCCTCTCTGGATGAAGCTGTCGAACTGGCCAACAGTGTTAAGTATGGACTTCACGGAGCCATTTTTACCCGCTCACTGGAGAACGCGTTCAAAGCCATTAAGGAACTCGATGTAGGTGGAGTAATGGTCAATGATTCCACAGATTACCGCATCGATATGATGCCCTTTGGCGGTGTAAAGTGGAGTGGTCTCGGCCGGGAGGGGATTAAATTTGCACTCCTTGAGATGACAGAGCCTAAAGCTGTCTGCTTCAACCTATAAGTTTGGTTCCAAATGGGGATGATTAATAGTCATTTTTTCTCTTCCTATTACTGTTTTAGTTTAACGCCATAAGGGGTCGCGTCTCAACATTTGACATTACAGCGAAAAATAGGGCAGTCATTGTTTTGGAGGGATTTGGTTTATCAAACCCATAAAATGTCATTGCGAGGAACGCAGAAGATTGCCACGCTGCGCTCGCAACAGGCTCTGCAATCTCACAATTTATATTGTCATTGCG
>Ga0114920_10000258_pt1 | contig 23078 bp, 22 predicted proteins | sample ChitaG_FD_88683 | JGI IMG/M metagenome (GOLD analysis project Ga0114920, IMG submission 88683) | Deep subsurface microbial communities from South Pacific Ocean to uncover new lineages of life (NeLLi) - Chile_00310 metaG | ecosystem: Environmental > Aquatic > Marine > Oceanic > Sediment ...
CAGGTGGGGTGTGCGGCGAACCATTCGAGCAGCAGGTCGGCGACTGTGTCTGGTTGCTCGTCGACCATCCAGTGTGACACCTCGTGCAGGGTCTCGAACCGGTATGCCCCGCTGGCACACAGGGCCTTAGACGCCGTCAATCTCGACACCGAATATATTCGGTATTTGCCGCCAAGTGGCGTCCACGCGCACCCCTGCTCACTTGGCGGCGACCTGGGCATTGTCTGATTAGGATGGCTGGAGTGGGCTGATGCCGGCGGCTCGTTCGAGGGGTTTATCCTCGTGAAATGCAGGCGCTCTTGCCGAACGATTGCGACTGTTGACTCCTGGAGGGCGGAAGAGACAACATGCGCAGACTGTTTAGCGCTATCGCGGCGGTGGGACTCATCGCCGCTGGGCTAACGTGCGGATCAGCCACCGCATGGGCAGATACGGCGATGGACATCTTCAGGGCGGCATATTGCCAGGCGGGCGCACATATCGACGACAACTGGCTACATGGCTACTGCGATAATCCGGCCGTGCCGACCGGCCAGCATTACCACTGCGAGTGGGGCCGACTCGGTGACCGCTCGTGCGACTGGCGCTGGGATGACAACACTTTGGCACCACCACCACCGCCCGCCGAGCTGACTTTCGGTTCACATCCCGCACAGGCCGATTGCAATAACCCCGATTTCCCTCCGGGGTCTTGGTCTGCTCACCCTTATCAGGCCATGCAACAACGGGTGGCGATAAATTGCTTCACCGTGGCAAATTGTCGGGACGGCGCACACATATTCACCGATACGGACATCAACGGCTTCTGCGATAATCCGGCCGTGCCGACCGGCCAGCATTACCACTGCGAGTGGGGCCCTTACGGTATCCGCCCCTGCGACTGGCGCTGGGATGACAACACTTTGGCACCACCACCGGCCGACAACCCACTGCCACCGCCGGCCTAAAATCAGAGGTACCCAACCGGGTGTGCCGACCTGGTGTTGTTTCAGGCGACCTCCGTTTCGGTTGATCCGCGGGGGAGCCGTCTCTCCCCGCGCTGTGTGGGGTGGGCCTGTGTCCTACCCGGGTCCTGCTGCCCTGTCTGATGTACGTGGAGGGGGAGGCCAGGGGTCCCGGCTGTGTGCATGGTGGGGCAGGGTGCAGCGTGCAGTACCCGTGTGCGGCCTGCCGGATGACCGCAGAGCCGATGTGGTGGGGTGTGGCCCCTATGGGCCGTGGGCTATGGGTTCGGGGCTATGGGTTCGGCAGGGCTGAACTGTTTGAGGATCTTCTGAATCCGTGTTGTCGTATGTGTTGCCCGCACGTTGTACTGCGCCAACGCGATCTTGCCCGATTCGTCGACCACGAAGGTCGAGCGGATCACACCCTGCACGACCTTTCCGTACATCGTCTTCTCGCCGTAGGCGCCCCAAGCTTTGAGGACTTCGCGGTCGGGGTCCGACAGTAGCGGGAATGTGAGTCCTTCGGCATTTCGAAATTTGTCGAGTTTCGCAGGCTTGTCGGGGGAGATGCCAACGACGTCGAGGCCGGCGCCGCTCAGCTCGCCGAGGTTGTCTCGAAAGTCGCAGGCCTCCTTCGTGCAGCCCGGAGTGGCTGCAGCGGGATAGAAGTACACGATCACCTTGCGGCCTTTGTAGTCCGAGAGCTTGACGGTGTTCCCGTCGGCGTCGGGGAGGCTGAACGCAGGGGCTGTGTCGCCTACGTCGAGTCGGCGGGGTTTCGGCATTGGCTGCTTCCTCTGATGGATGTGTCGATCCGGGCGCTGCGGTGGGCACCGGCTGATCTAGGGTAGTTCGGCAAGGAAGAAGTAGTCCCGAAGACTGGGTGCAAGAGATCGTCGTGTGGCGGCGACGATTACCGGCGTGGTGTACAAGTCGAGGCAATGAGAGGTAGCTGTGGCGGATCGGGATCCCGACACCATCAAGCAGGAGATCGACCAGGCGCGCGACCAGTTGGCGTTGACTGTCGACTCGCTCGCGATCCGGGCCAACCCGCAAAGGATCGCTGAGGATATCAAGGCGGGCGTCGTGCGCTTCGTGAAGAAGCCCGCCGTGGCAATTTCGCTGGCGGGCGCGGGAGTGCTGGTGATTGTGCTGACAGTGCACCGGGTGCGGCACCGCTGAGAGGGCAGATCAGCGCCGACGGCCCGGCAGCAACCAATCGGTGAGTGAGAATCCCGGCGGGTTGGCCACCCGGCCCAGGCGGTTGCAGGAATACGCAGTCACGACTGGTTGCGCAGCTACGCCACAAACCGTGGCCTCGCCGCCCCGGCCGGATGGCACCGGCTCGTCCAGGCTTGACATCAGCTAATTCCCCAATTTATTCGCCACGGCCCCGCATCGTCCGGACGCCGTGTGTACCAGCTAACTGACCTTAACATCGAATTGTCTTCTTTGCCCAGCGCAATGGACATCTTGTGAAGGATGCACGCGGTTGTGGTTACCATGAGCGGCGTCGCGAAGATGTCGGCGATGAACACGATGAGTGATTTTTAGCACAGTCGCGGGAGATCAGGGCGCAAATGCGCCCCGATGTTCTGGAGTATCAGTGAGCTAAAGGCCAGCACGCGCGGTGGCGCTCGGTCGCGCTCGGTTGACAGCGCATGCCGCGGGTCGCCTCGATGGGCCTGTACCTCTACGCTGGCGCTGTCCCGACGAGCACAGGAGACGTGTCATGGCGTGGTTCCTCACCCTGCAAGGCCCGACGCAGGGTAACCAGCAATCATCGGTGTATGAGCTCCAGGACGGCGCGGACGTCGACAAGTTGGCCCAGGAACTCGTCAGCGCGGTGTCAGTCGGCCGGGTGGTAGCCGATTCCAGCGATGCTGCCGCAGAACACCCGCAAGCGGCAGAAGGTCACCCTCTACGTCCGTCCCGCGGCGTGGGGGATGTGGACCTTCTACGAACTTTCGGATGAGGACCGCCGTCAGTTGATGAAGGACAAACCGCTTCTCCAAGCTATCCAGCAGCATCAGCGAGGACACACCGCTCAGGGTGGCGGCCCGACGAACCCGTTGCAGGGGCAGGGCGGCCCAGGCGTCCGCTGACGACGCGCTCAACTGGCATTTGCGGGAAATGACGGGAAATGACCTGTCTGCCGCTAATCTCCGCTCGGTCGCGGTGTTGGCCGTCGACAGCATGCGACTCCCGTCGTAATGTTTGAACCCATGAACTCCGATCCCGCCAGCCGTGTCCTCCTGCCGATCCCTGACCGTGCTCCAACAGTCGGATACAAGTACGACGCCACCGATTCGGGTCAGGAATTTCCTCCGATTGAGCCGGTGCGCCCGCCGGCCGGCGCACCGAATGTGATCATCGCCCTGATCGACGACTGTGGGTTCGGTGCTTCGACGGCCTTCGGTGGGCCTTGCGAGACGCCGACCGCCGAGCGGCTGGCCAGCGAGGGCCTGAAGTACAACCGATTCCACACCACGGCGCTCTGTTCCCCGACACGCCAGGCGATCCTGACGGGGCGCAATCACCATTCGGTAGGGATGGGTGCAATCGCCGAACTTGCGACGTCGGCGCCAGGCTACAACTCGATCCGACCGAACACGGCGGCTCCACTTGCCGAGGTACTCAAGCTCAACGGCTATTCCACCGCCCAGTTCGGCAAGTGCCATGAGGTGCCGGTGTGGGAGACGAGCCCGATGGGGCCGTTCCGGCAATGGCCGACCGGCAGCGGGTTCGAGCACTTCTACGGTTTCATCGGCGGTGAGACGAACCAGTACTACCCGGCGATCTACAACGACACCGTCCCGGTCGAGCAAGACCGCACCCCCGAGGAGGGCTACCACTTCACCGAGGACATGACCGACCACTCGATCGAGTGGGTCCGCCAGCAGAAGGCACTGATGCCCGACAAGCCTTTCTTCGTCTACTGGGCGCCGGGCGCGACGCACGCACCACATCACGTCCCCGAGGAGTGGTCGGCCAAGTACAAGGGCCGATTCGACGACGGCTGGGACGCCCAGCGGGAGCGAACGTTCGCCCGCCAGAAGCAGCTCGGGATCATCCCTGATGACGCACAGCTGACCGCGCGCCCCGACGAAATCCCCGCTTGGGATGACATGCCCGACGACCTCAAGCCCGTCTTGTCCAGACAGATGGAGGTCTACGCCGGGTTTCTCGACCACACCGACCATCACCTCGGTCGGCTTGTCGACGCGGTCGAGGATCTGGGCGTGCTCGACAACACGTTGATCTACTACATCATCGGCGACAACGGCGCGTCTGCCGAGGGCACGCTGAACGGGACGTTCAACGAGCTGCTCACGCTCAACGGTGTAGACGACGTCGAGACGACCGAGTTCATGGCGGCGCGGATCGACGACTTCGGCACACCCGCGGCGTTCAACCACTACGCCGTTGGGTGGGCGCACGCCATGGACACTCCCTATCAGTGGACCAAGCAGATCGCATCGCACTGGGGCGGCACGCGTAATGGAACGATCGTCCATTGGCCGGCCGGCATCGAGGCCAAGGGTGAGGTACGCAAGCACTTCCACCACGTGATCGACATCGCTGCGACGGTGCTCGATGCGGCCGGCCTCCCCGAGCCGCAAGAGGTCCACGGCGTCAGCCAGCAACCGCTCCACGGCGTCAGCATGCGTTACTCGTTCGGCGACGGCGACGCAGACGAAGGCCGCGAGACGCAGTACTTCGAGATGTTCGTCAACCGCGGCATCTACCACCAGGGCTGGACAGCTGTGACCCGGCACAGCATTCCCTGGGTCATGGGCGAGGAGCCCGACATCGCCGACGACGTGTGGGAACTCTACGGCCCCGACGACTGGACCCAGGTACGCGACCTGGCGGCCGAGCATCCGGAGAAGCTGGCGGAGCTGCAACGGCTGTTCATGATCGAGGGAGCGAGGTACAACGTCTTCCCGCTCGACGACAGGCGCGTCGAGCGCTTCAACAGCGACCTCGCCGGCCGACCCGTGCTGGTGCAGGGCAACTCCCAGCTCATGTTCCGCGGCATGAAACGGTTGTCTGAGGGCAGCGTCATCAACGTCAAGAACAAGTCGCACGCTGTGACCGCCGAGATCCTCGTGCCCGAAGGTGGCGGATCCGGCGCCCTCATAGCGCAGGGCGGCCAGTACGGCGGCTGGGCGTTGTATATGCACGAGGGCAGGTTGGCCTACTGCTACAACCTTTTCGGCCTGGAGGAGTACAAGACGTATGCCGACGGCGAGGTCGCGCCGGGCGAGCGCCAGGTGCGCGTCGAGTTCACCTATGACGGCGGCGGCCTGGGCAAGGGTGGCGATGTCGTCCTCTTCGTCGACGGCGAACAGGCAGGAAACGGTCGTGTGGAGTCGACAGTGCCGATGGTCTTCTCCGCCGACGAGACCACCGACCTCGGCGAGGACACCGGCACCTCGGTCAGCGACGACTATGCGCCGGGTGCCAGCTCGTTCAACGGCAAGGTCAAGTGGGTGCAGATCGACATCGCCGAGGCCGCCGAGAATTCCGACCACCTCATCAGCCCCCAGCAGCGCCTCCGCATCGCCATGGCACGTCAATGACGATCTGCGGCCATAGGTGGCGAGTGCCTGTGCACCGAAGGCCTTCGTCTGCACTTCGGGGAACTCGCGCGAAAACTTAGCACCGACGCCGTGCGACGAACGTCACTGCCGATACTCAGAGTGCACACGGTCACAGTCCAGGAAGCGTCACAATAATTTGTTTCATGGCTACAGCGATGATCAACGACTAAAACCTCTACTACACAGACAGCGGAGGCGACGGCTCACCGGTCTTCGCATGCCACGCAACCATGCTTGACTCCGTCACCCTGGAACCCCTCACCTCGAAAATCGCAGCTGCCGGGTACCGGGTAATAGCGTTCGACCAACGCCACTACGGCCAAACCGTCAGCAACGGAGAGTCATTCACCTACTCCGACATGGCCGATGACTTACTCGGCTTGGCTGACCGCCTCGGCATCGACAAGTTCGCCCTCCTCGGCGAGGGTACCGGCGACATGATCGGTTTGCTCGCCGCAGTATCGGCTCCGGAACGGTTCTGCGCGGTCATCCTGATAGGGGTGTCCACCCACGCGCCGGCCTATGGTGAAGCCGACGCAATCAAAGCCGTGGTGCGCGCGTGGTGCCGGGGAGGGCCCCACTCTGAAATCTATAGGCGGGTCGCCGAGCGCGCCAACGCAACCCCGGAAGACGCAGCGGATTTGGTGACCCGTTGGCAGGCGACCGCCTGGGACGAATTCGGCCCGTTTGGTGAGGCCACCGCATCACGGACAGGATTCACCAAACAGCTAGGTGTCATCCCCTGCCCAGCGCTGGTGATCAACGCCAGCGAAGACATCCACTGCCCGGTCATCATCGGCAGGGACGTGGCAGAACACCTTGGCGGCACAACCAAATTCGTGCCCATCAAGCACAAGCGGCACTGCCTCACGTTCGCGTTCCGCCCTGAGGTGGCAGACGAAACGGTGGCCTGGCTGGCGAGCTGTTCAATCCCCAACGCCGCATAGCGGCAGTGCGCTTGAGGTGGGCCGCTTCGTTTGCGCTGCGCGGATGCCACCCCGCGTCGGCTGAGTGGGCGTCGGGGTCGGGGGATCATCCATGGCTTCGCCGGGCGCGCAGGCATGGCGTACCGGTTGGGTCACGATGCCAGCCTCATGCGGTCACGCTTCCCCCATACGGGGTGATGGTAGTGCGGTGGGCACTGTCGCTACAGTGGCTTCGCCTTACCTCCGTAGGGTGACCCCAAGGGTTTAGCTCTTTGGCGAATACAGCCTCTGACCTGTGCGCCGTCAGGGTTTCGAACCCCGGACCCGCTGATTAAGAGTCAGCTGCTCTACCAACTGAGCTAACGGCGCGCGTGTGAGACGATAACAGGCCCGTCGGCACAGTGAGAAATTACTATCACCGCGCGGTTTGCTGCGATGACGACTCCGTCGCGCAATCACTCAAATTGGCCGTAGACTTAGCCGCGACGCGACGTAGGTCGAATACTCCTGTAGGTGAGGTGAAGCAGAATATGTTGCAGGTGAGCTGGGTGCGACGGGACCGAGCCCGGTTGGTGGCGGCAGCCCTGGTGCCCGCAATTGTGTTGGCGCTGTCTGCTTGTGGCGGGAGTTCCAAACAAGCTCAGCCCCAGGTGATCACAGATAAGGGCACGCCGTTTGGCGATCTGCTTGTGCCCAAGCTCACATCTTCCGTTCAGGACGATGCGGTGGGTGTGAGCGTCGACTCACCTGTGACCGTCAGCGCTGAGTTCGGTGTCCTGGGCGCTGTCACCATGGTCAACGAAGCTGGCAAAACGGTGTTGGGCCAGCTGTCCAAGGATGGGCTGACCTGGGAGACCGCGGAGCCGCTTGGCTACAACAAGCGCTACACCTTGAGCGCGCAGTCGCTCGGTCTGGGCGGCTCGACCAGCCGGCAGATGACCTTTGAGACGCATTCGCCAGACAACCTCACCATGCCCTACGCGCTGCCCAACGAAGGCGAGGTTGTCGGTGTCGGTCAACCCTTGGCCATCCGCTTTGACGAGAACATCCCGAACCGGATCGCCGCAGAACGCGCCATCACCGTAGAGACCACCCCACACGTCGACGGCGCCTTCTACTGGCTGAGCAACCGCGAAGTTCGTTGGCGCCCAGCCGAATACTGGAAGCCGGGAACTGCGGTAGATGTGACCGTGAACACCTACGGTGTGGACCTCGGAGATGGTCTTTTCGGTCAGGACAACGTCTCCACAAGTTTCGCGATCGGCGACGCGGTGATAAGCACTATCGATGACAACACCAAGACCCTGACAGTGCGCCGCAACGGTGAGGTCATCAAGACCATGCCGGTGTCGATGGGCAAGAACAGCACCCCGACAAACAACGGCGTCTACATCGTCGGCGACCGTCGGGCGGAGATGGTGATGGACTCTTCCACCTATGGCGTGCCGGTCAACTCGCCCAACGGGTATCGCACCGAGGTCGACTGGGCCACCCAGATCTCCTACAGCGGCATCTACGTCCACGGCGCACCCTGGTCGGTGGGCAGTCAGGGCTACAGCAATGTGAGCCATGGCTGTATCAATGTCAGTACTAGCAATGGCCAGTGGTTCTACAACAACGCCAAGCGGGGTGACATCGTCGAAGTCATCAACACGGTCGGATCGACGCTGCCCGGCGGCGACGGCCTGGGAGACTGGAACATCCCGTGGGAACAGTGGAAAGCCGGCAACGCCAACGCCTGACGGGGATAAGTGCCAAAAACGCCGCCTCAATCGGTAGGCGGCGTTCCCGGCATCGGGGTGGCTGACGGGGCTCGAACCCGCGACTTCCAGGATCACAACCTGGTGCTCTACCAACTGAACTACAGCCACCATCGCCGCCTGCGCGGCGTCGTCGATACTAGCCGCTGTGCCCCGCGGGAGCCGAATTAGTCGCCTCTGCGTCATCGGCCGGCCGTCCGATTCCGGCGGCGATGGCCGCGATGTCGCTGGTCGACGGGCCTGGTGGGGCCACGAAGGCGGTTTGGCGGTAGTAGCGCAACTCGCGGATCGATTCGTGGATGTCCGCTAGTGCGCGATGTGCCAGACCTTTGGCGGGTTGACCGAAGTAGATCCGGGGATACCAGCGGCGGCACAGCTCCTTGATCGAGCTCACGTCGATCATCCGGTAGTGCAGATAATCATCGAGTTTGGGCATATCCCTGGCGATGAAGCCCCGGTCGGTCGCGATGGAGTTACCGGCCAGCGGTGCGGTCTTGGCCTGGGGGATATGCGTACGGACGTAGTCCAGCACCAGTGACTCCGCGGTGGCCACATCGGTGGTAGAAGCCCGCACCTCGTCGACCAAGCCCGACTTTGCGTGCATTTGTGCCACGACGTCCACCATCGACGTCAACGCATCGTCGCCGGCATGGATGACCACATCGAGGCCATCGCCGAGGATATTGAGTTCGGAGTCGGTCACTAGCACCGCGATCTCGATGAGCAGGTCGGACCCGAGGTCCAAGCCGGTCATTTCGCAGTCGATCCACACCAGTTCGTCTCGCACAGCGTTCAACAGTATGCCCCCCGGAGTCGCAACACTGTCGGAACCGGCCGACCGGCGTTACTACCCGGGTGGGTGTCGACGCATGGCGGCCCTGGCTTCAGTAGCCCCTCATCAGTCTGCGGGCGGTGACCAACCGGATGGGGCGATGCGGTTAAGCACGCCGGGGTTAAGCGCCAGACCATAGATATTGCCGTGCAGCCCCAGGCCCAATTTGACGGTCAAGCCGGCCTCCGGGTCGAACACTTGCTCGTTGCCGCACGATGAGTAATCAGAGTTGCAGTTCAGTACCTTGATCCAGCCCTTGATGAAGTCGGCTATGAACACCTTGCCGTCGTGGCTAGTCCCGAATGTCGAGCCACTGGGGACGAGGACAGATGAGATCGCCGCGCCGCCGCCACGCGGATAGGCGTAGATCGGGTTGACCGACGAGCAGCCGGTGCAGAAGCCTTCGGTTTGCGGCCACCCGTAGTTCCCACCGGCCTTTACGTTGTTGAGCTCTTCGAATGATGCTGCGCCCACATCAGCCACCAAGAGTCTGCCGTCTGGAGTAAACGTCAACCGGAAGGGGTTCCGGACGCCGTAGGCATATATCTGAGGTAGGGCATCCGGGCCGAGGGGCGGGTTGTCGGTGGGCACGCTGCCGTCCGAATTGACGCGCACAATCTTGCCGTGCAGGGTCGAAAGATCTTGCGAATTCGCGGGCTTGGCATTGTCGCCCACGGCCCAGTAGAGCGTGTTATCGGGACCGAACCCGAGCCCACCGCCGTGATGGTTGGGTGCAATCGCCTGGTCCGCTTCTACGAGTACGAGTTCAGACTCCAGGTTGCCCGTTCCGTCCGTTACGGTGATGCGCGACAGGCGATTGCGCAGTTCGAGCGTGGTGTACGCCACATATAGGTAGCCGTTGTGCTGGAAGTCCGGGTCCACCGCGATTCCGCCGATACCCCGCTCATTCTGGGAGCTGACCGGCATAACGACCATCGGTTGGCTTTGCAGCTCGCCATCGTCAACTACCTTGATTGCCCCAGTTTTCTCGGCGATAGCGATCTGCCCGTCGGGAAGGAATCGAAAATCCACGGGCTGGCTGAGTCCCGACACCACTGTGGTCTGCTCGAATCCGATGTTGATGGTCGCGGTGCTGGTGTGCCCGTCGTTGCCGAGTAGCCCGAAGGTGAGGAGGTGAATCAGGGCTGGGAAGCCGTGGAGCTGGAATCCATTTCCGGCGTCGCTGACTGTCACGTCGAACGTGTCGTGGCCCGCGTAGTCCGGACCTGGGGTGTAGGCGAAACTCCCACCTGAGAGCACTTCGACGGTGCCGTGGGCGGGGTCGGTGGTGGTGTAGGTCAAGATCTCGCTGTCGGGATCGGTGGGGTTCAAATCACCCTCAATGTGGCCGTCGACGAGGCTGTTATCGAACGAGTTGTAGGCCAGGGTTGGGGTCTTGTTGAAGAACGCGCGCTGGAATTCGCGAACTAGCGATTCGAAGAAGCCACCCAGAGTCGGCGGAGGAGTGGCAGGGGCCAGCGGACTCGTGGCGGGTTCCGCCGGAACCGCTGCGAACGCCGGCCTCGGCGCCGGCGGCACAGCGGTGAGCACGGTGACGGCAGAAGCCGTGTCGGTGGCCACCTCGGCGTCACGCTCCTCGAAGGCGTTGTTTGATTCGCCAGGAACGACCGCGCCCGTAGGCGCCGCCGGGCCCGAGGTCGAGGTCCGCGTGCTCTGCGTCGGCTTCCGTACCCTGGTCACAGACCGCGACGGGAATTGTGCGGTTATGCCAGCTATAACGTCGCTGTCTAAGTTCCGGGCTTCGTCGGGTGCGGTCTCGTCGACCACGGCGAATTCCGTGACCGTGGTATCCGGCAGCGATGCTGCGTCTGCCAAGAGCGTGTGATCGGGTGCATCAAGAGCCACTGCCGCTTCTGCAGCAGCCGCCGCATCAATATCGATTTCTGCGGTTGAACTGGCCTGGGCGGCCCCATCGCTGCTCCCTACCACACGTGACCCGGTGTCGGACCGAGAGTCCGAGGGCGTCGTCGTGCCAGCGGGCCCAGCTCCCGAGGCGGCCGGCCCCGACGTCAGGCCGGATGACTGCGCCGACTCGGAACCCGACGATGTCGACGAAGATTGTGACGAGGAATCCGAAGACGAACCGGAAGATCCCGACCCCGGGCTCGAAGACTCGGCCCACGCCACGCCATGCCCGGCGGCCACGGCGGCCCCGACCCCCAAAGCGAAGGCCAGCGGGCCGACTCGTCCAATGAATCTCACGTAACCGGGCCCAGATCCGAGCCGTGGCCTTCTCACCCCGAACTCTTTCTTACCCCGAAATTCTTGTAGTAATGCCATGATGACCTTCGCGGAACCCGGAGGGTCACGAGCCCTCGTTTCGAGGGATTTGCTGGCCTTCCGCGGCCGTACCACAAGAGTATTGACAGAAGTCGCCCGCTGCAGCGCTTTCCGATGGCCGAGTCCGACAAAAAAGGACTGCCCCGCCCTGCGGCGTCTTCGGTACGGGCTGGCGCAAGCGCAGACGCTAGTCAGTCGAGGCCAGAACGTTAGTCGGCGCCAAGTTTTTTGTACACGGCCCCGACGATGGGCGAGACGATCGAGCGTGGCGCGTATCCGCTGGCAGCTGACATCGCCTTGGATGTGACCCCGGGGACCACACGCATCTTGTTGCGCTCCAAACCTTCCAGCGAGACCTTCGCGGTGTATTCGGTGGAAATCCATAGGAAGTCGGGGATGAGTCGCTCAACTAGCGACTGCTCCTCGGGGTTGGGTAGCTCGGTGCGCACCGGCCCAGGTGCCAACACTGTGACGTGTACCCCTGCTGCCTTGAGTTCGCCCCGTAAGGACTCGCTGAAGGTATTGACGAACGCCTTCGTAGCCGCATAGGTGGCGTTATTCGGAATCGGTGAGTTGCCCGCTGCTGATCCGGAAATCAGGATGCCGCCGGCGCCCCGTTCCACCATGCCGGGCAGCACCGCCAGCACGAGGTCGTGAACACCGAGCACGTTGAGCTGAACCTGCTTGCGTTCGCCGTCCGGATCAAGTGCGACCACCGAGCCGAACGTCGCGGTGCCCGCGTTTGCGCACAGGATCGAGATGTTGCGGGAGGCCAACTCCTCACACAGTTCACCGCGTCCGGTGGGATCGGCCAGGTCTACAGCGCGCACCTCGACTGTCACTCCGTACCGCTCGCGCAACCGGTCGGCGAGCACTGTCAGCACATCCTCGCGTCGCGCCGTGATGATCAGGCTGTGGCCGCGGGCAGCGAGCTCGACGGCCAGCGCCTCGCCAATGTTCTGCGACGCACCAGTGACGACAGCCCGGGCATCGGTGCTGGGGGCGGGTACCGGCATGGCCGGACTATATCGTGGGCGTCCATGAGCAAGCCGCCGCCTCCGGTCCAGACATCGGTGGTCGCCGCCTCGACCCGGTCTCGCGTAGCGGCATGGGCTTTGTGGGACTTCGGTGCGACAGCGGTCAACGCGATCGCCGTGACTTTCGTGTTCTCGGTCTACGTAACGGGAACCGTCGGCGCAGATCTGCCCGGCGACACCAGTCCGGCTAGCTGGCTGGGCCGGGCGCTGGGGTTGTCTGGTCTGGTCGTCGCGCTGCTGGCGCCTGTAACCGGCGTGTGGGTCGATGCCCCCGTGCGCCGACGGCGTGTGCTTGCCATCCTGACCGGGATGGTGGTCCTGTTGACCGCTGCGATGAGCCTCATCCGAGACGACCACCGGTATTTGTGGCCCGCCTTGATCCTGCTTGCCTGCACTTCAGCCTGCAGTGAACTCGCCACCGTGCCGTACAACGCCATGCTGCGCCAAATCTCGACCCCTGCTAACTCCGGGCGGGTATCCGGATTCGGTCTGGCGCTCGGGTATTTCGGTAGTGTTCTGGCGCTGCTGGTGGTCTATCTCGGCTTCATCTCTGGGACCGGCGAGACGCGTGGAATGCTGAATCTGCCCGTCGCTGACGGACAGAATGTACGGGCGGCAATGTTGCTGACTGCCGCGTGGTTCGCCCTGTTCGCATTACCCCTGCTCATCTCTGTTCCGACTGCCACCTCAGAGCAACCCGGCGGGCGCGTCAGTGTCTTGGGTGCCTACCGGAGGCTGGCCGCCGAGGTCCGTGGCGAGTGGCGCCGCGACCGACATTTCGTCTACTTCCTTGGCGCCAGCGCGCTGTTCCGGGACGGGCTGGCCGGTGTGTTCGCGTTCGCCGCGGTGATTGGCGTCAGCGTCTACGGGGTGTCGCCGGCAGATGTGTTGTTGTTCGGCGTGGCCGCATCTGTTGTGGCTGCGATCGGGGCGGGGGTCGGCGGGCATGCCGACGACTGGGTGGGCTCCAAACGGGTGATCGTGCTGTCACTGTCGGTCATGATCGCCGCCGGACTCACCATGGTGGCCCTGTCGGGTGTGCTGGCGTTCTGGGTGTGCGGCCTGGTGCTCGCACTGTTCATTGGGCCGACGCTTTCAGCATCACGCACGCAGCTGCTGCGAATGGCCGCCGACGGCAAGGAGGGGGTGGCATTCGGGCTTTATACGACGACTGGCCGTGCGGTGTCTTTCCTGGCGCCATGGCTGTTCTCGGTGTTCATCGACATCTTCGACACTGACCGGGCCGGCATGGTCGGGTTGTGCATTGTGCTCGGGCTCGGGCTGTTGGCGCTGCTAGCAGTGCGCGCGCCGCACTCGCGGGTGCCGAAGGGGACCTGATGGCGCGACGTTGCAGGGCCGCTACCTGGTTGTCGCGCAGATGGTCAGGCCGGCGCCGGTGCGTTGCGCCAATTGGACGCCGTTCACGGTGATCGAGCACGACAGCTCCCGCCCGACGTTGATGATGCTGATGCTGGCCGAACCTGCCGCGGGCCGGCGTAAGGACACCTGCTTGCTCCATGGCAGCAGCACATTGAATTCGGTCTGCAGCATGCCGCCGGAGTCGACGTAGATGATGTTGATGACCCGGCCGCTCCCTTGGACGGTGTAGACGACGCTGTCGGTTGCGCCGCGGACAGTGGTGTCGGTCGGTGGTGTCCGGGAGGGCGTCGTCGGCAACGTCGGCAGCGGCAGTAATGGCGTCGAGGGGGTCCGTGGCGTCGTGGTAGGAGTTCGTGGGGTTGCGGTGGGAGTGGAGAAACTGGGCTCGGGCTGGGGGGGCAACGGCGCCACCACGGTCTGCTGTCTGGAGCTGTTGACGACCACCAAAGCGATCACCAGGCCGACGACGGTGAGCACGGCGACCGCGGTGAGGATCCACAGCCAGCGAGGAGCCTTCGGGCCGTCGGGTGGCGGCGGCTCGGCGTTGTGGCCCGGTTGATACTGCGGTCCGTGCTGCCCCGAGGTTTCGTAGCCATAGGGCGAAGTTTCGTAGCCAAACGGCGAATACGTAGGCAGGCGTTCGGTCGGCTGCGACGGGGGTGGCTGATAGGGCGCCCCATACTGTGCCTGGGTCGCATAAGCCGGATCGGAATAGCCGGGGGAGTTGTAGCCGAACTGTTGCGTCGGCTCGTTGCTCCTGTCGGAGCTCCCTTGCTCCTCGCGTCCGCGGTCCGTCATGCCCACCTCATTGCTGCAGGGTACCTGTGTGGTCGCTCGCTGTGCCGGCTTGGCTGCCCAGATCTCGCCACCCGCGGGCCGTACAGAATCCGGCATCGGGGCACCCCAGATTCGGGGGTTTAGGGCACTTCGTCGTTGCCGCGTTTCTGGGCTGGCCCGGCGGTGCAGAGGTCTGTCGAAGTGACATGGCGAAATTGTTTCGAGGGTAGACTGATGCCGCGCGCGCCAGCGAGGTGCGTTGGCTGAGGGGGCATGGCATGCGAGGCACGCTCGGGTTCGTAGTGCTCGTCTGGTTGGTGATCGGTGTTTTCGCCGCGTATCAGCGGGACTACTTCAATGGTGGCGAAGCCACCTGCGCCACCGCTGGAACCATTGCGCTCACAACGGCTGCTGGACCGCTGAACTATCTGGGAGTCAATCCGAAAGTCACGGATTGCAACATCCCGAAACCCAGCGTGTAATCCACTGACTGCTCAACTCTTAGCAGTGGAGTGCCCATGATCGGATTAGGTGTGATCCTGCTCGTCCTGGGTTTCTTTTTGGGCATGGGAATCCTGACCTACATCGGGGTCGTACTACTTGTCATCGGTGCGGTCTTCTGGCTCCTGGGCTCCATCGGTCGTCCGATCCGCGGCCGAAGGTCCTGGTACTAGCTTCAATCGGGTAGTCGTTCAGCCGAGGTCAGCGCTGCCACCGTCAAAGCTCTCAGGACGGTCCGCGAGCTGACCTGGTCCGTTTTCGTGGTACCGGGTTTCACACTGTGCGAGGTGGAGTTCAGCAAGCCGAAGGTCGCGTGAGCCGTCAGGCGCGCATCGGTTTCGGTCAAGGTGCGGTCGCGTCGGCGCAACACGTCGACCCAGATCTCAACGTACTGTCGCTGTTTTCGCCGAACCTGCCGTTTGGCGGCCGGGGGCAGGCTGCCAAGGTCGCGGTCTTGAATGCGAATTAGGTCGGATTCTCCGAGTGCGAAGTCCAGGTGGAAGTCGATCAATCCCTCGAGCGCGGATTCAGCATCGTCGGCTTGACGGGCCACCTCGTTCGCTCCAGTCAGTAGTCGAGTACTGATTCCGACCAGCAGTTCAGCCAGAAGGGCTTCCTTATTGGGAAAGTGACGATAGATCGCGGGTCCGCTGACGCCGGCTGCGGCACCGATGTCCTCCAGTCGGACTGCGAGATAGCCGTGCTCGGCCATCAGTCGCTCAGCGGCGGTGATTAGTTGGCTGCGGCGATCGGACTTGGCCTTGCTGCGCCGCGAAGCTTGCTGGGGTACCGCCGACGGTGAACTCTGCGCGGTCATCACCCAACCTCCAGCCGACGGTGGACACCGAGAGTTAATGATGGTTAACATACCATCATCGGTTAGTCTCGATTAACTCAACTGAGGCGGATTCGGCGATGGCAGCGCAAGCATCACATCACGACGATCATGTTGCGCTGGTGACACAGTTGCAGAGCAAGCTGGCCACTGCGGCAATGGGTGGCTCGGAGCGCTCCCGCGAGCGACATGTCAGCAGAGGCAAGTTGCTGCCGCGTGGCCGCGTCGACGGGTTGCTCGACCCCGGCAGCCCCTTCCTCGAGTTGGCCGCACTGGCGGCCGACGGAATGTACGACGACGAGTGCCCGGGAGCGGGAATCATCGCCGGGATCGGTCGCGTGTCGGGCCGCGAATGCATGATCGTGGCCAACGATGCGACGGTCAAGGGTGGGACGTACTACCCAATCTCGGTCAAGAAACACTTGCGGGCGCAGGAGATCGCGGAGCAGAACCGGCTGCCGTGCCTCTACCTGGTTGACTCCGGAGGAGCGTTCCTGCCCCGCCAGGACGAGGTCTTCCCCGACCGCGAACACTTCGGACGCATCTTTTACAACCAGGCGACGATGAGCGCCAAGGGAATTGCCCAGATCGCGGCGGTGCTGGGCTCATGCACCGCCGGCGGTGCCTATGTTCCGGCCATGAGCGATGAGGCCGTCATCGTAGGAAAACAGGGCACTATTTTCCTCGGCGGTCCGCCGCTGGTGAAAGCGGCCACCGGCGAGATCGTCACCGCAGAGGAGTTAGGTGGTGGCGATCTGCACTCCAAAGTCTCCGGGGTGACCGATCACCTCGCCCACGACGATCGCGATGCGTTGCAGATCGTGCGGCGGATAGTGGGTACCTTGGCGCCGCGGGCCGAGCCGCCATGGCAGGTGACGCCGACGGTCGACCCGATTGCAGACCAGGCCGAACTCTACGACGTCGTCCCGGTCGACCCCAGAGTGCCCTATGACGTACATGAGGTGATCACGCGCATCGTCGACGGACCATCCCCCGGCGCTTCGCTTGCCCAAGGTGGCGAATTCAGCGAGTTCAAGGCCGAGTACGGCACCACACTGGTGACCGGGTTCGCGCGGATTCACGGCCATCCCGTCGGCATCGTTGCCAACAACGGCGTGTTGTTCGGCGAGTCGGCGGTCAAGGGTGCGCATTTCATCGAACTTTGCGACAAGCGGCTCACCCCACTACTTTTCCTGCAGAACATCTCAGGGTTCATGGTCGGGCGGGACTACGAGGCGGGCGGTATCGCCAAGCACGGCGCCAAGATGGTCACCGCGGTGGCCTGTGCGCGGGTCCCCAAGCTGACGGTCGTGATTGGGGGGTCCTACGGTGCGGGCAACTACTCGATGTGCGGCAGGGCGTATTCGCCGCGCTTCCTATGGATGTGGCCTAACGCTCGGATCTCGGTGATGGGCGGTGAGCAGGCGGCTTCGGTGCTTGCCACGGTCCGTGGCGAGATGTCCGCGGAAGAGGAAGAGGCGTTCAAGGCGCCGATCCGTGCGCAGTATGAGGATCAGGGCAATCCTTACTATTCAACCGCACGCCTTTGGGATGACGGGGTCATCGACCCTGCTGATACCAGAACTGTTGTCGGGTTAGCTCTTTCGGTTGTCGGGCAAGCGCCGCTCGAAGCCGTCTCCTACGGCGTATTTCGGATGTGACCGGAAATGACACAGGATTTCGATACCGTTCTAGTCGCAAACCGTGGGGAGATCGCGGTCCGGGTCATCCGTACGTTGCGATCCATGGGAATTCGGTCGGTGGCGGTATTCAGTGACGCCGACGCCGATGCGCGCCACGTTGCAGAGGCAGATGTCGCTGTCCGCATCGGACCGCCGTCCCCCCGGCAGAGCTATCTGTCAATCGATGCGCTGCTGTCGGCGATTGACCGCACCTCGGCGCAGGCGGTGCACCCGGGATACGGGTTCCTCTCGGAGAATGCGCAATTCGCTGCTGCCCTGAGTTCGGCGGGTGTGGTGTTCATCGGTCCCCCCGTCGCAGCGATCCGGACCATGGGGGACAAGATCTCGGCGAAGGCGGCAGTGTCGGCCTTCGCAGTGCCCGTCGTGCCAGGTATTTCCCGACCCGGGCTGACCGACGACGACTTGATTGGCGGCGCCGCCGAGGTCGGGTACCCCGTACTGGTGAAACCTTCGGCAGGTGGGGGCGGCAAGGGAATGCGCGTCGTCCACGATGCCGCCGATCTCCCCGCGGCGCTGGGAAGCGCACGACGCGAGGCAGCGTCGGCCTTCGGTGACGACACGCTATTCCTCGAGCGGTTCGTGCTCAACCCCCGGCACATCGAAGTGCAGGTACTTGCCGACAATCACGGCACCGTGGTGCACCTCGGCGAACGCGAATGCAGCTTGCAGCGACGCCACCAGAAGGTAATCGAAGAGTCGCCGTCACCACTGCTCGACGCCGCCACCCGGGCCCGCATAGGCGCCGCGGCATGTGACACCGCGCGTAGCGTGGACTACACCGGCGCCGGCACCGTCGAGTTCATCGTCTCGGCCGACCGGCCCGACGAGTTTTTCTTCATGGAGATGAACACCCGACTGCAAGTGGAACATCCGGTTACCGAAATGGTCACCGGACTGGACCTGGTCGAACTTCAGGTGAGGATCGCGGCGGGAGAGCCGCTGCCGATCGGCCAAGAGGCCGTCCGCATGAACGGCCACGCCATCGAGGCCCGCGTGTACGCCGAAGATCCGGCCCGCGGATTTCTACCGACCGGCGGCGCCGTCCTCGCCCTTCGGGAGCCTTCTCGACCAGGCATCAGGGTTGACTCCGGGCTGGCCGACAGCACGGTCGTCGGCAGTGATTACGACCCGATGCTGGCCAAGGTCATCGCCCACGCCGCTGACCGGCCGGCCGCGTTGCGTGAGCTCGACGCTGCGCTGGCCCACACCGCGATCCTCGGGCTGACGACCAACATCGAGTTCCTGCGATTCCTGCTAGCCGACCCCGACGTGGCGGCCGGACGCTTGGACACTGGGTTACTCGACCGCCGCACACCGGATTTCGCACCCGTGCCCCCCGGCGATGACGAGTTGATCGCTGCAGCGGCCTACCGATGGCTGCAGTCCTGGCCGGCGGCACCGGCCAATGCTTGGGAGGTGCCGTCGGGCTGGCGCATCGCCGGGTGCACGCCGACAACGGTCCGGCTGCGAGCGGGGGAAAGGATAGATCACGTCGCACTGACTGGTTCGCCAGCCCATGCAACCGCAACGGTCGAGGATGGCGAAACCCACACGCTGCGTGCATCTCTGGAGGGAGACCGCTTAGCGGTCACCATCGACGGATTGCGCAGCCACTACTTGTCAGCCGCGGTGGGCGATCAGGTGTGGCTGGGTCGGGCAGGTCGCGCGGTTCTGATCGAGGAAGTGCGCGAAGCGCCCGTGCGCCCCGACGACGAGCACAGCGGTGACGCCGAGCTGGCCAGCCCAATGCCCGGCTCGGTGGTAGCCGTCGGGGTCGCCGACGGCGCCGAAGTCGAGGCCGGCACGGTAGTGGTCACCGTCGAGGCCATGAAGATGGAGCACGCGCTCGCCGCACCCGTAGACGGTGTGGTGGAACTGATCGTCAGCGCGGGCGAACAGGTGAAAGTGGGCCAGGTGTTGGCCCGGATAACGGCAACCAAGGAGCCGAAGCTGTGAGCAATTTACCGACGACCGATTTTCTGTCGACGGGCACCTTGCCCGACCATTACGAGCAACTGGCCAAGACGGTGCGCGATTTCGCCCAGAGCGTGGTTGCCCCGGTGGCGGCCAAACATGACGAAGAGCACTCGTTCCCCTACGAGGTCGTGGCCGGCATGGCCGACATGGGTCTCTTCGGGTTGCCGTTCCCCGAGGAGTACGGGGGTATGGGGGGCGACTATTTCGCACTCTGCCTGGCTCTCGAGGAGCTCGGCAAGGTCGACCAGAGTGTCGCGATCACGCTGGAGGCGGGGGTGTCGCTGGGCGCGATGCCCGTGTACCGGTTCGGTAATGAGGAGCAGAAGAAAGAGTGGCTGCCGCTGTTAGCCAGTGGCCAGGCCCTTGGCGCATTCGGATTGACCGAGGCCGGTGGCGGCAGCGACGCCGGGGCGACCAGAACGACCGCGCGGATGGATGGAGCAACGTGGGTCATTAATGGAAGCAAGCAATTCATCACGAACTCGGGCACCGACATCACCAAGTTGGTGACCGTCACCGCGGTCACCGACGAACACGATGGGCGCAAAGAGATCTCCTCGATCCTGGTGCCGGTTCCGACGACGGGCTTTACCGCAGAGCCGGCGTACAACAAAGTGGGTTGGAATGCATCCGACACCCACCCGCTCAGCTTCGACGACGTACGGGTGCCGCAGGAGAACCTGCTGGGCGAGCGCGGACGCGGGTACGCCAACTTCCTGCAAATCCTCGACGAGGGACGCATCGCGATCGCCGCCGTGTCGGTGGGCGCGGCGCAGGGCTGCGTGGATGAGAGCGTGAAGTACTCCAAGGAGCGGCAGGCCTTCGGTCGCGCGATCGGAACTAACCAGGCGATCGCGTTCAAAATCGCGCGGATGGAGGCCAGGGCTCACGTCGCCCGCGCGGCCTACTACGACGCGGCCGCGCTGATGCTGTCGGGCAAACCGTTCAAGAAGCAGGCCGCGGTCGCCAAACTGGTGGCCAGCGAGGCGGCCATGGACAACGCCCGCGACGCCACTCAGATCTTCGGCGGCTACGGCTTCATGAACGAGTACCCCGTCGCCCGGCACTATCGCGACAGCAAGATCCTCGAAATCGGTGAGGGCACAACTGAAGTCCAGCTGATGCTGATCGCCAGAGAGCTCGGGTTGTGACTGCCAAACGGATCGTCGTCCAACGTGGGCTGTGGTTCGAGGAATTCGAGGCCGGAGTGTGTTATCGGCACCGTCCAGGGCGCACGATCACCGAGGCCGACAACGTACTGTTCACCACTCTGACGATGAACACCCAGGCCCTGCACTTGGATGCCGCCTTCGCTGATGCGCTGCCGCCCTTCAACCAGCGGTTGGTCAACTCGATGTTCACTCTCTCGACTCTCGTGGGCCTCTCGGTTGCGCAGCTGACGCAGGGCACCATCGTGGGCAATCTGGGCTTCAGCGACGTGGCATTCCCCAAACCGCTGTTTCACGGCGACACGCTCTACGCTGAGACCGAGATGACCCAAAAGCGCGAGTCCAAGAGTCGCCCGGGGGAGGGCATCGTGACCCTCGCCCATACCGGCCGCAATCAACACGGCGATGTGGTGGCCACCGCGTCGCGCAAGACCATGGTGCGCAAGCGACCCGAGGGTGAGGCGTGATGCCGCTCGCACCCACCGGACCCGGCTGGCTGTTCTGCCCGGCAGATCGCCCGGAGCGATTCGAGAAGGCAGCTACCGCAGCAGATGTCGTTATCCTGGACCTTGAGGATGGCGTCGCCGCCAAGGACAGGGCGGCTGCCCGCAAGGCGCTTGTCCAGACTCCACTCGACCCGACCCGCACGGTCGTGCGGGTCAACCCCGTCACCACGGCTGACCATGCGCTGGACATCGAGGCATTGACGACCACTGCATACACCAGCGTGATGTTGGCCAAGACTGAGACCAGCGATCAGATTGCTTCGCTGTCCCGGTTTGATGTGGTGGTTCTTGTCGAAACTCCGCTCGGCGCCTTGGCCGTCACCGAGATGGCGGAGGTTGACAATGCGATCGCCGTGATGTGGGGTGCCGAGGACCTCTTCGCCGCCACCGGTGGTACCGCGAACCGTTGGCCCGACGGCAGCTACCGCGACCTCGCTGTTCATGTGCGGTCACAGAGTCTCTTGGCCGCTAAGGCTTTTGGGCTGCTGGCCCTGGACTCGGTATACCTCGACATAAAGAACCTCGACGGACTGCGGGCAGAGACTGATGACGCTGTGGCCGTCGGGTTTGATGCCAAGGTCGCCATCCACCCCACGCAGGTCGCAGTGATCCGCGCAGCGTTTGCGCCGACCGCCGAGCAGGCCGAATGGGCGCGAGCAGTTCTCGCTCAGGCCAGTTCTGAGCGCGGGGTGTTCCAGTTCGAGGGTCAGATGGTAGACATGCCTGTGCTGCGGCGCGCCGAGCGGATCGTGGCGTCGGCGTCACCGCCTCGGGGCTGAGGCTACTTGCGCTTGGCGGCAGCCAATCTTCTTGCAAATTCAGGTGATTCGATGGACATGGCCTGGGGGCCGATCTCGACGTCGACGGCGAGGCGGTGCATATCGAGGTCCACGGTGCCGGGGGTCGCGGTGGCCCGCATTGAGGCCTTGGTTGCCAAAACCACCTCGCGCGGCGCGGAAGCGGGGCCAGCGGCGAGGGTACGGGCCGCGGCTACTGCATCGTCAGCGACTTCCAAAGCAAGTCCGTGGCGGACAGCCGTGTCCGCATCGAAGCGCATCCCGAACAAAAGTGCCGCCCTCGCCGTCTGGGGCCCGATCGCCCGCTGCAGCATCCACGTCGCGCCACCCCCTGGGTGGATGCCGAGCTTCTGGAATCGCGGGTCGAAACTTGCCGCCGGACCGGCGATGCGCACATCGGCCGCCAGCGCAAGGTTCAGACCCGCACCTACCGCAGGGCCGTTGACCGCGGCGATCGTGGGCAACGTGCACTGCGCCACAGCGAGGAAGCCGTCGTAGATCACCCGCAATCCGTCCTCAGTCGCTTCGCCCAGGGCGGTCAGGTCGGCGCCGGCGCAGAACGCCTTGCCGGCGCCGGTCACGATCACCGCGTGGACGCCGGAGTCCGCCTCGGCGGCCTCAATCGCAGCACGAAGTGCCGCCGAACTCTGCGCGGTCACCGCATTGCGTCGGTCGGGATCGTTGATGGTGATGAGTGCGACGCGGTCCTCGACCTGCGTCAGTACCGGTGCAGACACCCACTCAGCGTAGTGGTGAGTCCAGGACGCCCCTGGGCGGGCTGCGCTGTCTTGGTTGGGCGGAAAACACGTTGACGGAGGCATGGAGGTGGGCCATTGGTTGCGGCCGGGGGACCGGCTGTCGTTGGTCATCGACCAAATCGGGGAAATTACCCACTCGATCTCGGGAGCTACAGAACCGCGATGACCCCATGGCCGGTTTATCGGCAGGGCTTGGGCGCTATTGCGGGTACTCGTCTGGTGTTGCGTAGAAGCCGTTGGGCCAGGTTTCTGGCTCGTAGGTGTCTGC
>Ga0114920_10000259_pt1 | contig 23060 bp, 26 predicted proteins | sample ChitaG_FD_88683 | JGI IMG/M metagenome (GOLD analysis project Ga0114920, IMG submission 88683) | Deep subsurface microbial communities from South Pacific Ocean to uncover new lineages of life (NeLLi) - Chile_00310 metaG | ecosystem: Environmental > Aquatic > Marine > Oceanic > Sediment ...
AAAAAGACTTACGAACTCATCTACCAGGACCTTCAGCGGCTTACCCAGCACGTTCTCGGCCTCGAAAAAACAACGGGGCAGAATAGCGAAGACATTCAAGCCCTCAAGAAAATACTCCAAGAACTGCTCGCACTCAGTTTGCATTTCCAGACCGAACAGGCAAGTATAAAAGAAGACCAAAAACAAATCCCTTCCCAGTTCCAGGTGGTTTTAACCAAATTGGATGCATTAAATTCCAAGCTCAACAACTTTTCAGCCGAGCTTCTGGAAATCAAAGAGATCGTCCTGACTCCTCCTGAGCCTCAACCGACAGAACAATCAGAGGAGGGGGGTAGTAAAGAATCTCCCCCCACAGAAAAAAAAGCAGAGACTAAAGAAGAAAAGCTGGGAGAGGAAGAATTAATCGAAGAGCAGCAGGAAGGCCTGGAGGAAAGTCCTGAAATTCCTCAACTCTCACCACAAGAAGTTTATAATATTGCCTATTCAGATTATCTCAACAGCAATTATCAGTTGGCCATTGATGGATTCACTCTTTATCTCGAGCAGTTTTCCAGCAGCCCGGTTGCCGACGATGCCGCCTACTGGATAGGGGAATGTTACTTCAGTCAGGATAAATTCGAAGAAGCCGCTGTACAGTTTACCGAACTGATACTTAACTTTCCCGAAGGAGACAAACTCCCTTCCGCATACTTAAAAAAAGGAATAAGCTTCCTAGAATTGGGAAAAAAAGACGAGGCTTTGTCTGTTTTTAAACTCTTGATCAGCAAGTATCCCCTTGAAGATGAAACAAGGATCGCCCAAGAAAAAATAAAGGAGATTCGATAGGCAAATGCGTGACATTAACAGCATGAACAAGGTTATCCTCATCGGGCGTCTGGGTCAAAATCCTGAATTGAGGTATATCCCTCAGACCGAAAGAGCGGTGGCCAATTTTACTCTAGCAACAAACGAAAAATATTATAATCCAACCACCAAGGAAAGCGATATTCGAGTGGAGTGGCATAAGATTGTCGTATGGGGAAAACAAGCGGAATTTTGCGAAAAATATCTGCTCCAAGGGAAACAAATACTCGTAGAAGGAAAACTTCGGACAAGGAACTGGCAGGACAAAGAGGGAAACAAGCGATTCACGACAGAAATACATGCACAGAATATTGTTTTCCTCGGGAAGAGAGAGGACTCGGCCGCAGAACCTGATTTTGGAGAGCGTGATGTTTCTGAATTTCCAAGTGAAAAGCCCTCCCCTGAAGTTGTGGAAGAAGATGATGAAGTTCCCTTTTAACCATGTCCAAAAATGACCTCCATCCCAAGGAGAAACAATTTAGAAAAAAGATTGTAGAAGACCATAGGCCTTGGGGGAAATTCCGTTCATTCCCGTACGAAAATGCCTCCAGTATTAAGATAATAACTGTTTATCCCAAAGGATCGCTCTCCCTTCAATTCCACGCCCACAGGAGTGAATTCTGGATTGTGCTTGATGACGGTTTAGAGATAACAAAGGGAGACAAAGTCTGGGAACCCCGCAAAAACGAGGAAATCTTCATCCCACAAAAAGTCCCTCACCGCGTCCGGAATTTGGGGAAACATCCTGCTCGAATCATGGAGATTTGGGTAGGGGACTCAGATGAATCAGATATCATTCGCCTTAAGGATGACTACGGAAGAAACTAGATCCCTCTCACTTCATCTGTCCCATCAAAAGGGCCTTGGGGTGTTTGACCAATGTCTTTTCAATGATGTACTCCTCGACTTCCTGAGCGGTTTTTAGCGTCATCGCGTTTTGAACAATTTCCTGGACATATTTGTACTCGACAGATCGAAGCGTATTCTTTATTCGAGGAATAAATATGGGATTCATGCTGAACCTCTTCAGTCCAAATCCAAGAAGAACGATGGCTGATAGAGGATCGGCCGCCATCTCTCCGCACACTGTGATCTCTTTCCCCTCTTTTTGTGCGGTCTCGATGACAAATTTGATCACTCTCAAAATTGATGGATGGAAGGGTTTATATAGATAAGAGACAAACTCGTTGGATCTATCTACAGCCAGATAATACTGGATAAGATCGTTGGTCCCTATACTCAAATAATCCACTTCCTTTACCAACAAATCAGCAATCGCCGCGGCCGCCGGGACTTCAATCATAGCGCCCAACGGGACATGGGGATCAAAGGCAATTTTTTTAGACCGGAGATCATCTTTGACTTCATTGTAAAGAATTTTCAACTCTGCGAGTTCTTCGATTTCCGTGATCATAGGGATAAGAATCCGGACATTCCGCAGAGTGCTCGCTCTGAGTATCGCCCTGAGCTGAATCTTGAATAAATCCCTGTCCCAGAGTGAAAACCGGATGGCTCTCAAGCCCAGAGCCGGATTGTGTTCTTTTTCTATTTTTAACTGAGGTAAATTTTTGTCCCCTCCGACATCGATAGTTCGGATATAGACAGGAAAAGGATGGGCTTTTTTTGCAATCCGCGAGTAGATTCGAAAATGGTCCTCTTCAGAAGGAAGAGAAGATCTTTGTAGATAGATGAATTCCGACCGGAAGAGGCCGATCCCTTCGGCCCCCATGGAAAAGGCCGTGGCGACTTCCTCCGGGAGCTCGATGTTAGCCAAGAGAAAAAAGGAAACTCCATCCAATGTTTTTGGTTCAAGTTTTGCTGTTTTCTTGAGTTCTCTCCGATAGTCCTCGTATTTGTTTTTTTTGCTGGAGAATTCTTTCCTTATGGCCAAAGGAGGATTGATAATGACCTCTCCATCGCTTCCATCGACAATGAGACAGTCCCCGATTTTCACCTTTTTTGTGATATTCCGCAGACCCATCACAGCAGGGATATTTAAAGACCGGGCAAGAATGGCCGTATGAGACGTCGGCCCTCCCATCTCGAGTGCGACAGCAAGGATATTTCCCTGACTCAAGCTCGTGGCTGCTTCCGATGGAAGAAGATCGTGAGCGACAAGAATTTTTTCCTTGTGATCATCTTTTTCCACTTTTTCAGTGGGCTTGAGATTCAGATAAATTTTAGACAACACGTCAGAGACATCAGATTGTCTCTGTCTGAAATAGTCGTCTTCAATGGAGTCAAAAAGCTTTGCATATTTCTCGTGAACTTGAGAGATGGCCCATTCGGCTCGGCATCCTTCATCTTGTATTATATTTTTCATGCTTGGGGACAAAGACTTGTCCTTGAGAATCATTAAATGTGCATCAAAAATGAATGCATGCTCATCCCCAATTTTTTCTCTTATCTCTTCTTTTAACGAAAAAAGCTGTGCACCGGTTCGCTCAAAGGCCTCTCTCAGTCGTTCCAGTTCTCCCGTGATTTGATTCTTCGAAATAAGTTCTTTCCGGGTTGTAAAAATCACTCTTTCTTTGAGGAAGATTTCGCCAATAGCGATTCCAGGTGAAACACCGGTTCCTCTAATTCTAGAATATTCCATTTTGACTACTCTACTTCATTAAACCTATCCTGGATAAGAGCGACGAGTGCCTCCACTGCAGATTGTTCATCTTTCCCTGAAATATTGAGAGTAATTTCAGATCCTTGAACAGCCGCAAGGGTCAATATCCCAAGGATACTCTTCCCGTCGATCTCATTTCCGCCCTTTTCAATCTTTACCGACGAAGTGAATCGGTTGGCAAGATTGACAAATTTCACCGCCGCCCTCGCATGTAAACCCAATTTATTTATAATTGTGACTTTCTTTTTGATCATGGCTGTGATTCGAATTAATTTTTAGAGTTTAGAAGCGCACTAGCAAGATGGATGTTTTTTTTGCCCTGCTCCACAACTTTTTTTGCTACATCCTTCAGGTTATTGCTTCGCTGGAGAGAGGCAAATTTTATGAGCATGGGTAGGTTGACTCCGGTAATGATTTCAATCTGGTTATCCTTCATGAAACTGAAACTGAGATTAGACGGCGTCCCCCCAAACATGTCGGTGAAGATAAGAATACCACTCTTCTTGTTGACAGTCTGCAAGCTTTGATTAATTTTTTTCTTCGATTCTTCCACATCATCATACCATCCAATAGAAATGGCATCAATATTGACCACTTCTCCAAGAATAATATTCAGTGCATTCAGAAGCTCTTCAGCCAGTTTGCCATGAGAAACGATAATCCCGCCAATCATTTTTTTTCGCTAAACACTCGCTTCAATATTTTGCCACCTTCTCCACGAGCACTAGAAACCGTCATTTCCATAAGGAGTCATTTCATCTTACCATTTAAATCCATGAAACTTAAGTTTTTTGTGGACGTAGAAAACATCTCCAAAAACGTGATTTTTTTTAAGTTCTGGGAAGATGATGAAGAAATCCGTATCGGAGGACGAGCGGGCATGGTTCATCTTCCGAAAGGGAGATGAGAGCGAGGACGGAGATCGAGTGAGTTTTCCTCGCTGGGGAAAACGCAACGTGGTTTCTTTTCACTTTACAGAACTCAAAAAAAATCACGGTTTTGGAGATGTTTCCATGGACGTAGAAATGACTCTTTATATATCGGACAGGACAGGTTTATTTATAAATATCGCGGTGGCTAACTCTGACAGAATAATTCTTATCTTTCAAATGATCTCTGAGTACATCGGCCAGAACAACCGACCGGTGTTTTCCTCCTGTACATCCGAGGGAGATTGTTAGATTTGTCTTCCTTTCTTCGACAAATTTAGGCATAAGGTAGTCAATGTGGCGAAAAAGTTCCACCTGGTATTTTTTAGTTTCCACTGAATTGAGGATGTAGTCCTTCACCGCCGAACTCTTTCCTGTTTTATCCTTCAATCCATCAATATAAAAAGGATTGGGCAAGAACCTAGTATCAAAGACAAGGTCAGAATCTAAGGGGATTCCGTATTTATACCCAAAGCTGACAATCATGACCTGAAGTTTAATCGAGCGTTTTTTGGCATATCTGTGTATCAATAATTTCTTGAGCTTGATAATACTCATTTGGGAGGTGTCGATAACTTCATCGGACAGGTTCTTGATTTCGGCGATCCTTTTTCTCTCTAGGGCCACAGCTTCCATAACGGATCTTCCTCTCGACAGAGGATGAGGCCGCCGGCTTTCACTGAATCTTTTGATCAAAACTGCATCAGAGGCCTCAAGAAATATGACACGCGGAGAGATTTTCTCACGGATGGACTTTAAGACTTTCGCAAATTCAGTAGAAAATCCGGATTCCCGCACATCAACGACAAGGGCCACTTTACCAATTTCCACTTCTTTTTTTCTCCAGAGATTGACAAAACTGAGAATGAGCTTGGAGGGAAGATTATCCATGCAGTAAAATCCCATGTCTTCAAGAAAACGACTGGTTACGGTCTTCCCTGAACCGGAGACCCCAGTGATGATCAAAAATTTGTCATCCTTCACTTTTGTCCCCTAAGTATCCGATTTTTGAGACAAGGCTTGATCCAGCCTCTGTATGAGCTCCTTAGGAGCATGATACCCGTTTTGACGGCAAAGATAAACCTTGCAGGCCACTTCGATGAGTGTTGCGATATTTCTTCCTGGGGCGACAGGAATAATGATTTGAGACACTTTCTGCCCTAAGATTTCATAGTCATCAGGAAATTCAAGGCCAAGGCGGTCATACTCTTTCCCTTTTTCCCACCTTTTGAGTTTGATGACTAGATCCACTTTTGTCTGGCTGCAAAGGGATTTAATGCTAAAAATTTCTTTAATATTGATGATTCCCAGACCGCGGATTTCCATGAAATTCCTGCTGAACTCAGGTGCAGATCCGAGCAGTTCTTCGCTGCCCTCTTTAACAAAACACGTCACATCATCCGAAACAAACAGATGGCCACGGGAAATGAGCTCCAGAGCACATTCACTCTTGCCGATTCCACTATCTCCAATAATAAGCACCCCCAAACCAAACATTTGAAGCAAACCCCCGGGAATAATGACCTGAGTGGAAATATCTTTCCCTCTATCCATCTAACCTATCTTCTTCCTCACGGATAATGTCCAATGTGGTATTGATACTCTTGGCATCCAGGATTCTTTTGAGCAAGGAATTTGATTTTCGAACAAGATGTGCGATCGATGCGAGAATCTGAAGATTTAAACTTGGATTATCCGGTGAAGAAACCACAAGAAAAAAAATGTGTGACGGATTTCCATCAAGAGAATGGAAATTGACTCCCTTTTTTGAAATGGCCAGCATAACGATAGGATTTTTTGTTCCTTTCATCTTGCAGTGAGGGATAGCCACACCATCTCCAATGGCTGTACTGCCAAGCTTTTCCCGTTGAACGAGTCTATCGTAAAGATCTTTTTCCTTCGAAATCTTATCCTTCTTTTTCAGATAGCTCACCATCTCTTTGAGAATACCGGCTCTGTCTTCAGACTCCAAGTCAGGAAGGATCATATCCTGCATCAATAAATTTTGTATTTTCACGTTTTTCTCTCTCTCTCTCTTTGTTAATTTTTATTCAGGCTCAATAAGACCAAAATGTCCATCTTTTCTTCGGAACAACACCACCCATTTTTCAGATTCAAACCTCCTGAAAATAAAGGCTTCCATTTTGCTTGATTCAAATTGAAGAAGAGCCTCATCAAGATTCATCGGCTTTAGAGAAAAGTTTCGACTCCGGATTACTTTTTTTTGTTCTTCACGCTCGGATGGAGCCGGTTCCTCTTTTATGGGTCTTATTCTTCTTCTCTTTTTTTCGCGCAGCTTCTCCCTTTCTTTTTTAACTCTTTTCTCAATATGATCGAAGGCAAGACTTAAAGAACTCGCCATATCTTGAGTTTCTTCTACGGTGTTTAAAGTCATTCCTTTGGTTTTCACATTTATTTCTGCTTTGTGCCTGTATTTTTCTTCAGAAAGGATAAGATCTGCTTCCACAGAATAGTCAAGAACTTTTTCGATGGACAACAACCTCTTCTCGCAGTACTCCTTTATATCGGGAGATATCTCAGTGTGTCTTGCAGTAAAAGTTATCTTCATTCACTCCCCTCCATCCAATACTTTCTCTTCCTGATATGGGAAGGCTCAATCTTCAACTGTTTTCTGTACTTAGCCACTGTCCGGCGCGCAATATTAAAATTCTCCTTAGCTAGAATTTCCTCGATTTCGATATCGCTGTAGGGGTGCTCTTGATCTTCATTCTCGACAAGTTTTTTCAATCTTTCCTTAACACGTAGGGAAGAAATTTCTTCTCCAAAATGTCCGGATAAAGACTTATGAAAAAAATATTTCAAAGAAAAAACACCACGTGGAGTCATCATATATTTGTTGGCCACCACTCGTCCGACAGTTGATTCATGGACTCCCAATTCTTGTGCCAACTCAATCAAGGTTAACGGTTTGATATAATCGATACCTTTTTCGATAAAATCTTCCTGCCTTTCAAGAATGTACTTGGCCACTTTATAAATTGTTTTATTCCTTTGATCCAAGCTTCTTAAAAACCAGAAGGCTTTTTTCATCTTGTCATTGAGGAACTGACGGGCTTCTTTGTTATCTTTTGAAGTCTGGGACAGAAGATTTCTGTAAAAACCATTAATCTTTAAACGGGGCAGTCCCTCATCATTCAGAATAATCTTATATTCTCCATCCTCCTTTTTGATAATGATATCGGGCACAACATAAAACGTCCTCTCTTGACTGTATTTACTCCCGGGAACTGGATCCAACCCCTTAATGATCTCCATGTGGGATTTCAATTCTGAAAGCGTCAGCCCAAGCTGTTTGGCTATCTGAGAAAAATCCGACTTTTCAAGAAGATGGATAAAATTTTCAACGATCGCTCTCGTTGTTGGATTACTGATCTCAAAATAATCCATCTGAACTAAAAGAGTTTCTTTGAGCGATGTACAAGCCACTCCGACAGGATCAAATCTTTTGACCATGTCTTGGATCCTCTCGACTTCTTCTATAGTTGTTTCCATCGTGTCTGCGATTTCTTCTGGAGAAACAATGAGATAGCCATCTTCGTTGATGTTTCCTATTATGTATTGTGCAATTTCTTTCTCTTTACCATCAACAAACGTTAAATCCGCCTGCCAATTGAGATGATCCCAAAGAGTGATGCTTTTAGAAGCCACATTCTCTAGAGGTGGAGCTTCTCTGGTTTCCTGAGGATAGGAGCGGAATCCATCATCAAAATACTGCTGAAAATAGGACTCGATATCCTCCTCATCCTCGGTGCGTTTTGTTTCTACTTCAACATCTTTGTCTTGAGTTTCTGGTTCACCATCCCGTTGACTTTCCTTTTCTTCTGTTTCACTCTGTTTGTCCTTATCCGTTTTTTGCTCGATGGTTTCCTCTTCCACTTCAAGCATTGGATTCTCGGAAAGTTCCGTATCTATAATTTCAATGAGGTCAAGATTCGTCAAAGGCAGGAGTTTTATGGCCTGCTGAAGAGCAGGCGCAAGAATGAGTTTTTGAACCTGTCTTTGTTGAAGTTGCTGTTTTAAGGCCATTGTCCAGTTCTTGAAACACTAGGGTTTCTCAATCCCCCAGATCAAAATCATCTCCTAAATAGTTCTTTTTTACCAAATCTGAAGAGATCAACTTTTCTGGAGTTCCCTCCTCTAAAATTCTACCTTTATCTATGATGTAGGCACGATCCGTGATCTTCAAAGTCTCCCTGACACTGTGATCTGTGATGAGAAGACCGATATTTCTCTTTTTTAATGAAAGAATAATCTCCTGTAGATCCAGGATGGCCAATGGATCTATACCTGTAAAAGGCTCATCCAAAAGAATGAAAATCGGGTTCATGATCAATGCCCTGGCAATCTCTAAGCGTCTTCTCTCTCCTCCAGAAAGAGTATAGGCCTTGGATTCGGTCAGATTTTCTAATCCAAATTCTTCAAGAATATCAACCAGATCACCATGCTCTCTCGAAGAAAAATCCCGAGTGATCTCTTTTACGGCCATTAAATTTTCTGTAACGGTTAACTTTCTGAACGAGGAAGGTTCCTGCGGAAGGAGGCACACACCTTTTCTGGCTCTCAAATACATAGAAATCCCCGTAATTTCCTCCTCATCCAGGAATACCTGCCCGGCATCTTGAGCAATGAGGCCGAGAATCAAGGAAAAGATGGTTGTCTTTCCAGCTCCGTTTGGCCCGAGGAGGCCGACGATTTCACCCCTTCTGACTGAGACAGATACATCATCAACGACTTTCCTTTTACGAAAGCTTTTTTCCAGTCCAACGGCAGCTAAGTGATCTTTCATTTTTCACAATTTTATGACTGTAAGTGATCTTTCTTGTCCTTGATTTTCAACGGTGATTCTATCATCGGCTATGAAAAAAGTCAATTTGTCACCCTCGATTTTCCCCTTGTTCTTGTCGATTAAAACCGGATTCCCGAGCAGAACAATCGTCTCATTTTCCACATCAAAATGGGCCTCTTCTCCCCTGCCTTCCGACTGCTGTTGGATAATGATCACTTTTCCCTTTGCAAGGAATTTTCGCATCTCTCCTTGTCCCTCTCCGAGATTGATATTGATAGATTGGGACGTCATCCTGACCTCTCTGGCTTTTAGGGAACACGGATCACCACTGAAAATGATGGCTTTTTCCTCCGGATTATAACTCATTTTTTGGGCAGAAATTTCCACTCTTCCTTGATCCTGGCTGTTTTTCGATTCGTACGTAAAAATCGATTTTACCTGCCCAACACATTCTATCTTCCCCGTTCTCTGATCGACAGACAGTTCCTCGGTGATCAAGATTCCTTTTTCCTGCCAACTCTTGATTCCTCCTGTAAATAAAAAACGCTTTTGTTCGGCAGAATATCTCATTTTATCGGCCGTAATGAAAATAGATTTATCCTGCGAAAAGAAACCCATCGTGTTTTCACCGCTCCCTGGATTTAAAATGACCTTCACTTGATCTGTGGCTTCAAGATTGTTTTTCTCTGTATCCAGAATGATTTCCTTCGCTGAAATTTCATAATCCTTGGAAGAAAGGCTTGCTTTATATTCGTCGCTTCCTTTGATCTGGAGGCCCTCTCTTGCCTCAACAATGACAAGGGATTCCCCTTCGGCGACTCTTTCCTCTTTTGTTTCACCATCTACATCGACTAAACGCGCCTGTCCAAGAGCATGGAATTCTCTCAACCCTCCCTGCCGATTCAATACGAATTTCAAGGATTCTGATTCCCCCTTTTGAGAATTTCCAGAGGGAAAAAGGAATGTGAAGAGGCAGTGGCCTTCAGCCTCGATGGCATGGATCTTGGGAAAATTAAGAAAGGCACGCAGTTTCACTTCATCAGCCTGGACGTGACGCTCTATCCTCCCGTCTCCATCTTCAACAAGCATTCCCACCACATTTCCCTTGAGAAGGACGGACCGCACGTGCTCTTCTTCAGGAAATAATTCAAATTCTACAAAGTCGGCAGAACCATGGCTCTTCCCCTGAGAAAAACTCACGCTGCCTTCCATTTGCCCTTTTCTATTGGCTCTCAGATACACGAATCTTTCTCCTTCTATAATCATTGGCGAAGAAGAATCCAGGCGTGTTGTCAACTCCAGATAGACCTGGCTTTTGAGCTCGAGTCGCTCTTCTTCTATAAAATAGATCAACTCTTTGGCAAATCCCGTAATTCGTTCTGAAGAAAATGACGCGTTTTCATCTGTTTTGAAAACTCCCGCTACCTTATCGTATTCTAAAAAAGAACCCTCAAGGGTCGCCTCCTCATAGCAGATTTTCGCTTTCCCCTTCAAAAGAAAATGAGTCCAATCTTGGTCGTAAACGATCTCATCAGCATAAAGTTCATATTTACCTTTGTATTTGAACCAAACGTTTCCGACAGCATGGAGCAGCCCTTCTTCATCGATAAACTGCTCATCGAACTCGCCTTCCAGCGGTATTTCGCCTCCTTTCTCCTCAAAAAATTCGCCCCTCTTCATTTTTTCCGTTTTTTCGGGAGGGTCCTCATTCTCTATACGTTTAATCTCCGGCCTCCGGTTGGAATACGAGATAAAATTGACAGCTATAACCGCAACAATAACCAAAAGAATTCCCCCAATACCAAGCTTGAGAAATCGAGCAAGGTTATGTTTTATGTTGGCCATAGCTCCTCAATGGAAAAATGAGACACCCCTATATTATACTCTTATTCAATCCGCAGGGCTATACGGATTTCTTAAGCATTCCCATTCCTGTAATTTCAAGGACGAGTTCTGTAAAGTGATTAGAAACCACGGACTTGGGGATGTTTATGCGGATTTCTTCATGTCTTCAAGAGAGAGATTAAGCCTTTCTTCTCCTAAATACACAGAATTTTGGAGCGAATAGGCAATATCTACATATTCTCCCTTACGGATTGTATCGGCCAAATCTCCTCTTCCCCATCCTAGAGCTTCAAACACTCTCCCAGAATGTCTGAGCAAAAATTTACTGTGCTTTCCCTGTAATTTTTTTGGTTCCATGAGCACTTCGGCCTTTTGGGTCATAAATATGGGTTTGGGATTTCCAGCCCCAAAGGGAGAGAGAAGGGACAGGTAATCCAGAAATCCGGAGTCAATTTGATCGAAATGGATGAGAGCATCTACTACAATCTTTCTCTTCAGATCCTCATCGGATATTTTCGATCCTGCATAGGCGGTGACCGCCGAACGGAAAGCATCCATATTCTCAATCGTAAGCTCGCACCCTACAGCAAGAGTATGACCTCCATAATTGAGGCAAAACCTCTTGTTTTCATGCAGACAATCAATAAGGGAAAATTCCTTGATGCTTCTTCCCGATCCAAGGGCTTTTCCATTCTCAAAAGCAAAAAGGAGAGCCGGACGATGAAAGAGTTCTTTTAACCGTGAAGCCACAATGCCGATGACCCCACGATGCCAGTTCTCACACCCCAAAATAAAAATTTTATATTTTTTTTCAAGCGATCGATTTTTTATTTCCTCCAAGGCTTGAGAATATATTTTGTTTTCGACATTTCGTCTTTTCGAATTCAACTGGTCAAGATCCCGGACAAGCTCCCGACATTCCTCGACATTTTTAGAGAAGAAAAGACGGACAGCCAAATCAGCTTTCCCCATTCGTCCGGCTGCATTTATCCGGGGCCCAATTCTGAAACCCACATCTCCAACAGACACTTTTTTGCCGCTTAGCTGGCAGATATCCAGGAGCTGCTTCAAACCCGGGTTGGAGACATTTTCTAAACTCTTAAAACCGAATTTGACAAACAGCCTATTTTCTCCACGCAAAGCTGCGACATCGGCCACTGTTCCGATAGACACAAGCTTCAAATAATGTGGGAGAAGCTCGGAACGGCCGGCCTCTTCAAAGAGAGCCTGGATGAGCTTAAAAACAACACCTATTCCCGCGAGGTCTTTGTCAAGATAGTTGGTATTTTCGATAACAGGATTGAGAAGAGCAAGAGCTCGAGGGAGTTCGGCTCCTGGCAGGTGATGATCTGTAATGATGACATCCACGCCATGGATTTTGGCACGTTCTACAAATTCGACAGCTTTGATGCCGCAATCCACGCTGACAACAACCTGAGCCTTTTTTTCGGTAACGACATCCATATAGCTCTCTTTGATTCCGTAGCCTTGGGACAGCCGATTGGGAATGAAATGCTCCACATCCCCACCAAGAGTCTGAAGTGCTCTGGTGAGGATAACCACAGAGAGGACACCATCAACATCATAATCTCCAAATATCAGGATTTTTTCTCGCTTTGAACAGGCCTTTTGGAGCCTGTCCACGGCAGCCCTCATCCCGGACAGAAGGAATGGATCATGAAGATTATCCAACGTACCGTATAAAAAAGCCTGTGCCTTGTCCCGAGTTGTAATGTGCCTGTTGACCAAAATCCGGGCAATCTCAATAGGGATCTCCATCTCATTCGATAGAGTCTTCGCCTGTTCAGTGTTTGAAGAATATGTCCAAATGACTTCATTCATTAGTGAAACACTTTAGCACATTTAAGCTATTTTGTGGAAACCTTTCCATTTCCGTGATTTCAAGAACGAGTTCTGTAAAGTGATGAGAAACCACGTTGCGTTTTCCCCAGCGAGGAAAACTCACTCGATCTCCGTCCTCGCTCTCATCTCCCTTTGGGAAATGAACCATGCCCGCTCGTCCTCCGATACGGATTTCTCTATCATCTTCCCAGAACTCTAAATAAAATCCCGAAAATGGAAATGCTTTGATGTAATGTCAGGAAATCTGAATTATTCACGAGGGCGCCACAGATGCAATGAAAATAAAGAAATTAGAGAAAACATCGACATTTTTCATGAATCATTCAGAGAAATTGACTTTGAGAGACCCCAAAAATATAATGAAGAGGTTATGTTAGGCAGTCTGAGAAATAAGCTGGCAAGAACACGTGATGTGTTCAAGGATAAGTTTGATGATCTCCTCAAATCACAGAAAGAGCGTGAGGACATTCTCGCTGAATTGGAAGAATCGCTTATTTTGGCAGATGTGGGTGTTGGCACAACAGATAAAATCATCACGGCCATCAGAGAAAAAAGCAGGAAATCCGACACCTTCACTACAATAAGTGTGATACTTAAGGACGAGATTGAGAGAACTCTATCTCAATTCCCCGCGGAGATGAATCTCGGTCACTCAAGATCCGTTGTGATGCTTGTGGGCATCAACGGAGGCGGCAAGACAACCTCCCTTGCCAAACTGGCTTATTATTATAAAAATCAGGGAAAAAACTGTCTTTTGGTCGCCGGAGACACCTTCCGAGCCGCTGCACAGGAGCAGCTCTCTATATGGGGAAAAAGGCTGAATATTCCGGTGATAAAAGGCCAATACAAGGCAGATCCCGCATCAGTGGTCTTCGACTCAATCCAGTCATTTAAAGCTCATGACTATCAAATGCTCCTCATAGATACGGCTGGCAGGGTCCACACAAACATCAATCTCATGAACGAACTGGAGAAGATCAAAAGAATCATATCGCGAGAATTGGATGGGGCTCCGCAAGAAGTTCTTCTTGTCCTGGATGCCAGTATTGGCCAGAATGCTTTGATCCATGCGAGAGAATTTTTGAAATTTTCTGGCTTATCCGGAGTATTTTTAACAAAATTGGATGGAACGGCAAAAGGCGGAAGTGTTCTCAGCATCATCGACGAACTCGAACTCCCCATCAAATTCATTGGTGTCGGGGAGGGAGAAAAGGATATGCTGTTTTTTTCTCCAAAGGACTACGTCAGCGCCCTTCTCACATGAACAAACTCAGAGATAAAGCTTACCTTGAAATGGCCTACAGTCTAGCCCAGAAGGCCAAAGGTTGGACAAGTCCAAATCCTTATGTGGGAGCCGTGATTGTCAAAAATGGTACTATTATCGGTTTTGGCTACCACAAAGGTCCCGGCCAACCTCATGCAGAAATCGTTGCTCTTCAGAAAGCCGGTCCTTCCCCTCACCACAGCACGATATACTTAACTCTTGAACCGTGTATCCACTGGGGAAGAACTCCTCCCTGTATTGAAGCTCTGTTGAAATGCAAACCAAAAAGAGTTGTTATATCTGCTTCCGATCCAAATCCGCTTGTCCACAACAAGGGTATTCGCGCTTTGAAAAAAACTGGAATCGATGTATCTGTCGGCCTCCTCCAGGAGAAAAATGAAATCATAAATGAGGCCTATATCAAGTATATCACAAAAAAAATTCCATTCGTCTCTCTTAAGGCGGCTTTAAGTTTGGATGGAAAGATGGCAACAAAAACTTTCTCCTCCCAGTGGATTTCTTCTTCCCAGACAAGAGAGTACACACGGCTCCTCCGGGGAGAGCACGATGCGATTATGATCGGCGTGCAAACTCTTCTCAAAGACAATCCGAAGTTGACACTCCGTCATCCGAGTTGGAGAGGGAAAAAACAAATGCGAATTATTCTCGACTCTGATCTTCGGATCCCCACAAACTCACGGATTTTGAACACAACATCCAAGGGAAAGATAATTGTCTTTACAAAGAAGCCTCCGACATCTCCTAAGGCTGCAATTCTGAAAAAAAGAGGCGTAGAGGTGATCTCCCTTTCCGGATCCAGCGCGGGCATCAGTTTAAAACGCGTTCTCGCTTGGTTAGGGCAACATGAAATATCGAGTGTACTTGTTGAAGGGGGGGGACGTCTGCACACATCCTTTCTTGACCAAAGGCTTGTGGACAAAGTCTTCATTTCACTTTCTCCCAAGCTCATCGGAGGTGAAAAGGCTCCAGTTCTCTTTCAGGGAATGGGTGTAAAATTCGTAAAGGATGCTCTCCAACTGCGCAAGGTCCACACATATCAGATTGAAAATGACATCATTTTAGAGGGGTATTTCTGATGTTTACAGGAATTATAAACCATTTGGGCTATTTTAAAAAGTTCAGCCTGGGAAAGAAGGTTCTCTCCATCGAAGCACCAACCATCGCGCCCAAGCTGGAAACAGGAGAAAGTCTGGCCATAAACGGCGTCTGTCTAAGCCTGATTAAAAAAGAAAAAAGCATACTCTCTTTTAACCTTTCAGAGGAAACATACCGTCATACAAACCTCGGCTCGCTGCGAATAAGAGACATGCTGAATCTTGAGCTCCCCGTGACTCTCTCAACACCCCTGAGTGGACATCTGGTCACGGGACATGTCGATACGACAGGAAAAATTCTCAAGATTGTTTCCTCAGGGAAAGGGAAGAGATTCACGTTTTCCTTCCCAGAAAAACTCAGGCCTTATCTTGTTCCTAAAGGATCTGTTTGCATCAACGGAATCAGCCTCACTGTTGCCGACATCTCAACGCTATCGTTTGATGTTGAACTCATCCCTATTACTCTGAAAAATTCCAATTTGGGAGTCCTTAAAAGAGGGAGTACAGTCAACATCGAAAGTGACATCATCGGCAAATATGTGTATAATTGGCAGGTTAGAGAAAGATAGAAACAAAGGACGATATCTATGAATCGGAAACCTCCTGTCGCCAATGTTGACCAAGCTATTCAAGCCGTTAAGTCTGGAAAGTTGATCATCATCGTGGACGATGAAGACCGTGAAAATGAAGGCGATCTTATGGTCGCCGCTGAAAAAGTGACTCCAGATATCATCAATTTTATGGCCAAACACGGACGAGGCCTCATCTGTCTTCCAATGCCGGGAGAAAGGCTGAAGGAATTGGACCTACCCCTCATGGTGTCAGACAATACCGCAACATTTCAAACGGCTTTCACCGTTTCTGTCGATGCCAAAGAAGGGATCACAACAGGCATATCGTCCTTCGATAGGGCCAAAACAATCCTGACTGCCATCGATCCCAAGACAAAACCTTCAGATCTTGCACGCCCGGGACACATTTTTCCTCTGCAGGCCATGAATGGAGGCGTTCTCGAAAGGGCAGGCCAGACCGAAGCGGCGATCGACATCACACGACTGGCAGACCTATACACGGCAGGAGTTATCTGCGAAATCATGAACGAAGACGGAACTATGGCCAGGATGCCGGAACTAATAGAGTACAGTTTGACGTACGACATCCCCATTTTGACCATCACCGACCTTATCAAATACAGGATGAAGAACGAGACACTTGTCACTAAGATTGAGGAAACTGAACTCCCCACAAAATACGGGGAGTTTAAACTGCTTGTTTACCAAGACAGCATACAAAAAGAACATCATCTCGCTCTAGTTAAAGGACACATCAAAGAGGGGGAACCCACTCTGGTCAGAGCTCATTCCCAGTGTTTGACAGGAGACACCTTTGGCTCCATCCGATGCGACTGCGGAGATCAACTCCACCTCTCCATGGAAATGATCCAAAAAGAGGGAAAAGGCGTCATCCTGTATATCATCAATCAGGAGGGAAGAGGAATCGGGCTGATCAACAAGATAAAAGCCTATGCGCTCCAGGATAAAGGAATCGATACGGTTGAGGCGAACGAAAAGCTGGGTTTTAAATCCGATCACAGAGATTACGGTATTGGCGCTCAAATACTCGTTGCTCTCGGAGTCACAAAACTCCGCCTCATCACCAATAATCCCCGAAAATTCATTGGCCTGTCGGGGTATAACCTGGAAATCGTGGACCGAGTTCCCCTGGAAATCCCTCCATGCAACAGTAACCGTCACTATCTGAAAACCAAAAAAGAAAAGATGGGCCACATCCTGGAAATGGTCTAGCCAGACGCCTCTCAATTTCCTTGAAAACATAACGTTTGAACTTTTGCTCTTTCTGTTATATATAGTAGGTCCTTGGATGGACAATGGATAATGGACATAAATCCTCCTTCAGTAAGGACCAGGATCCCCTCAAACTCACCGTATCAGCGCAAAAAAAAATCGCGGAGAGCAAAAATAAGGAAGAGCGGCTCAAGGTCCTCCAGTCTATTGTCCGTCTAGACGCTCCCTGGATTTATGATGTTCTATTAAATGCGCTGGCAGATCCTACTGAAGAGATCCGCCGCTATATCGTCACACAAATGGCCCAAAAAGAAAATCTCGACCTCAGCGTGCTCTATAATCGACTGTCCAAACCTCCCTGGCACATCAAAATCGAAGTCCTGAAAATACTGGGACTTCGAAAAAACCCCAGCTCCGCCAAACACATAGAAGTCGTACTCAATGAATCAAACGACGAGGTTCGCAGAACAGCCGCTGCAGCCCTGGGACAAATTGGAGGAGAAGTCGCGCGGACCCTTCTCGTTAAATTAACGCGGGATCAGAATCCCTTTGTAAGGAAAACCGCTGAAAAATCACTGAATGAGACAAGTGATCTGAAATTTCTCTAATAACCTGGATAATTCACGAGTCGAGTTTGCCGTTAATCCCTTGATATTGTATGTATTACGTGAAATATAGACATTTTTTATGAATTATTCAGGTTAAGAAGAGAGGATAAAAGTTACAGGCCCATCATTAATCAGATACACATCCATTAACGCCCCAAAAACTCCTTTTTTGACCACAAGGCCTCTTTCTTCTATTTTCTGAACAAAACTGTCAAAAAGCCCTTCGGCACGCTCGGGCTCTTCAGCTTTATCAAAACTGGGACGTCGTCCTTTGCTAACGGACCCAGCCAGAGTGAACTGAGAGACAGCCAGCACTTTTCCCCCTGTATCCAGCAGAGAGAGGTTCATCTTACCCTCAGAATCCGGGAAAATTCTCAAATCGACGATTTTATTGGCCACACGATGGGCATCGTCCAGGGAATCCCCCTTTTCCACACCGACAAGAAGGCACACACCTTGATCTATCCGGCAGTGGACTTTCCCTCCAATTTCGACCGATGCCTTTTTGATCCTTTGCAGAACAACTTTCATTAAAACACACTAATCTCGAAGTATCTTTTCTTTTGAAAAGGCCTGCTTGAGGCTTTTAAGATCTTCATGCTTAAACAGCAGATTCATAATCAAATAAACGATCACACCCCCTAAAATAGCGGCAAGGACAACACTCGACTTCTCAATGAACACTAATTTTTCGAAGTCAAATTGGTCTATAAAAATCCATATCGCTCCTGCCATAACCACAGCAGACAGCGCCGATTTCAAGGCAGAGATAAAAAGATCTTTTTTTTCAATCCTTCCGAGTTTTTTCTCTAGAAGATAAAACAGCGCAACAAAGTTAATCAGAGATGATAATGATAGGGCCAGTGCAATTCCTCCCGCTCGGAGAGGGCCCATCAAGAAAAGAGAAGAACCGATATAGCTAATCATCACAAAAAAGGCTACAACCACAGGAGTTTTTGTGTCTTTGAGGGAATAGAACATCGGAGCAAGAATCTTGGTTCCTGAAATAAAGGGAAGCCCAAAAGCAAAAAAAAGGAGGCACCATGCGCTCATGGCTGTCGACTGCGCATCGAAAGCACCCCTTTGGAAAAGAACTTGAATGATTGGTTTATTGAGCACAATAAGGCCGGCCATGGCTGGGAAAGTGACAAGAAATATTAATTTGAACGAATATTTAAGGGTCTTTTTCATGCCCTCGATGTCTTTTCGGGCGGCCAGATCGGAGAGTGTCGGAAACAGTGCGATAGACAGGGCGATTGTAAAAAGCCCGAGGGTCAGCTCCTCAATTCGTGAGGCATAGTAGAGAGAGGACACACTTCCATCTTCCAGTGAAGTGGCAATCATTCGGCTTATTAACATGTTGATCTGGTAGATTCCGGCCCCAAAAATCCCGGGGATCATCAACCTGGCCACTTTTTTTACGGCAGGATGCGTAAAGCTGATTCCGAACTTAAAGGTCATGCCCTGCCGACGGAGAAAGGGAATCTGAATGCCCAGCTGAAGCAGGCCACCCAAAACAACACCAACGGCAAAGACATAAGCCGGCTCCCCGGCGTTTTCAGCAAAGAATAGGGCAGCCGTAATGATGGCCAGGTTAAAGAGCACAGGTGTAAAAGCGGGGACAACGAACTTTTGAAAAGAATTTAAAACGGCCATCGCCAGCGCTGCCAGGCTGATAAGGAATATGTAGGGGAACATGATTTTTGTCAAAATGATTGTCAGTTCCCACTTTCCTGGAACTCTTCCATATCCAAAGGCAATGATTTTGACCAGTATGGGAGCAAAAACAATCCCCAGAACGGTCAATACAGTCAGAATCAATGTTAAATCGAAAAAAAACGCGTTGGCAAATGTCCACAGTTCATCCCGTGATTTATCCTTCTTTTCCTGTGCAAAGACCGGAATAAACGCCGCGGTCATCGCCCCTTCGGCCGTCAAGCGACGCAGCAAATTGGGAATGAGGGAGGCAATGATAAAGGCATCCATCCCTTTGCCCGTTCCGAGAAATTTGGCCTGGAGCATGTCGCGGAAATAACCCAATATCCGACTTAAAACAGTGGGGAGGGTCATGGATAAGGTTGAACGGATCAGCCTGCGATTCTGTGCCTCCTGGTGAGCAGGAAGGGGCTCAGTCGGAGGATTCTTTGGTTCTTCTTTCATGTTGTGCCCATTCCCTCTAACCCTATTAGAAGGTTGACTTTAGGACTGAGATGCCTTATCATACCATTTCTTTGCAGGAGAAAAAAATGGCTAATCATAAGTCAGCAATCAAACAGTGGAGGCAGAGCCTCAAAAAAAACGCCATCAATCAGAGCAACAAGTCCGTACTGCGCACCCAAATTAAAGACCTGCGAAAGGTCATTCAAAATAATGATAGAGAAGAGGCTCAAAAACTTCTGCCCAAAACATTTTCAACCATCGACAAGTCAATAAAAAAAGGGGCCATCCACGAAAACCAGGGCAACAGGTACAAATCCCGTTTAAGCCGTCAGGTCGAATTACTTAACGCCTCCCCCTCCAAATAACACGATCTTCTCCAAGAAAGCGACAATATTCAAAGAGAAATCCTTCCAAGAGTGTTTGAAGAGAAAGAGAGGATGTCTTTATCTGTAAATCTATTTCCTCCAGCTTGGCCAGAAAGCGATTGAGATCTGTCAAAGACAGGCCGTCAACCAGAGAAAAGAATTCATTAAATTTTCTCGTATAAAAGTCTCCGAATTTCTCTAGGATCTGTGGCTTGAATTCTCTGAAAATCGATTTTCGCTCTTTGTTTTTTTCTGACAGGTGAAGTTTTGCCAAAAGAAGGTTAGAAAAGAACCGGGAAAATGAACCCAAGATGTATTCTGGCCTGAGTCCTTCCTTGTTTAATAATTTATCGAGAACGAGGAGGCTCTGTTCATAATCTCCCCTCTCCAGATTTTCTGCAATCTCCCACTCAAGAAAAGATTTAACCCAGCCAGATATTTGATTGATATCATCCAATTCGATTTGTTTTTTTTCGCCGACATAGATCACTATTTTTTCAATCTCGTTATGGATCCGATCGAGATTATTTCCAGCAACCTCTGCCAAACGTTTTGTTGCGTCAAACGTCGGCTCCTTATCGTTCATATGAAACTGCTTCTCAATCCAGGAAAGTAAAGCACGGGCCTTTAAGGGCCTCATTTCTTCAAGGATCACACTCGAGGAAGGCAAGGAAGAAAAAAATTTTACAAGAGGTGAACTTTTCTTCACCTTTCCTGAAAAAACGACAACCATAACAGTCTGTGTTGAGCATGTTTGAAAATACTTATTAAGCAGCTTCTCCTCGGTTGCAGAAAGTTTTGCTCCTTTGACATCGAAGATTTCGACAAAAATAAGTCGTCGTGAAGTGAAAAACGGTACCGTGCGCGCCACATCTATGATTTCAGACCACGAATGTTCTTCCAATCGGAATTTTTCAACGCTGTTATCTTCGCCGTCTTTATCGGTAAGAATCTCTTTGACCCGTTCTATGAATTGACGGGCAAGGAAAGGTTCTTCTCCATAAAAAAAGTAGCAGGGATAAAGATTGTCCTCTCTGACAAGGGGAGGACTCACGCTTAAAATCCTTCCAGCATGGTGATAACCAAACTGCGGGCAAATCTTTCGGCCAATTTGTCTAGGGCTTCTGATTCCACACTCTCGAAGTCCGCACCTTCGGGAACTTGATATTCATACTGGTAGGAAAAATTGGGATTGGAATAAATAATTTTGTTGCTCACAAGGTCTCGCAATACGATTTTGGTAGCCACAATGATATTGTATCGGTCAGCAGTGGCCTCCACTCCAAATGCAATAGGGATGGCTTCAAAAGAACTAATTTCTCCGACTAGGATGGCATCTGCAGCCGTGGGATCTCCTGAAATCTCAACTTTTCCTCTGGCAACAATTTCATCGATGACGGCTTGGGTCAACTTCAAATCCAACTGAAACCGTGTCGTCAAATTCTTGAACATGGGGATATGGATTTCTTGGATGTGTTCAGGAAGAAAACTCCCTGTTCCCCGCAGGTGGTATCCACAGTGGCTTAAAACCAGGCATATTAAAAATAAGACAAGGGTCTTTCTCATATCCGGCCTCATGAATAATCCCGGTTAAATAACAATATTGACCAGTTTATCTTGGACAATGATGACTTTCCTAATCTTTCTATCTCCGATTATATTCAGTATTCGCTCTGATTCCAAGGCTTTATGTTCCAAATCTTCTTTTGGAAGTCCTCTTCCTGCATCAAACTTATCTCTGAGTTTCCCGTTGATCTGAACGACAATAGTGACCGTTTCCTCTCTCGCCAATTTAGGGTCAAAAACCGGCCAGGATGTATTAAGGAGAAGGCTTTGGTGCCCCATTTTTTCCCAAATCTCCTCGCAAAAATGCGGGGCAAACGGGGAGAGGAGAAGGACGAGAATTTCCATGGTATTTTTCACTAAATCCCTGTCCTTTTGATGGCTTCTCAAGCTTTCACATTCTTTTTTAAGAGAATTGAATAATTCCATTATAGAACTGATGGCCGTATTCAAGTGATACCTCTTTTCGATATCGTCCCCAACTTTTTTAATTATCTGGTGCATTTTTGTTTTCAAATGGAGATAGCTTTCACTCTCCGGAGCCGCTTCCAACGCTTGGTTTTTGTCCCGAGAAAAGAGGTCCAGATTCTCATGGATGAAGGTCCAAATACGGTTGAGGAATCTGTGACTCCCTTCAACACCTTTTTCATTCCAGGCAATTTCTTTTTCCGGAGGGGATGAAAAAAGGATAAAGAGCCGCAGTGTATCGGCGCCAAATTGTTCGAGCATTTCATCCGGATCCACAACATTTCCTTTGGATTTTGACATGGCCGATCCGTCCTTGATGACCATCCCTTGAGGAAGATAGTGTGGGAAGGGTTCATCAATGGTCGTCAAACCTATATCTCTGAGGATTTTACAGAAAAATCGGGCATAGATCAGATGCAGAATAGCATGTTCGACTCCGCCGATATAGAGATCGACCGGCATCCAATAATCGGCTGCCAAAGGCTGAAACGGCCGTGTTTCATCCTTAGAAGAGCAGTAGCGGAAATAATACCAGGATGAATCAAAAAACGTGTCCATAGTATCGGTTTCCCGGCGGGCTTGCCCTCCACACTGAGGACAGTTAGTTTTGACAAAATTGTCGGCATGTTCCAATGGAGAGCCCTCAACTCCTTGAAATTCCACATCTGAGGGGAGAACCACAGGTAGGTCTTTTTCAGGAACACCCAACGCTCCGCACTTCTCACAGTAGATGATGGGGATGGGAGTTCCCCAGTACCGCTGGCGGGAAATGCCCCAGTCTCTGAGACGATACAGGATACTTCCT
>Ga0114920_10000260_pt1 | contig 23006 bp, 19 predicted proteins | sample ChitaG_FD_88683 | JGI IMG/M metagenome (GOLD analysis project Ga0114920, IMG submission 88683) | Deep subsurface microbial communities from South Pacific Ocean to uncover new lineages of life (NeLLi) - Chile_00310 metaG | ecosystem: Environmental > Aquatic > Marine > Oceanic > Sediment ...
CCGTTCATGACCAAGAAAGTCTCATCTAGCCCAGAGACATGCTTGATGGGGCCGGCCGTGCCCAGCGGTTTTTCCTCGCTCGAATAGGACAGTTCGATACCCTGGATGGGGGCGGTGTCGAAAAAAGCCCGGATAAGAGAGCTGAGATGCCCTACGGATAAAATCACTTCATTGAAAGGTGATTGTGACAGCTGCTTTAGGATAATCTCCAGGATAGGTTTATCATCTATGGGCATCAAAGGTTTAGGGAGCACCGCCGTGTATGGGGCCAGGCGCGTTCCCTTCCCACCGGCGAGTATAACAGCTTTCATTGTCTAATTCTTCTCCCTGTCATATTTGGTAGCGTCCTGGAGAGTAGAAAAACAGGTTCTTTTCTATCCAATGTATAGTCTGTGTCAATCCCTCTTCCAGGGAAGTTTTGGCCTTCCAGCCCAGGAGATTCTCCGCTTTAACTGATGAGCAGACAAGTCTCTCCACTTCGCTCTTTCCCGGCCGGACACGGGCGTTTTCGCTGACGATGGGGACGTTTCTTCCAATAATATTGATGATGAGCTCGGCAATTTCACCCACGGAGATTTCCTGACCCGTCCCGATGTTGACGACTTCTCCCTCCACGTTCGGGGTCTCGGCCATTTTGATAAATCCGTTAACCGTGTCGTCCACAAAAGTGAAATCCCGGATCGGATGGAGAGACCCGAGAGTGATTCTGTCTTTGGTGAGAGTTTGGGATATGATTGTTGGGATCACTGCCCGGGCCGATTGCCGAGGACCATAGGTGTTGAAGGGACGAATGGTGGCCACAGGGAGGTTAAAGGCGCAGAAGAAGCTTTCCGCCAGTTTGTCGGCGCCGATTTTGCTGGCCGAGTAGGGAGACTGTCCCTGGAGGGGGTGGTTTTCATCGATCGGGACTTTCTTGGCCGTCCCGTAGACTTCGCTTGTGGAGGTGTGGATGATCTTTTTTATCCCCAGTTCCCGGGCGGCTGTAAGGACATTCAACGTTCCCATGATGTTGACCGAAGCGACATGCTGAGGGTTGACGTAGGAATAGGGGATCGAGATGAGCGCCCCGAGGTGAAAGACGATATCCACGCCCTCCATAGCAGTTTTAATGGCCGCCAGGTCGAGAAAATCTCCGGTGACAACCTCCATTTGATCCAGTATTTTCCCATCAGTGAACTTGAGCAGCCCGATATCGTTCCTGGAGTTGTACTTGATGAAACTCTTCACTCCTGCCCCCAGAGACACGAGCTTCTCTGAGAGATGGCTGCCGATAAATCCTCCGGCTCCAGTAACAAGCACTTGCCTTTGATTCCAATTCATAGTCTTTCCTCGAGTGTCAATTGTACGATAAATCCTTCCAAGGATAAACTAAAAAGATGAAGGGCGCAGCAGAGTCCTGTACTGTGTCAGGAGTGTCTTGAAGTCGATTCGCGTGATGCCCAGGGCCATCCAAAAAATGAAAAACACCAGGAAAAGCTTACCTGCTATTTTCCACAGGAAAAGACCTTGAGGAAGAAGATAAGCGATGCCAAAAACACCGGTGACTGCCGATGCCGAAATCAGCAGCAATTTTTTAAACTCATAATTCATCCTGAAGACCTTCTGTCCCCAGATGTATCCGCTGGCCAGCCCGGCGATTGCACCTACGAGAAGGCCGATTGCAGCCCCCATGATGGAAATCTTTGGGATGAGCAGGAATTGGGACACAACCGTAGTGGTCGTCATGATAAGAGCGCACAGAGATACGTAAAAAGTCTTTTTGGTCCAGTAAAAGGAGTTGTGAAAGAAAAGATAAACTCCACCGAGAAAGCAGGATAGGGCAATGATCGGGATGAGGACATAGCTGTCCGTATATTTCTGCCTGAAAAATAAGTAAATGATTTCCTCACTGAAAAGGCTTAGCCCAACAAAACCGATTAGCATCAGAAGGTATATATAAAGAAATATTTTCTTGAACTCCTCCTTGGCCGTTTCAAGCGGTTTCTCCTTGAGGAGGATGAACATCCTCGGAGAATAGGCCGCGGCGAATGTGCTGACTATTGCGCTCATGGCAAAGCCGAGATTGGCACCGAAGTAATAAATCCCGATCTGTCCCGCCTCCACAGATTTCTCTAGGATGTAGATCCCGGCCCTGCCTCTCAAGAATTCCAAAAATAGATAAGGCATCAATGGAAAGGAAAAAATGAGGGCGGGTTTTAATAATCTCCAGTCGAATTTTAGAAGATATTCATTTCTGATCAGATAAAAATAGAAACAAAAGATCAGGATCGCAGCGAGCAATTGACCTCTAAGCAATCCTTCGAGTCCCTGCCGAAGTAAAATGAGAAACAGAGAAATGAATGTGGCATTCGCCAAAGAGTTGACAATTACCAGGGTAACAATATATCTGGGTTTTTCTTTTATTCTGAAGATGGAATTCACCATAGGTTGGGGGATGGTGAAAAACACGATCCCTAAACTAAGGGCATACAATGGATAAAATCCGAAGCTTGATTTGGGGAACAATGCGGAGACCAGAGCCTGTCCTTTGAGCGTGACTACAAGGAAGAGAAGCAAACCGAAAGAGAGAGTGAAGGTCAAGACACTCCCGATAAACCTCTTCCGCTCTTCCCCTTCAAGGTCCACGTAGAATCTTAAAATCGAGCCGTGGACGGTGGACGTAACGATGGTCTGGGCAAAGTAGGAAAAAACGTGGATGAGCGCCAGATAGCCGTATTCCTCGGGGCTCAAGAAGAGGGCTACGACGAAAAGCAGTAGGAAGCTGAATCCCTTCTGAAAGGCGTTGGCAACAGCATAGAAGACCGTATTTTTTAAAACAACTTTTACGGACATTAATTCAGAACCCAGATTTTATGGCGGGTGACAATCTCTAGAGGGGAATAGTTGAGCTCCTCACATACTTGTTTCAGGGTGGAATTGAACTGCAGTGGTTGGTCAGGAAGATTTTCGGTGTGGAGAAATAAGTATTTTGGGCGGTAATATCGAAAAAAACGAATCATAGTAGCAAAAATATACTCGTTTTCACGTTTTCTAGGCAGGATTACGGTCGGCCGGCCAGTTAGAACATGGATTTCACCGATGTTGTCATACTGGAATGATAAAAGCTCATTTTTTCCTGTATTTGTTTTGATCCATTCAATGAGTTCTGTAATGTCAATCGCTTCCCGGCCTCCGATAATTTCGTTTTTACTCTCCCAGTTTTGAGCGATGAAACGGCAGTTTTTTCTGACAATGGTCCAGAGGGCGCCGGTCAGGAATAGAAACACGAGTAGAGACAGGATTGAAGATTTGACGAGCCACTTTAAAAACGGTCTGTGTTTTTGTGGGATTTTTTTTTCACGGAATGTGATCTGTGTAAGCACATATAAAAGGACCAGAAACGAGAGTGTAATGGGTGCAAAGAAATGACGAATTCGAATGATTTGATAATTTTTCGCCCAGAAAAGGGAGAATGAGTAAAACAAGATGTAGACGGCTGAAAACAGGAGTAAAAAATGAGGGGTTTTTTCTCTTTTCGTAAAAATAAATACAATGTACAGCAGCACGGCCAGTCCCATGATCACGAGATAGGGGGAAAACTTTGCGAAATAGTAAGAACCGTGCCGGTAGGAGGGCATAATCGGAGTGAAATAGGACCACTGCGACCAGGGACCGAGTTTTTTATCCTGCCTGGCTCTGACCCTCCATCTCAGCCGGGTTGCCGGCAGATCGGATCTGAATTGTTTGCTCGTTTTCCTTGTGGTGAATTTTTTTTCTTCTCTTCCGCCATCTGTCGTGAGTTCAACCTCATAGGAAGTGGCTCCGGCGACGCCTCCCCATTGGAGGATGGGACGGATTTTCGCCCCTTCATCTCCAAGAGGCCATATCACTTCCGGAGGAACGAGACTCTCTTTGGGTGTGAAAAAAGCCCAGGGGGACCATTCACTCGTCTCCTCAACTCTCCTGGCCCTGATCCGCCAGCGAAGACGAGTTTGCGGCAGATCAGACTCCATTTTGGCACCTGTTTTTTTTGTGTGAAATGTCCGGATTTTCGCTCCGCCATCCGTCGTGATTTCTCCCTCGTAGCTTGATGCTCTTGGGACTTTGGTCCAGCGGAAGACCGGACGGAGAGAGACCACCGCATCGTCTTTGGGAGAGAGGAGTTCGGGCATTTCAAGTGGGATTTGGGCGTTTTTTTTTGGAAGGAAAGGAAAAAACCCGGCATGTACGAAACCGTTTTTCCCGATTTGGAGAGAGTGCTTCCTTTTGGAGGCTGTGCTCCTTGGCTCTTTTAAAACTTGGTCCAGGGTGTAAAAGGGTGTTGTGTATTTGCTCGGGAAGAATTCTCCTTGAGAAACAAGGGAGACGAATTGATAGGGTACCATAAATGTCAGAAATCCAAGCACAGAAAAACCCGCTGTTTTAAACCTTGTCCTTAAAGGAGTATTTCGAAACAGAATCATGGTTAGAACAAAGGCCATAAACACAAAAAGTGATAACGTCTTGATTAAAATTCCTAAACTTAAAAGCAGTCCCAGAAAAAAGGCTCTCCTTTTCCCGGGAAATTTTTCATTCATGAGAATCACTGAGAGGAAAACCAAAAAAGTAAAGGGATGGTCATAGAGGGGTTGGAGGCTTTCTCTTTGGGGAAGGCTGTAGAGGACGATAGAAAAATAGAGAAAGCACAGGGATACAGGCATAAAATAATTTTTAAAAAACCTTCGAGCAATCTGATAGATGAGGAAACAGTTGACACTCTGGATAAGAACAACAGACAATATGATCCCTTTTAGGCTGTGAAAGATCTGCCAGAACAGCCCAAACAGGATGGAGGGAAGGAAGTGACCGTATTGGAAGACGGGATAAGGGAGAGAGGGGAAATAGGCTCCACCCATGGCTCCGCTGAGGGACGATGTGAATCCATTTCCTGAAAAAAGGTTCATTCCGATGCTGACGTAGTGACCGGCATCATCCCAGAGATAGAGGTTCTGGTAGCGAAGGATCAAAAGCTGGAAGAGAAAAGGAATCGTGAAGCAGAATATTCCGGGAAGGATTTTTTGCAGACCTTCCTTTTTCTCACTGTTGTCGGCGAAGAAGATAGATATCAGCATAAGACAGATAAATGCCAGCAGACAGTAATACAGAGCTCGGTCGAATTGAGAGAGAGCAAAATCGTTGGACGCAAAGAGCCCGAAAATGGCCTTATCGAATAGGATGCAGAGGGAAAGGAGACCCATAAGGACCAGCAGGAAGAGGGCCGTCCGGGGGTATTTATTTTGAACGGTCATGGGCATCGAAGTGAAGAGGCATAATTTGGATGGCCTGCTCAAGCATCTGCCGCGCCTCTTCGACTTGCTTTTTTTTCAAATAGATCAGTCCCAATCTGTATGAAACGTCGGCAAAGTCAGGCTTTTCGGCCAAAAGATTCTGGAAGGTTTTTTCGGCTTCGTCGAGCTCATTTAAATTCATCTGGCTCAATCCCAGATAATACTGTGAAAAAAAGTCTTCAGGTTGGAGCTTGAGGATGTGTTCTGAATTGGCTCTTAGCGAGATCCAGTCCTCGGCATCAAAAAAAAAGGCCTCTGTTTCCAGAAGCTGATCCAGATTCAACTTTCCCTCCTCGACCAGGCGGCCGTATATCTTCACGGCCAATCTGTTCTTGGAGTGCTTCAGGAATGCTCCCGCCACGTCAAAAAGATTAAAAGAATCAACGTGAAGGATCTTTGGGAGGAACCGAGGCCTGTGCCATGCGGCAAGGGCAAAAACTTGTTCGGTATTGTTTCTTTTAAGAAAGGCTCTTTGGATGGACGCTTTTCCCATGTGCCAGCTGAAGGCAACAAAATCGATCGTCTGTTCGATGAAGTCGTGTGTTCCTGTGTCGAGCAGCGGTGGAGTATAGAAGAACACTCCATAGAGAATAATAAAGACAGCCGGCGTGAGGAAAAAAAGGAGGATTTGTCTATTCTTTTTTAACTTCCTGGACATGAAGTCCTTCTTTTTTGTAGTGTCTCCCGCAGTGAATACAGTCTGTCTCTTCGTTTGATTCATGGGAATTGGACAAACCTAACCTAATTCCACAGTAGCACATCCAGCCCTGGATTGTGGCGGGAACGCCGTAAACCAGAGCGTAGTCGGGAACGTCTTTGTTGACCAGAGCGTTTGCCCCGATAAATGAATATTGACCAACGGTGTGTCCACAGACGATTGTGGAATTGGCTCCAAGGGAGACTCCCTTCTTTACTAGTGTTTTTCTGTATTCATCTTTTCTTGGCCAGTGGCTGCGGGGATTGGTCACATTGGTAAAGACCATCGACGGTCCGCAGAAGACATCGTCTTCGAGTGTCACCCCCGTATAGACAGACACATTATTTTGAATTTTAACATTGTTTCCGATAGACACATCGGGCCCGATGACGACATTCTGTCCAATGTTGCATTTTTTCCCTATTTTCGAGTTTTTGAGGACATGTGAAAAATGCCAGATCTTTGATCCTTCCCCAATGTCTACATTGTCGTCGATAAAAGAGCTCTCATGGACAAAATAATTTTTGTCTGGCTTTTCTGTAAACTTGATGACTCTGCCGCCCTCTTTGAGGGACTTCTGGCAGGCCTCCAGTATTTTTAACACCCTGAGGCCGTTTTGGCCGTCGGTCTTGGGAGTCGATCGATCCAATCAATTTTGTGATCGTAGCGGAGCAATTTGTTGTCTTTGTTGACGTCGTCGAAGACCATCATCCCCTTGTCCCCGATGACCCCCAGTTTTTGCTCTTTATAGGGATGAAGCCAGCTGACAAAGATATGGGCCTTGACACCGCAGGAAAAACTCAAAGTCGTGACCGTGACATCTGTAATATTTGGATTCAGATAATTCCCGCCGTGAGCGGCGATTTCTTCGGGGAATTCTTCCAGGAGATCGAGGATTACCGAGATATCATGGGGAGCGAAACTCCAGAGAATATTCTCTTCTGTCCTGATTTTTCCTAAATTAAGTCGATTGGAATAGATATAGTTAATTTTTCCGATTTCTCCATTACTGATCATCTGTTTGAGTTTAAGTACAGCCGGATGATACTGGAGGATGTGGCCGACCATAAGGATTCTCTTTTTTTCCGCCGCTAGGGCCACCAGCTCTTCCCCATCCTTATAGTGGATGGCTATGGGTTTTTCGACATATACATCCTTGTTTTCAAGAAGGGCCTCTTTTGCTAGAGAGAAGTGTGTGACTGCAGGAGTCGCGATAACAACGGCTTTGATATCGGGATGCTGCAGGATGTCCATGTAGTCTGTATAAGTTTCTAAGTCCGGATATTTGTCCTTGAAAGATTTCAGCAGATCCTCATCGGCATCACAGATGGCATAGAGAGAATCGAGCTCATAAAAATTGCGGACCAGGTTTTTCCCCCAGTATCCGCATCCAATAACAGCTATGTTTTTAGACATTGAGTACTCCTGAATTAAAAGAGGCTACCGCCCAATAGGCCAAATATCACTAAACTCTCCATTCTATTTCTTTCAGGGGAAATTTGTCAATAAATTGACCTCGGATTTTTCCTGTGGTATAAACGGAAACGAATTGAACCCAAAAAATACACTGCTCATAAGCATCCTCGGCAATTCCTCGGCCATGTCCATCTATACTTTAAACATCGATTACAAGGACACCTATTCTTTTTTGATAAGTCACCAGCTCGGATTAGAAAATGCGGTCATCAACAAAGCACACAGAAACTTGACAGTGGTGGAGCAGATGGAGGAGGTGAATGTCCAGGATGATATTTTAAGCATCGATGCGGATTATCACATCGTTCAATTCGGCATCGTCGACTGCGCACCAAGACTCTACACACAAAAACAGGGAAGGTATCTGGCCCTTTTCCCCGGCCGCAAATTCCTTATCCGTTTTATGTCCAAGCACAGGTTTTTCTTTACCAAAAGGTTTCCCAAGGTCTATGTTGAAAAAGAGAAATTCAGAAGAGGCACCCATTCTCTTATAGAGACGATAATAGAAAAAACCAGGTCAAAAAAAGTATTTGTTATCAACATTCCCCAAACGACGCAGAGAATGACGAGTCGGTCTTTTGGGATTGAAAAAAATATCGATGATTACAATCAAATAATAAAAGAAGTCTCAGCGTTATTTGCTGATAAGGTTTTTTTCATCGGTCTTTATGAAAGGACCAAATCTGATCCTGATCTGATGTCCGAAGACGGCATTCACATCACAAAAAAAGCCCACAAGATGCTGGCCGGCCTCATCTGCGAAACCATTAGGAAAGAAGAGATTCAATAAGCGCCTTCCTGGGTCATCAGAACTTTTATTGTCTTAAAAAGAATCACAATATCCAGCCAGAGAGACCAGTTCCTGATATAGTATTCATCCAGAAGAAGCCTGTCTTCAAAAGTGAGGATATTTCTCCCCCGGACCTGCCAGAGTCCGGTGATCCCCGGTTTGACCCGGGAGATGATGGGATAACTCTTTCCAATGTCTTCTTTTTCCCTTGGCATGTACGGCCTGGGGCCCACAAGGCTCATATCACCTTTGAGGACGTTGATGAGTTGAGGGAGCTCATCCAGACTGTATTTTCGAATGAACCGTCCAACCCGGGTGACACGGGGATCGTTCTTTTTTAGCTTCCGGTATTTTTTCCACTCTTCTTTGGCCATCTGGTTTTCTTGAAGAAATTCTTTCAGTCGAAAATCGCCATCTATATACATCGATCGGAATTTAAAACATTTAAACGTCTTATTTTTCCAGCTCAATCTTTCCTGGAGGTAAAGAATAGACCCCCGAGAATCAATTTTTATGGCTATGGCGATGAACAGAAAGAGAGGCAGGAGCAGGATGCTTAAAACAAGTGTTGTGAAAAATTCTATGATATTTTTTATGAAAATATTCCACGGTTTGACCAGATTTCGGGCTATAGACAGAAAAAGAATGTCCCCCCAGTTTTCAATAGCGATCCCCATCGTGAACAGATTGCCGATATCCGGGACGATTCGGATGGTATCGGCCACTTTTTCGCAGTTTTCCACGATTTCCAGTAGCCTATCTTGATTTATCCCATGGGAGGAGATCACAAAGTCCTGTATTCCCAAAGTTTGGCTCAACTCTCCAATCTGGTCGGTCTTTCCCAATACGGGGAGTCCATTCAGGACACTTTCTTCCGGGTCGTCATCTCCGGTATTGAGAAAGCCGATAATCTCGTATCCCAAAGACCAGTTTTTTTCGATCTCCGTGGCAATAAGCTTCGCCGTCTGGCTGGTGCCCAAAATGAGCACTTTTTTCCTCAGCGCCCGTATGCTGAAAAGAATCTTTCGTATCACCAGCCTGAAGATGGGGAATAGGAAAAGACAAAAAATCCAGGCGATGAGGATGACAATCCTTGAGAACTGCTGATATCCTCGGGAAACAAAGACAATGGTCATCAGCAGGATAAAAGAAAAGGTGACACCCGTAAGCAGATATTTGGTTTCATCCCAGAAGGAAAAGCGCTTGGTGTAGAGTTTTTCATACATCAGGACCAGCACAACAAATATGGCCGCATAGAGCAGCCCGTAGCGAAGTTGAGTGTCAAAAGGAAGAGGCGGCACTTTTAAAGGGGAGAAGAATTTGGGTAGGATCTCGGTTCTAATAAAAAATCCCGCAAAAAAAGAGACAAAAAGAGCGGAGATGTCGCTGATAATAAGAAAGACGATGTAGATCAATTTGCTCAGTCTGGGCATGATGAGAAGGATATATTAATTTAAAACTTCTTTGAACACCAGATAGATAAACACGGCATTGCCGAAAAGATATCTTTCCCACAGTCTCGTTGGCTCCTGGCAGAATCTGAAAAACCACTCCAGCCCGATGTTTTGCATCCATCGGGGAGCCCTTTTTTCGGTGCCGGCGATAAAATCAAATGAGGCGCCGACAGCCATCGATACCGGAATATGCAGTTCGTCCAGATGTCTATAGATCCATTTCTCCTGCTTCGGAGCTCCAATCCCCACAAAAAGGATGTCCGGACGGCATTGTTTTATGAAATCGACAATTTCCCTGTTTTCTTTTTCGTTGTTTTCAAAACCGAAGGAAGGGGAGTGTGTGCCGGCGAAAATCAATCCCGGATATTTTTGTGTCAGGATTTCGGCCGCTTTTTTGGCCACACCTGGGGCGGAACCGAGGAAAAAAAGGCGGTATTTCTTTTGAGCCGCGTTCTGACAGAGCAAGGGCAAGAGGTCCGATCCTGCCACTCTTTCTCTGATCGGTTGTCTCAGTATTCTTGAAGCCCACATGAGAGGCCTGCTGTCGGGAAGAACAAGAGCGGCACGAGAATAGATTTTCCGGAACTCTTTGTCTTTTTGAAGAACGTTGATGTGATGGACATTGGGCGTGACGACATAGGCCGGCTTTCTTTCCTCTATAAGTTGGTTTATGGCTTCAATGGCTTCCTTTTGTCTGATGTTGTCGATGGAAATCCCGAAAATGTCCACATGTCTGTGAGAGATGGCTTCATGACTCATTTTGATTTATCAAATTTGAGCTTAGGTGCCTTGGGCGATGGAGATTATCTTTAAGAAATTGTCTGCTGCCCAGTCCAGATTAAATTTAGAGGCCAGCGCTTCTGATTTTTTTCCCATGTCGGCAATAGATTCCTTATGGTCCATAAAAAACTCAAGCGCCGCTTTTAGTTTTTCGATGTGGCCCGGTGGCACGATCACAGAATTGTGCCGGTTTATGGCCAAAAAACTCTCTGAACCCTCGGCGGTTGTCGTGATAATCGGAAGCCCATAGAGACAGGCTTCGTTAATGGTATTGGCCCAGGGATCGTGGTAGGTGGGAGAGACTAAAACATCCGCGTCGAGGTAGCACCTCTTCTTGTCTTCTCCTTCCACATATCCGGCAAACTTAATCCGTGGATTATTTTCGACCAGCCTTTTAAGCGAAGTCTCCTCAGGGCCTTTTCCGGCAATCCTCAATGTATAGTCCTTTCTGGTCAGAGAATTCAAGGCTTCAATCAAGTCTCGGACCCCCTTCCTTTTTTCCAAATAGCCCATATAGAGGAAATGGACAATATCGGAAACCGTATTCTTTACTCTTAAAGAGGCCGTAATTTCTCCCTCAGCCGCCTGCGTTCCCCAGATGAATCTTTCCCTTGGAATGGGAAATTGGGCGCTGAAGTAATCGACAGTTTTTGGCCCATAGGCAAGATAGGCCGAACTCTGTTTCACCAAATATTTCATATAGACTTTGTGAAAGGCACCCAGCAATCCGCGGAGCATTACATTCCGCCTGTACGGCGTATCTATGGATCCGCACCAGAGGATGATCGGCTTACGGCGTTGCCGCGTTTTTCTAATAAGAGTGATGTTGCTGAGAACACATCTCAGATCATCATTGATGATGGTGGCATCGAATGTATGTTTTTTGAGGTATTTGCTCAGCCCTTTAGCGTAGGTGAACGTCTTGTTTTTTATTTTCAGGGTGGTCCCGGACATGAAAGCATGGGGATACTCTGAGCCGGATACATCTCAGAATCTGTCCTTTGTTGCCTGCGTTCCGTAGACAACAGTCAGATCGAATTTTTCACTCAGTTTTTTAAATAAGAGATGCCTGTAGGGAGCCGGGGCGTTCTGGAAAATCAGAACTTTCAAGGCCTTAGTCCCTGGGTGGGCGGTGTAATCCGTTCAAACGATGAATTGTTGGTAAATATTTTTATATGCATTCAGCATTTTATCCAGCGTGAAATTTGCCGCGAAAGTTTTGTATCCATCTCCGGCCAAGCGTTCTCGGGCCTCGCGATCTTCAAACAGAAAGATGATGGCTTCGGCCAGCCTGTCGACATCCTGAGGGGGCACGAGAAGCCCGGTTTTTTTATCGACAACCACCTCGGAGGTCCCGTCGACAGCCGTAGCCGTGATCGTGCGTTTTACAGAAAAGGCCTCAAGCGGGAACAGCGGCAGGCCCTCCCACAGAGAGGGGAGAATGCAAAACTCCGCTTGGAGAATCCACTCCATCGGGTTGGATTGAAATCCCTCAAAAAACACATTTTTGGAGAGGTTTAAATCGGCAACGTCACGTTCCAGCTTTTCCCGGAGTTCTCCATCTCCTACGATGTAAAGTGCGGCCTCCGGAATGTGCGCGACGACGTCCACCCAGGCCCGTATGAGATAGATGTGTCCTTTTTGTTCGGTTAAACGGGCGACCGTCACAGCCGATTTGGCTTTGACGGGAAATTCCTTTCCATTGTATTCGGCGATGCCGTTATAGATGAGCTGAATCTTATTTTGGTCAAAACGGAAAAACTCACTGAGGTTGTTGATCACACTTCGGCTGACGCCGGTATAAAGGTCGGCTTTGGCCTGTCGGAAAAACCGGCCGTATTCGAACACATTGTGTGAGGTATGCAGCAGCCTAAAAGGAAAAACCGGCAGAGATTTATATACGGAAAAAATGAGAGTTATCCGCCTGTGGTGGCAGTGGACAAGAGATGGCTTGTATATGATGAGATAAAACGCAAGGAAAAGGAGAGACAGGACGACTTTTAGAATATTTTTGGTCCCGTAGGGAACATAGAGGTGCCTGATCGAGGCGTAGGTGTTCAATTTTTTCCAATCGTGCCGGTTGTCATCTGAGAGAATATAAACCCTGTATTGACTGGAGAAATATTCAGCCAATTGGAGAATAATTTTTTCAGCGCCTCCCATTGACTTGAAGGATGGATAACAGAGGAATATTTTTTTTGTCATCCAAATATCAGGATGATGTCTTAGGAGTGAAAAATCCTGTGTAGTATTCCAATATCTTTTTGGCTCTGTTCTGCCATGAGTAAGGAATAAGCTTTTCTGCACGATTGAAAGTTCTTGCGGTTTCAGGATTGTCCAAGATGTTCTGGATTTCTGTCATGAATTTTTTTCCATCACCAGGCTCATAATAGGTGATGCCTTCAAATTTTTCCATTATTTCGTGAAAGGATGGAAATTTTGGGGTTAGGATATAGGAGCCTGAGGCCAGATACTCAAAGATTTTCATAGGTGAGCAGCCGTCGATGGTGACCACAGAACTCTGGTAGGGCATGACCAGAAGGTCCGCGCAGCAGAGAAAAAACGGTATGCGCGAATTCATGATGTAACCTATAAATGCGATGTTTCCGTTCTGGCTGCGTTCCATATAGTGGTTTGTTTCTGAAGCCTTGCCGCCTATAACCACGAAAAAATAGTCCTTGTCCTTATAATGATTGGCGGCATCGAGAATGAATTCAATCCCTCTATCTTGGGTGAGTGATCCCGCGTAACAGATAATTTTTTTCTCAGACGGCAGTCCCAGTTGCTTTTTAAGTTCAGCCTTATCCATTTTTAAAAGCCTTTGGAATTCTTGAAGGTCCACACCGTCATGGGCGACGAAAATCTTCGCTTCATCTATGCCATAATCCCTCCACAGGTTTTTGAGCCGATGGGAAATAGTGACCATACACACGCCGTCTTTTTTCATCAAGGACTTGACCCGCTGCCTGTATTTCTGGGAGATACTCTCTGTGGGGTAGTAAAAAGTGTGGCTTTCGTAGACAATTTTTTTCCTCATCCGGAGCAAGGAGGAAGCGATCCTTTCATTCCGTGTGATGATGATGTCGTTCCGGTCCCATTTTCGACTCCGTAGTGCCGAACTGAGAGCGAAAGATATTATCCCGAATTTATTCATGACTTTTAGATTGGGGATCAGATAGATGGGAAAGTCGTTTTTTATCCCGAACCGGAGCTGCCAGACCAGAGAGCTTACTCTCTTTTTCTTACCAGGGAGATAAACTTCCGCCTCAGATCCGATCTCGGAAAAGGCGTTGGCCATTTTCATGATCTGAATCAAATTGGCAAAATTCCCGGAAATATCCGATGTGGACAAAATTTTGACTTTACTCATTTTTTTTCACTCATAAAATATTTTTCAATAAAGAATTTCTTATTGAATTTATTGGAAAGGATCCCTATGAGCATGGCGAAACAATAGCCCGTGGTTTTGCTGATCCAGCCCTGGGTATAAAATCCCCCCACTACATACAACAGCACCAGGCAGAGAATGAAAAATTTCAGTTCCGGTGAGGCGATTTTAACGCGGATGCGGACTTTAAACAGAGAATATGCCAGATAGAGAAAAACCAATACGCCCAGGATCCCGCTCAGGATAAAGGTCATAGGGATATCATAGTTGATGGTCAATCTGGTGAATCTCTCCAGCTGAGAACGCGGGAGACTTCTCCGCCATCCCACCCCTCTTCCCATAAAGAGTTTGTTTTCATCTTTAAGTCTGGAAAAAGTCCAGATGACCGCACCTCCCCTGTTAAGGGTTGAGGGATTAACGGCTACAAAAGAACCGAGATATTTGCTGGAAAAGTAATAAAAAGGATTAAGTCCTTCCGTCCTGTAATCTTCATACCATACTCTGTTGAGTTGAAGAATCCCAACAAAGATGATGCTCAACAAAATGATGAGTGCGATTTTGTACGAGGGTTTCATCTTGACGCGCCGGAACAGGATGAAGGGGACGAGAAAGAAGTTGATGAGAAAGAAAATTTTTGTTGAACCGATAAGAGGAGTCAGGCTGAGATAGAAAATGAGCAAGAGATTCTGTTTTGTGAATTTTTTTAAGGTCAAGATATAGAGAACGGCCCCGGTCATGAAAATACCTAAAACACCCGTCTGGTGAAAGCCGAATGTCCCCGAGGCCGATTCTGCATCCCGCAGTATGATAAATTGAAAGATCTGAACGGGCAGTTGAATGAGGATAATAATCGTGATGAGGTTGACGTAGTGTTTGATCGTTTCATTTTTGAAACGAAAATATTTGAAAAAAATGAAGAGCCAAATGACGGTGAAGTAATTTTTATATCCGGTAACTGTTGCAATAATCCCATATCCCTGACTTTTGGAATAGAGAAGAATGAGGATAGAGGCCGCCAGTAAAATGAGCACTTCCAATCGGAGAATTTGTTTTTGGAAGAGAAGCAAAAAAGCGACAAGGAGGAATATATAGAGATCGGTCATCCCAATGATCTGTGTAAAGATAAGCCCCATATCGTAAGATATCCAGTTAAAGGAAAACATACTGATGATGAGAAAAAGTCCTCCCCAGTGGATAAAGATTTTGTAGAGGGTTTCCTTTTTTGTTGTCAAAAAGGAAGACAGGGAAACAAATTGGGATGAATCGTCATTGAGAATTTTGGCGAAAATTTCATTGAAGACACCGGCTGAGACCGTCAGAAAGAAGAGGATCAATACAATCCTGACAATAATGAGAGCGATTTGCGATAGAGATGGCGACTCCTCACTCATAAGGGTCTGCAGGTTCAGACTCAAAAATGAAACAGTAACGACGGCCGCCAAAAGAGCTGAGGCCTGGATAAAATGATAGATATACTTCCTCAACATTTTAATAAATCTGTCCTGGAGGAAAGCGCAGAGGGCTGGTTTTGAGGCCCTCGATTGTTAAACCAAGGATTTCGACTTTGTCTTTGAACAGCTCATACTCATCGGGATAGAGTTCTGCGAGCCAGGCTATGTGCTCATTGATGGAGTCATTGACTCCCACATGTTCAAAAGAGATAGACTCAAAATTTTCGAGCTGGATTTCATATATGCGGGTCTGTTCGTTTTCAAATTTTAAGAAAGCCCAGCCGGTCTTGTCAAAATAGGACGCAAAGAACAGGCTCCTTCCTGAAATGACAAGAAAGTCTGGATTGAGGCTTTTCAGGGCATTCACGATGTCGTCTTCAAATATATGGATGATGCCGCGGTGCCTCTGAAAGCCGCTGACGAAATTCTGATACGTGATGAAATAGAGCGGGCGGAGGCCGTCCTCTCTTTGGGAAAGAGATCCCTGAGCAATGGACACCGCTCTAGCCGGGCTGAAAACAGGAATTTTGTAGCGGGCCGCATCGAAAAAGTCTAATGCTTCATGTGTGTACCCATCGGCCGCGATTTTTGAATTTTGAGGTGTTTGAGTTTTCAACCATTCTGCGGCTTCCTGCTGTTCATTTGTAAACCGGCCGTAGGCTTTAAAGGGCTGTTTTGCAAAAATCTTTAAAGAATAGGGCCCATGATGCCAGACAAACCAAGTGCTGTCATTCTTGTCGTCGAATTGAGCCCCAAGGAGAAAAAACATAACAAACAGTACAATGAAACTGTTGGTGAATTTGTGATATTTCCAATTATTCGCGAAAAGGATTTTTTTATATTTGTCATAGTTCTTATTGAAAGTATCTATCAAAAAAGGGATTGCTGTCACAACCGAGACAGCAAGAATCATATAAAGAACCAAATAAAAAAAGGTCAGTTGACCCAGGCGGTCTCCCTCGTTCCCTATCTGGAGGGCGACAGGCAGAGAACAAATCCCGAGAATGATTAAAAAATGATCGGATGTTTTTTTTGATTTCAATCCTTTAAAAAGGACAAAAAACCACCCTATAATCATAAGAAAGGCGAGAGGACTGACGATCCTTAAATAATCACGGTAAAAAGCGTTAAAGGATTTGACAAAATCTGAGGTAAACAACTGTGCCCAGTAAACAAAAGATGGAATTCGATATGTGGCTCCGCTGAGAGCCGCCTTAAGTGTTGGGAGATATGAATTATTAATGATATGGACATAAAAAATCCCCATAAGCAGTGGAAGGGCTAATGTCCCCAACATCCATATGCTGGATTTTGTATAGTCCCATTTTTTTTTTATTGGAGAGAGGATCAGAATTCCAAATGGAAGCCCTAAATAGATCAAGGCGGCTTCTTTGGTCATAAGAGCCAATCCCATACTCAAACCTGCAAGGATAGCCCACATTCGACTCGATTTGGTCAGAGCCAAGTAATATGAAAGTACAAACATAAGGATAAAAACAGGCAGGACAATATCGGTATCGATATTTCTTGCGATAACGGTGATACCGTAAGAACTCAGAACGAGAAAGCCGGAAAACAGTCCGATTGTTATGGAGTAGAGAATCCGTCCCAATAGGTAGACTAAGATTATCACCAAGGCCAAAAATATTCGAGTTGTAATCAATGCCGTTTGGACAGTTTTTCCTCCTATCCGAAATCCGGATGCTAATATCAATGGAAAGAGAGGTCTTCTCAATTGGATGTCACCACCTTTGATTCCAGCATCCTTTCCCTGCATCATATCGCTGGCGCCCTGCATGTACCGGGCCGCATTGTTGTTGACAGAAACACCGATCACAGGAATGATGAGAAGAGCCGGGATAACGACGATAAGAACAGGGATAACTTCTTTTACGATTTGAAAATTTTTAAGAACCTTCATTTATTCGTTTTTTGCGGGTTTGATCCAGCCAACGAGCATCTCCCGGATGTATTGAAATATAGGTTTTATCTCCTTGTGGAGCCGATATTTCGGGAAAGACAGAAAGAATATGGAAAAACAGACCAAAGAGAAGATGAGGCCTTTTATGATCAGATCGGCAAATCCCCAGAGTATCTGGCCGGTGCTGGAGAGAATAGAGGTGAAATCAAAAATATCCCATTTTGAAAAGACAAATATGATCCCCATGAGGATCACAGCGATAGCGAGAATTTTGAAGAGAATACAAAGAGCGGTTTTAATTGAGCCGTAAATTTGGGAAAAAGAGATGCCGATGATTAAAAAAGCGATAAAAATAAAGCTGAAAGAACAGGCGAAGGCCACACCCTGGATCCCATATCCTTTGAGAATCAAAAAAATGTCTAAAGCCACGTTGATTCCCAGCCCGCACAGAATGATAAAAAGCCATTTAAAGAGTTGATTGGTCACGTTCAAGTAAGCGTTCATAAAGCCTCTGGAGGAATAGATCAAATATCCAAAGCCAAGGATGATGATGACGGGCAGGCTTTCGAAGTATTTGGGCAGTAGTGTCCTGATGATCAATGAGTAGATCAAAATTCCTCCGCCCAGGATGAGGCTGTGAAACATCAGATACAAAACAAAATGATGTTCCGTATATTTCTTGAAATGTTCTTTTGATGTGACGCCATGTTTTCCGCCATCGACCATCATTTTACGGAAAACGGTCATATTGATACCTCTAGTGAAGGTTTCTCCAAGCCCGATCGCCTTAAGGGCAAAACTGTACAGTCCCACTGAGCTGGTGACGGTCATGGCTGTCAGGATGATCATATCGATACTCCAGAAAATGCTTTCCGAGAGCTTGCTGACAAAAATGACAAATCCGGTTTTCAAAATCTGTAGAGATTTATTTATGCTGAGGGAGAATTGGAATTTCGGTTTTTTCAGGCGGATAAAGTAAAACGTGATAGACACAATTCCCATAAGAAGCATGGCTGCCAGCACGCCCTTCAGTTTAAAGAAGATAACAGCCGGGATATTGAGCACGGGAGTGAGAGATTTAATAATCAGCTCCTGCTTCCCGATGATCATGAACTGCCCTTCTGCTTTTATATAGGATTCGAGGAATGTCTTGATCCGGTTGGTGACAAAAATCAAAGAAACAAAGGTCAGGGTGAAAAGAGAGAGAACACCCTTAAACGTGACACCAAAGATATACAGCATCCACAAGATGACCAATGCCGCTGCGCTCAATACAGAAAAGCTGGAGTAAACCGTATTTTTCAGGCCGTCGGCCTCCGCTCTGTTGCCCTTTCCATAGGCGATGGGGACATCTCTGGACAATCCCTGGAGAATCCCCAGTGAGCTGAGACCGGTGTACTGGATAATAAGATTGATAATTGCGAGGACTCCATAAAGGGATGGGCCCAAAAACTTGGCCGTGATGATAGCATTGGGGATAGAAAAGATTTTCCCGACAATGCCGGAAAAGGACATGATTCCGGTCAGTTTGATGGTCTCTTTCTTTTCTGTGCTGAGAAAGATGGGTCGTTCTGTCATTGCGGGGCTGTCCTACAGAGAGATTCTCTCTATAAACTCATAATGATATTTGTGATTGTTTCACCGGCGTTCCCCCTGAAAGGACCGGCCTCCTGCTCCACTAGAGCCTGTCTTTGTTCTCTGTGAAAGGTTGGATTTTCGAGATACGCATTGATGGAGGGAACTAACTCATCCGGAGAAAAGCAGTTTGTGAGGGCTCCTGTACCCATAACGCGCCGGTTGTGGACTTGGTTGAAATCCATTTGAATATCCTGTCTTGCCCTTTTTTTCTTCTCTTTTTCTCCTTCATAAACAATGTTGACTGTTGGAACGTCCATTATGGATCCCTCTATATTGAGCGTGGAAAATATATTCACAAGCACATCCGTATGATTCAAAATGGATGCCAGTTTGATCTGTTCGGATTCCGGCATATCCAATGTGAGCCTGTCCGAAAGGATTTCCGGTTTATCCAGTTTGACAAAAGGAAATTTTTTAAGGATGGCTTCATATCTGTCCACAAGATGAATATGTGCCCGTTTGTCTTTTTTATAGACAAAGTAGAGGGGGTGAAGCCTTACCAGAATCTGTGATGGGATAGAGATATCCCCTGAAGCGATCGCTTCGGCAATCTGTTGGACAATTTCGGCATTCCATGGGTAGCTTGTGGGAGATTTGGCCCCAAATAGAATAAGCTTTTTGTTTAAATCCAGATCGAATTTATGAAAGAGGTCTTCTTTAGAAAACAGCTTTTCCTTTCTGTAGTAGATGTCAAAGTGAGCGATTCCGCCAATGGACACCTTTTTTTTGGGGAAATCGTGGTAGCCGATCAGCTCCTGTTGCATGATGTCTGTCCAGGCCACAAGATGGTTTGGCCTGGCTGCGGCCATGCCCTTGCTTGTCGTGTTATCCCAGCTCAGGATAATAGAGACGGTTTTGACTTTGTGTCTTTTGGCCTCCCTGAGGATAAAAAAGTCATATCCTCTCCCGATGTTGCCCAGAGATGTAGTCACAACAAGATCCGGCCTGTATTTTTCAAAGAGATCTTTATGGAGGTTGGGACTGAACAGCTTGACCTCAACCCAATGAAAGAGTTTTCTGAGCAGCTTTGACATGCGCAAGATCTTTATTGAGCTGTGAATGAGAATCGTTTTTATTTTTTCTTCAAATGTCTTTTTTGGGGCTTCGTTCTTATAAATTTTGTACTGGTCATCCAGAGTTTGAATATCGAATCGACCATTGAGGACAAAGCTCCGGATGATCTTGAATATTCCCGGGCCCTTAGTTTTTTTTAGGTATTCTTCACATTTATCACTCCGGAATCTTTCGATAACGACATTGTTTTTGTGGAATTCCTTCCGGAAGTAGTCCTCGTCTGCATTTGGCGTGAGGATGACGATTGTCTTTGCCCTCTCCTTCAGGAGGTGGAGAATATCGGTGCGCAGCAGGTATCTTGCTTCAAATCCCTGGTGCACAACAAGAAAAATAGTTTTTTCAGATCTGTTCATTCTGCGTAATTATTTAATGTTTTTGGAATCTATGCGTCTCAGCTTATTCATGATGGGGATTTCGCTCTCATAGATCCGTTTTGTTCCGTCTCCCATGGCTTTTTCGATGGCGTGGATGTCCCGGATCAACCTCATTAACCCATAGGGCTCGACAGAGGCAGACTGATCACTCCCCCACATGGCTCTGTCCAGGGTGATGTGCCGTTCGATCATACACGCTCCGAGCACCGAGGCAGCCACGGTTGTGGCGAGCCCGACCTCATGGGCCGAATACCCAACAGGAACTTGATAACGTTCTTTAAGTGTTGCGATGGTCTTGAGGCTTAATTCCTCATCTTTGGCTGGGTATGTGCTGTTGCAGTGAAGAAGGATGAGATCTTTTGAGCCTAAAATGTTGACTGCATGGTCGATCTGTTCCAGTGTGCTCATTCCCGTAGAGAGAATGATGGGACGTTTTGTCTGGCGGTGATGGTGAAGCAGAGAATCGTCCGTTAAACTGGCTGAGGCGATTTTGTAGCACACTGGATTAAATTGTTCGATGAAATCAAAAGAGCCTTCGTCCCAGCATGAGGCATACCAGAGGATTTTATGCGAGCTGCAGTATTCGTCAAGAGTGCGGTAGTCTTCGATACCGAACTCCAGCCCGTGCTTCAGATCTCCATTGGTAGTGCCAAAGGGACTTTCGCGTGGACGAGCCAATTCTTCAGGGGAATAGACAACATCGATGGTACGTTTTTGAAACTTTACCGCATCGCAGCCGGCTAGCATCGCGGCCGACAGGAGCTTTTTTGCAATGTCGATATCACCGTTGTGGTTTATCCCTATCTCGGCCACCACAAAACAGGGCTCCCCGTCTCCAATCCAGTGGTTTCCTATCTTTACTTTGTCTGGCATGTGTACACCTTCTTTATTATTAAATAACCTGAATTCGAAAGATGTTGAGTTCAGGGCTTATGGCAGTAAAACGTCATGAAATTACCATAAAATGGTGGGGATATTTTTGATGTGTCGAAAAGACGCAGCAAATTTTCTTTTGTGAAGTGGCGGGTTTCAAAAAAGGGATATTCGACTCGGTCGACCGTGAATCCAAAATCACGCAAAAAACGGTGCATGGAGTCATTCGTGAACAAACTGACATGAGAGGCGTCGTGAAGGAGCCTATAATTTTTCCCGAAATGACGGGCGCAGCCGCTGTCAAAATCGGGGGTTCCCAGAAGGAGGATCCCCTTCCGTTTTAATACTCTTTTGACTTCAAGAATGGCGTCTTCCGGTCTTTTTAGATGTTCTATGACATGATGCATAACTACTACATCAAAGAATTCAGCTTGATAATTTGCCTCTGCCAGGTCTCCAATAAAAATTTCTCCCCATTTTTTGGCAAAATTGGCGGCAAATCGAGAAACCTCGACGCCGTGTTTTTCCCATTCAGTCTTCAATCCTGATAGCAGGAAACCGGGTCCGCAGCCGATGTCAATAATACGGCCGGGATTTAATCCGCTCAGGAAATCCAGTTCCTGTTTGATATCCTCAAGATGGCGTTCACGTTCTTCGAGTCGATTTCGCTTTTTTCCGTCGGGATCGACAATTGTTCCCCAGTAGTCGTCTTCAAAATTTATCTTTTTTTGGGGTTTGCGTCTTTTGTAATAGTTTTGCATGAGAGAATCCAATCCGCCACCTCCCGGACGGCTCCCTTTCCGCCGGGTTTGGTTGTGGTAAAAAAGCCGAGTGTTTTTAGCTCTTGTGCGGCATCGGCGACAGCGAAGGGACATCCCACCCACTCGAGGCATTTCATATCATTGACGTCATTACCGACATAGGCGATCTGTTCGGGTTTTAAGGCATGTTTTCTTGCGATTTCTTTTAAGGCAGTGAGTTTGTCGTCTTTCTCTTGAATACATGGAATTTTCAACTTCTGGCAGCGTTTGGCCACAACAGGATTTGTCTCTTTGGAGATAACCACAACCTTTAAACCAATATTTTTAAGCATTTCTATCCCCAGGCTGTCTTCCGGCTGCAGAAAACAGACTCTTTTCCATTTTCATCCACACGCACGCGGTTATCCGTTAAAACCCCGTCAAAATCGAGAGCCAGAAGTCGTATCTGGCTAAGGTTGGGTTTTTGTTGATCTTTTTGACGCAGGGGAATCAACTGCTCCATCAGCGCGATATCGGCTTCGTCATCGACCTGGAACGAGTCAAGAATGTGCATCTCATAACTAACGATTTTTCCTCCCAATCTGTTATTGTGCTTTCGGATGACCCAGGGCTTAAAGACAAATATTGAGCCGTTCTCAATGAGATCCCGGGGGGAATCCTGCTCCCTTTTCCGGTGAAGATAATCATAGCTCAAAGAGTGCATCTCTTCATTTTCTTTACGCCATATGAGGCCGTGCAGTTTACAGGCGGAAAAGAGGGAGTCGGCCTTTTGAGTTTGCAGGGTTTGGATAGCGTTTTGGATATCATCACGGTGCCGTAGAGGGGAAGTGGCCTGAAGGAACACCACGAGTTCGGGCTCGAGGTTTTCACTGGCTTTTAGAAAATCCAGGGTATGTAGAAGCGCGGATTCAGAAGTCGCCGTGTCATGGCTGATGTCCTGTGGGCGTTTGACCACTTCTGCTCCATAGTGTTTGGCTGTTTTGGCGATGTCGGGATCGTCTGTCGATACAAAGACACGCTCTA
>Ga0114920_10000262_pt1 | contig 22939 bp, 21 predicted proteins | sample ChitaG_FD_88683 | JGI IMG/M metagenome (GOLD analysis project Ga0114920, IMG submission 88683) | Deep subsurface microbial communities from South Pacific Ocean to uncover new lineages of life (NeLLi) - Chile_00310 metaG | ecosystem: Environmental > Aquatic > Marine > Oceanic > Sediment ...
CATTGCGAGGAGCAAAGCGACGTGGCAATCTCACAATGGAAAAAATGGGGACAGACCCATTTTTTGTTCTTTGGTTGTAGTGTAAGGGCTTGATTCATCAAGTTCACGGTTGAAATGCTACAGAAAGGAGTGTTGTCTCTTCATATTATATACAGTAAGGCGAAAGCAGATTAATGAATAATCAATTAACGGCTAATAAAATGAAGATAGATAAAATACTGGTTTCCGTATTTCAGAGGAGGTTTAAATCAATAACTGAAGAGATGAGCATCACCCTGACAAAGACGACCAGGTCACCAATCCTCTGCGAAGCTAAAGATTTTGTTACCGGACTTTATGACGGAAAAGGGAAAATGCTTGAACAGACAGAGAATCTTCCTATCCTCTCTTTTTCTCTTGGACCTGTGTGCGAGTATATTATTGAGTATTTTGGCGACGAAATATATCCAGGTGATATCATATTTCATAACGATGTTTTCTCCATGGGCAATCAGAACAATGATGTGGCTGTTTACAAACCAATATTTTACAAGGATAAGCTTTTAGCATGGTCTGCTGCGAAAGGTCATCAGGCAGATATTGGCGGTCCGGTTGCAGGAGGATATAATCCCAAAGCCACCGAAGTATGGCAGGAGACACTGAGAATCCCACCAATTAAAGTTTATGAACGAGGTAAATTGAGAAAGGATGTGTGGGACCTTATATTTGCAAATATCCGTTTTGATATTGTTGCTGCTGATATGAGAGCTCAGATAGGTTCTTGTGTTGTGGGTGAGAGAGGAGTTTTGAAGCTGGTTGAAAAATATGGGCTCGAAGTTCTTGAGTCTCATAAAGAATACCTTTTTGATTCCACAGAAAAAATGATGCGCGCTGAGATAAAGACAATCCCCAATGGAGTCTATGAAGGAGAATCTACTGTCTACTATGACGGGAGAACACCCGGATCAAAATATAAAATAAGGGTAAAAATAACTGTAAAAGATGAGGAGATCGCTTTTGACTATTCAGATACAGATCCTCAGACCGATGGTTTTGTCAATGGTACATACACCTCCTCTGCGAGTGCCACTCTTTTAACCTTCCTCCAGATGGTTAATCCTGATATGCCTCATAATGATGGGATGGTAAGGCCCGTAAAGATCGTAATTCCGGAAGGCACAATTTTAAATGCTAAATATCCGGCTGCAACTACATTTGGAAATCACCTATGCCCTCCAAATGCCGATGCGATAATCAGAGCCTTGTCCCAGGCGATACCTGAAAGAGTAACTGCAGGATGGAACCAGCTGTTGTGTTATCTGGCGAGCGGATTTGATCCCAGAAAAAAGGATAGTTATGTGGACATAGGTTTCCTGGGATTAAAAGGGGGTTCGGGTGCCACCTCTGGAGTGGATGGATATGACCACATCGGTATGATAGATGCCTCTGGAGGAGTATTGGACCAGGACTACGAGATGTTTGAACAGCAGACTCCACATTTATTATTAAAACACGAATATTGGCCTGATTCTGCAGGGGCTGGTCAGTGGAGAGGAGGGCTTGGTGTTGAGACTATGTTTAAAATTGGAGGAGAAAACACGAAAGTTGTGACTTTTGGCGATGGAGATGTTGAGCCTCCTTTTGGGCTTTTTGAAGGAAAGAGAGCGACATTAAATAAGATTGAGCTTCGCTATCCAGATGGCAAAGTGTATAAGGCGACAAGCAAAGACCTTATTGAGAATGTCCCATCTGGAACTATTCTCTTTCAGCAGGCAGGAGGTGGAGGGGGATACGGCAGCCCTTATCTCAGAGATCCAGCTCAGGTGGGCAAAGAAGTGAAGAACGGGATTATTAGCCTTAAACAGGCAAAAAAAGATTATGGAGTGATAATTAACCCAGTAACACTTGAAGTGGATATTGAAGAGACAAAAAAACTGAGAAAAAAATAAAGTGATCCCAGCTGGCTAATTGTTATGCCTCTTTTTAACTCACAACACGGATTTATAATTTGGATCTCCACAAATAATTCTGGGAAATTCTGGAGGATTATATGAAATATTCAGTGATAAACTTTAAAGAAAAATTTGACAAGTTTTCAGAACATTTCTCGCCGAAAATCATTGCCCAGATGAACGAGTATTTTTTTAAATTGGGTAAATTCCAGGGAGATTTTATCTGGCATAAGCATGTAAATACTGATGAGGCTTTTATAGTTATTGACGGAGAAATGCGCATCGATTTCCGTGACAATAAGGTTGACTTAAAAACAGGAGAGATGTTTGTAGTGCCAAAGGGAGTGGAGCACAAACCTTTTGCCGAAAAAGAATGTAAAATTATGCTGGTTGAGCCTGCAGGTACTATAAACACTGGTAATGTAGTTGGCGATTTGACGAAGGAAGAAGAGGTTTGGATTTAGCCGGGCATTCATACAGATCACCAATGAAATAAAAAAAGTAATAATTAGCCTCAAAAATCAAAGGAGAATTAAGGAATCCCAATTCCTTTCCTTTTTCCTCTCAAGAAAAAAATAGCCAAATTTACCATTTTTGTGTAACCTTTTTATGGAAATCAAGTCTTATTTATTGAATAGGACAAAATAAGGAAGAGTACTTGTGAATAATGCTACAGATAATCATCTGATGGAACAAGTCAGAGACGGAAAGGTTGAGAAACTGGCAATAATTTTTGAAAGGTATCATGTAATGCTTTATAATTTTTTTCTCCGGTTAACTTACAACAGAAGTTTAAGCGAAGATTTGGTCCAGGATGTATTTATCCGTGTACTGAAGTATCGCTCTTCTTACCAGGGCCAGGATAAGTTCACAATCTGGCTTTATAAAATCGCCAGGAACACCCATATTGATTACCTGAGAAAAAGAAAAGACATAGTCTCGATTGAAGAGCAATTGGATAAAATTGCCAGTCAGGAGCCTTCACCCCCAGAAAAAGCAGAGCAGGCACAGGAGATCGCACGGCTGAGCCAGGCACTGGCCAAGCTGCCGTTAAAAAAGCGTGAAGTCTTAATCCTCAGCCGTTTCCAAGATCTAAAGTATAAAGAAATCGCAGAGCTCTTTGGCTGCCGAATAGGAACGGTAAAAGTTCTCGTTCACCGGGCGATTAAAGAATTAGGGAAAGCTTATCTTGAGCTTTCAGGAGGTGTGGCATCATGAAATGTAATCAAATAAAAGGAAAATTTTCCGATTTTTTGATCGGAGATATAGACGAAATCAAACGTAAAGATATCCAGGAGCATGTAACCGTTTGTAACTCATGCAGGGAGGAATTGGAAACCTTGAGCGCAATCTGGGCAAAGCTGGGGGTGCTACCGGAAGAACAACCCAGTAACAATATGCGTACTCGATTTTATGCTACACTCGAGAAATACAAAAAAAATCTAGAACAGGAAAAAGAACGGCTCCATCTGGGAAAACTCCTGGTTGGCTGGATCGAACGCTGGATGCCGAGAAGACCTGTTTTTCAATTTTCATTTGCTCTTATACTTCTGGTTGTAGGTTTAGCAGCTGGGTATTTTTTCCATTCAAGCTGGCAGAGAGGTGGGGAGATTGCCCAGCTTAGGCAGGAAGTACTCCAAATTCGCCAGATCGCAGCACTTTCTCTGCTTCGGCAGGAATCTCTGAACGAACGGCTAAAAGCAGTGGGTTTGAATTCTAGAGGGGAACAGCCCGATGAAGGAACGCTGGCATCTATCCTCCGAACTATAGGGAGTGATACCGATATTTATGCACGTATGCCTACCCTTGATGATCCTTACCTTTTTCCAGGTTTTCCTATTGTTAAGGAAGATCTTGCCCGGTCCCTTTCAGAACAAACTTCTCCTCTTGTGGAAATTGCCTTAATCCTTGTTCGCCATATAGAACACTTAAAGTAGTGCTACCATAAAGAGGAAATGTTTAATAAAGGCATTAAATGTATAAAACGGTAAGAAAAATAACATAAGGAGAGAACATTGAAAAAATTATTTTTAGTTTTAATTCTGGTTTTGTTTGCATCTTCATTTTTAGGCGCTGATATTTATATGAAACATATGGAACGAATAGAAGCGTTTGAATTGATGGGAAAAAAACAACCTGAAAAAGTAGAGATCAAAGAGCAGTGGTTTGGAAAAAACAAGTTTGCCCAATTTGGTAAAGAGTATAGTATTATTGTTGATTATAACAAAGAAAAAATATATTTCATCATTCACAAGCTAAAAGATTATTATGTGTTTCCGACCTCCTTCAATAGAGCAAAGCTTCTAGAGCTCCTCTTGGGTTTAAATCCGAAGGCGGCTGAAGTTGTAGAGTCAATAAAAATAACCGATGCTAAGGTCAATCTCACCGGTGAAAAGAAAAAGATCGCAAACTGGGATTGTTTCTCGAGTGAGTTTGAGATGGTTTTTGCGATTCCGGCACTAGGCTTAATGCCAAAATATAAGATCAAGTTATGGACGACTAAAGATATCCCTTTTAATTATAAAAGTTATACAGAGGGATTGAGTGAATTTTTTGGGAAATTTATTTTAGGAATTCTAAATGTAGATGAAAATTCAATAAAAGAGCTGGAAAAATTGAACAAAATTGATGGATTTCAAGTTGCTGCTGAAGTTACGATTAATATATTTGGCTCCGAAATAAAGATTGAATCACAAAGTCTGGAAATTGCAGAAAAACCGGCACCATCTGGTACTTATTCTGTTCCCAAAGGCTATACGAAAAAAACAATTCATTTACCTGGTGGGCCTGCTTTATTTTAAGATATAAAGCCTCGAATAAATCAAGTCAATTATTTTATTTATAGAATAAGCATGCAGTCGCCGTAGCTGTAAAACCTGTACTTATTGTGAATCGCTTCCTGGTAGGCTTTTTTAATTAAATCAAGACCGGCAAAAGCTGCTACCATCATCAATAGAGTTGATCTGGGAAGGTGGAAATTAGTTAAAAGCCGGTCTGCTACTTTAAATTCATATCCTGGATAAATAAAGAGCTTTGTTGAGCTTTCTCCAGGATGGATTTCTCCATTTATAAAAGCACTCTCTAAGGCACGGACAGATGTTGTTCCCACGGCTGTGACTGGGCGTTTGTCTTTTATTGTCTTGTTTATTATTTGAGATACACTTGGGCTGATGGAGAATGTTTCTTCAAGCATTTGGTGGTTTTTAATCCGTTTAGCTCTCACCGGCTGGAAGGTTGCCAGTCCCACATCGAGTGATATTTGTGTAATTAAAACACCCTTTGTCCTGATTTTTTCAAGAATTTGGGGAGTGAAGTGAAGTCCGGCTGTAGGAGCAGCTATAGCTCCTTCCCTTTTGGCAAAGACAGTCTGGTATCTTTCCAGATCCAGCGCCCTGAGTTCAGAGTTTTTCTTTTTACGTTTGATATAAGGAGGAAGGGGCGCAAAGCCAATTTTTTTAAGATTTGAAAGTATGTCTTCTGTCGAAAATTGAATTTTTCTTCTTCCTTCAGGTTCTACTTTTATTATTTTTCCTTTTAATTCAGGGGAAAATGAGATTATATCGCCGGGTTTTGCCTTTTTGGCTGGCCGGCATAGGACTTCCCACAGACCTTTCTTGTATTCCTTCAGGAAGAGAAATTCAATTTCTCTCTTCTCTTTCTTTCCCCAAGCTCTTGCTGGTAATACTTTTGTGTTGTTAAGAACAAGAACGTCTCCTTTGTTTAGATAATCCGGAAATTCTTTAAATAAAGAATGGAAAATTTTTCCTTTTTTGCGGTGGAGTACCATCATCCTGGACTGTTCTCTTTTTAGAAGTGGTTTTTGTGCGATAAGCTCAAATGGAAGTTTGTAGTCGAAATCAGCTGTAAGCATCTGGATTAGACAGCCAGCTACTCTTTAAATAGATTTTTTTGGGGAGAAGAGGAGTGCTTCAGTCCTAGATGGTCATAGGCTTTTTGTGTTACTTTACGACCGCGGGTTGTTCGCTCGAGGAAACCGATGCGCATCAGAAAGGGCTCGTAGATAGATTCAATCGTCTCCTTTTCTTCATCAATTGCCGCGGCAATCGTATTGATGCCCACCGGGCCTCCGCTGAAGTTTTCAATAATAGTCATAAGCATTTTTCTGTCCACTTCGTCCAGACCAAGGGAATCGACTTCCATTTTATCCAAAGAGGTTGTTGCTTCATTTGCTGTAATTTTTCCAGTGCCCTTTACATCTGCATAGTCTCTTACCCGTCTTAACAACCTGTTGGCGACTCTTGGGGTTCCCCGGGAGCGAAGAGCGATTTGTTCAGCACCTTTACCGTCTATCGCAATATTAAGAATAGAAGCAGATCTTTCGATAATCTTTCTTAAGTCTTCATTTCCATAATAATCGAGACGGTAAATGATACCGAATCTTCCTCTCAATGGAGGAGTTATCCGTCCTGCACGGGTTGTAGCCCCGATCAGGGTGAATTTTTTTAGATGTAGTTTGTGGCTTCGAGCGCCTGGTCCCTGGCCGATAACGATATCCAGCCTGAAGTCTTCCATGGCTGAATAGAGAATCTCTTCCACAGAGGGGTGGAGGCGGTGGATCTCATCAATAAAAAAGATTTCTTTTAATTGTAAATTGGAAAGGATGGCAGAGAGATCGCCTATCCTTTCAATGACAGGTCCTGATGTGGGTTTGATACCTACTCCCAATTCTTTGGCAATGAGGTAGGCAAGGCTGGTCTTTCCCAGTCCAGGGGGGCCATAGAGGAGAACGTGGTCAAGATGTTCATCTCTTTTTTGAGCAGCTTCAATGAAGATTTTTAAGTTTGACTTAACGGTTTCCTGCCCTACGAATTCTTTAAAGCTCCTGGGTCGTAGACTGTCTTCAAAAAGGAGGTCTTCTTTAGTTCTGACCGGAGTAAGTACTGCTTCCATCTTCTCTTCTTTTCTCATACTTTAGCCATTCTTTTCAAGCTTTCTCTGAGAAGTGCTTCAAAGCCAGCTTTAAGGCCATATGTTTTTATTGCCTCATTCACTATCATTTCAATTTCTTTTCTTTTAAAACCAAGGTTCATAAGTGCTGATATTAAATCTTCTTTTTCCTGGGAGCCCTTAGCAGCCAGGACCTTTTCTTTTTTTTCAAGTTTTTCCTGGAGTTCGAGGGCAATTCTTAAGGCTGTTTTTTTCCCGATGCCAGGAATAAGAGATATACGATCCACGTCGCTTTGCCTGATTGCTTCTTCAAGGTCTGAAGCTCCTATCCCAGAGAGAACATTCAAGGCTAACTTTGGACCTATTCCTGAGATGCTGATTAATTTTAGAAAGATATCTTTTTCATCTTCAGTGGAGAATCCATACAGTGAAAGAGAATTATCGGTGAGGTGAGTGTAGATAAAAAGCCCCACGACTTCATTGAGATTTCCAATGTTTAAATAAGTGGAAAGGGGGATCCAGGCACGATATCCGACGCCGCCGATGTCAAGAATAACATAATTGGGAGATTTTTTTATCAGGTTTCCTTTAAGATAGGCAATCATCCTCTTTTTCCTCTTTATTTATGATTCCTTTATTTTTTGAAAAAAGGTTCTCGAGTTTAAATGACAGAGAGCGGTTGCTAGGGCGTCCGAAGCGTCCGTCTCTAAATTTTTATCATTAATGTTAAGGAGTGTTTTGATCATTTTCCTAACCTGATTTTTATCAGCCTGACCATAACCCGTAACTGCTTTTTTTATCTCCAGAGGAGAATACTCAAAAAGCGTACAATTATGGGAAGCCACAGCTACAAGGGCTGCACCTCTCACCTGGCCGAGAGTTATAGCCGTTTTGATGTTCCGGGCGTAAAAAGGATTTTCTATGGCTACTTCCTCAGGCTCATAATTCTTAATTAATTCTTCCAGACGTAATTTTATTTTGTTTATTTTATGATGCAAAAGCTGGCTGCGGGAAGGCTTGATAGTTCCGTAACTCAGGACTGTGTAAGTGTTATTGGAGAATTCAATGATGCCAAATCCTGTAGATTGAAGACTGGGATCAATTCCAAGAACCCGCATCAAAGTTATTCTTTAACCAGAAAATTTGGCAATTTCCTCTTCATCGATATCAAAGTTGGCCCAGACATGCTGGACATCATCGTGATCCTCTAATTCTTCCATGAGCCTGAGGAGCTGCTGGGCTTGCTTCCCCTCAAGTTTAACATAATTCTGAGGGATATAGCCCAGGTTGGAAGCAGCTAGTTCTATATTGTGTTCTTTCAGGGCATTAACTACAGTTTCATAGTTTTCCGGTGGAGTAAAAACTTCATAGTTGCTACCGTCTTCCCTTAAATCCTCTGCTCCTGAATCCAGAATCACATTCAGGAGGTCGTCCTCTGAGGCTTTTTCTTTTTCTATAACGATGTACCCTTTACGCTTGAACATCCAGGCAACACATCCAGATTCGCCGATGCGCCCATTGTTTTTAGAAAAAACATGCCTTAACTCAGAGATTGTTCTATTTTTATTATCGGATAGAACTTCTACATAGATTGCCACGCCGCCAGCACCGTATCCTTCATAGGCAATCTCTTCGTAGCTTACACCTTCTAACTGACCTGTGCCTTTCATGATGGCTCTTTTAATGTTATCGGCCGGCATGTTTACGGTTTTAGCATCAGCAATAGCTTTTCTTAACCTTGGGTTAGTATCTGGCTCTCCGCCGCCAAGGCGTGCGGCTACAGATAATTCTCGGATGATTTTTGTGAATAATTTCCCTCTTTTGGAATCCTGAGCAGCTTTTTTATGTTTTATGGAATGCCATTTTGAATGCCCCGACATATTATCTCCTTGAAGGCCAAGTCAAAAAAATTCTAACACAAATAATAGTGGCTTGCAATAGAGAGACACAGAACAAAAAGAGTAAAATATGACTCTTAGAACGCCAAAATTTAGTTACTACTTTTTTCCGTAGAAAGATAAGAAAAAAGGGGATTTTAATCCTGGGAATAGATAACTAAAGTAGAGCTTGGTTTATCAAATCCATTTATTACGGAATTTAGACAAAAAAAGCTACAATTATAAAATTCCTTTTTTCTCCAACCACTCATCATTATAAATAGTGCTCAAGTAGCGATTGGCTGAGTCGGCAAAAATTGTAACAATACGGGCTGGCCTGTCAATTTCTTTGGCGAGCTTTAGGGATGCCCAGATAACAGCTCCACTCGAACCTCCAGCCAGAATAGCTTCTTTATCGGCAAGCTTTCTGGTCATAAGAAACGCGTCCTTATCTGTGACTTGATAGAGGTCGTCAATCAGGTTGAAGTCAACACAGCCGATAAGAAACTCATCCCCTAAGCCTTCAAGAAGATAAGGAGATGGCTCGACAAGTTTTTTTGTGTGAAAATAGTCATAGAATATTGAACCGACAGGATCAACTCCTATAACTTTTATTCTGTGGTCTTTTTCTTTGAGGAATTTTGCTGCTCCGCAGATCGTTCCTCCTGTGCCTACGCCTGCAATAAAGTAGTCTATTTTCCCCTCCATCTGTTCCCAGATTTCAGGTCCTGTAGTTTGATAATGAGTTTCGTTGTTTTCTCGGTTGTTGTGCTGGTCGAGATAGTATCCGTTAGGGGTATCTTGGGCAATCCGTGGTGCGATATTGTTATAACTGTTTGGTGATTCAGGGGGGAGGGTGTGGTCAACCATAACCAGTTCAACATTCATAGCTTTGAGGAATTTGATTTTTTCAGAGCTGAGGCTGTCCCGGACAACAATTTTTAGTTTATATCTTTTAATAGCACAGACCATGGCCAGTGCCAGAGCTGTGTTGCCGGAGGAGTTATCTACAATTGTATAATCTGGCTTTATTCTTCCTTCCTTTTCTGCTTTTTCAATCATAAATTTGGCAATTCTGTCCTTTACACTTCCCATAGGATTCATAAATTCGAGTTTTGCAAAAATATTTGCCTTAAATCCTTTGGCAATTCTATTAAGTTTGATAAGAGGTGTGTTTCCTATTCCCTCAATGATGTCCTTAAAATATTTTTTTTCTTCCATGTTTGTTCTTTATTACGCTCGCTAAGAAATTTCTCTAAATTGTAAAATGGATCGTGCTTGTCTTTGATATAATAGTGATTGTTTATAACACTGAAATTAAGTCATGTCAATTTAGGAATATCCAAAATCGAGGTTTGATCCAGTAGCCATATTTTTCTTCTCTTTACTACGGTTTTGTCATAAAGCCCGATTTATAGAGTTACTGGATTACAGAATTTGAATGGATGTCCTGAAGGCAGAGGAGTGAGGGCGGAGTTTTTCTTCTCATCTCGATTGCCTTTACAGCTGCACTGGCTGATGGAATAGTGGTGTAACAGGGAATTCGGTAAACGAATGCGATTTTTCTAATTTTATGAGCATCGCTTATCTCATGAGTTCCGGAGGGAGAATTAAAAATCATTCCTACCTTTCCCTCCTTGATATCCTCAAGAATGTTTCTTTTTTCCTTGTAGACCTTGCCTACGGTGTCCACACGGAAACCATGTCTGCGTAAATACTGTGCTGTACCTTCGGTTGCGACCAGATTAAATCCTAATTGTTCGAGTTTTTCAACGATCGGAATAATCTTTGGTTTGTCTTCATCTGGAGCACTGACAAAAATACTCCCTTCCTGCGGGAGGTGAAATCCTGCGCCTTCTTCAGCTTTAAGGAAAGCCAGAGGAAAATGGGTATCAATTCCGATAGATTCCCCTGTGGAGCGCATCTCAGGCCCAAGAATCGGGTCTACCTCCATGAATTTATCAAAGGAAAAGACGGCTTCTTTCACGGCATAAAGGTTTAGGAGATGCCGTGTGATATTCATGTCTCTGAGTTTCTCTCCCATTATGAGCTGAGTGGCAATCTTTGCCAGCGGAACTCCTGTGGCTTTGGAGAGAAACGGAACTGTTCTTGAAGCCCTTGGGTTGACCTCCAGGATATAGATCTTAGTGCCTTTTACTGCGACCTGGACATTCATCAGACCCAGGATTTGAAGCTCTTTTGCCATCAGAGTTACCTGACGCTTTACCTCCTCAATGATCCTGTCAGCTATAAAATAGGGAGGGGTAACCATAGTGGCATCTCCAGAATGGATGCCTGCTTCCTGGATGTGCTCCAGAACACCTCCAATGTAGACGTCCTGGCCATCGCAAAGAATGTCTACATCAAGCTCAATGGCGTTATCGATAAACTCATCGATAAGGATGGGGTATTCTGAACAGTATTCCTGGATGGATTTTACATATTTTTCCAGTTCCTCCTCGTTGTGGATAACTTTCATGGCACGGCCCCCCAGAACATAGGAAGGCCTGACAAGGACAGGATATCCGATATTTTCAGCGGTTTTTAAAGCCTGAGAAGAATTCCTGGCCATACCATTTCTCGGCCGCTGCAAGTTTAGTCTTGTCAGGAATTTGTCAAATTTTTCCCTGTCTTCAGTTTCGTCAATAGACTGGGAGCTTGTGCCTAGTATTTTTACCTTGTTTTTCCAAAGCTCAATTGAGATTTTTAGGGGAGTCTGTCCTCCGAATTGGACGATAATCCCTTCTGGTTTTTCATTCCGGTAGATGGAAAGTACATCTTCCAGCGTTACTGGATCAAAGTAGAGTCGGTCTGATATATCATAATCAGTGGATACAGTTTCAGGATTGGAATTGATCATGATAGCCTTGTATCCAGAATCCCTCAAAGCAAAAACACCATGAACGCAGCAGTAGTCAAACTCGATTCCCTGTCCGATCCTGTTGGGGCCAGAGCCAAGAATAATCGCTTTTTTCTGGGGAATTTCCGTGGCTTCATTTTCTTCTTCATAAGTGGAGTAGAAATAGGGAGTTTCTGATTCGAACTCTCCTGCACAGGTATCAACGACTTTCCAAACTGGGTAAATCCGTGCTTTCTCTCTCAGTTTTCTGACTTCATCTTCCGTTAGGCCTGCGAGCTCTCCAATTCTTTTATCAGAAAAGCCCAGTTCTTTAGCTCTTTGAAGAAGACTAAAATTCAAGGGGTCTTTTCTCAAGGATTTTATTTTTTCTTCAAAGTTTACGATATCCTTGATGTTCTGAAGAAAGAAGGGATCGATCTGGGTGAGTTTATAAATTTTATTTACTGATATTCCTTTTCTTAGAGCATCAGCAATGTACCAGATTCTTTCGGCATTTGGCTGGGTAAGATCTTCTTTTAATACTATTTTTTCTTTTTTTTTGTATTTTTCTTCGAATCCCCATTTGTCTATTTCAAGAGAGCGAATGGCTTTTTGAAGAGCTTCTTTAAAGGTTCGGCCTATAGCCATTGTCTCTCCTACAGATTTCATCTGGGTGGTGAGTGCAGGTTCTTCTTCAGGGAATTTTTCGAAGGCAAAACGGGGGATTTTGACCACAACATAGTCAATTGCAGGCTCAAAGCAGGCGGGGGTCTTTTTTGTGATATCGTTTAAAATTTCATCCAGGGTATAGCCTACAGCCAGTTTGGCTGCCATTTTAGCGATAGGAAAACCCGTGGCTTTTGAAGCCAGAGCTGAGGAGCGGGAAACCCGGGGATTCATCTCAACGACCATCATTCTCCCATCCGAAGGATTAATGGCAAATTGAATGTTAGAGCCTCCTGTTTCCACCCCTATCTCTCTCATGATTGCAATTGAAGCATCCCTGAGTCTCTGGTATTCCTTATCAGTCAGGGTCTGGGCAGGAGCAACGGTAATAGAATCTCCTGTGTGGACTCCCATAGGATCGAAATTTTCAATTGTACAAACGATCACAACATTATCTTTTTTATCCCTCATAACTTCCAATTCAAATTCTTTCCAGCCGATGATAGATTTCTCGATAAGAACTCTTGTGATTGGACTAATTGCAAGGCCGAGGGGAAGAAATTTATAGAAGTCCTCCCAGTTTTTAATGATGTTGCCTCCTGTACCGCCTAAAGTAAAGGAAGGACGTAGAACCACAGGAAATTTGATTCTCTTCACGATGTCCACAGCTTCCTTCATGCTGGAAGCGTAGCCTGATTCCGGAACTTCGAGTCCGATCTTTTCCATTGATTTCCGGAAGAGCATTCTGTCTTCTGCTTTTCTGATGGAGTCTGTGTTGACTCCGATCAGTTGGATTTTGTGTTTATCTAAGATTCCTTTTTCGTCAAGTTCAAGAGATAAATTTAAGGCTTTCTGGCCACCCAGAGTGGCAAGCAGCGCATCGGGTTTTTCTCTTTGAATTATCTTTTCCAGATATTCGACTGTTAGCGGTTCAAGATAGGTGCGATCTGCAAACTCAGGGTCAGTCATGATAGTGGCTGGATTGGAATTATGCAGGATGACTTTGTACTGTTCCTCTTTTAGAGCCTTAAGAGCCTGGGTCCCTGAGTAGTCAAATTCGGAGGCTTGACCGATGATAATAGGGCCAGAGCCGATGATCAGGATAGACTTGATGTCTTTTCTTTTTGGCACTTTATTTCCCTTTAAAATCCTCCATCATTTTAATGAAATCCTGGAAAAGATATCTTGAATCTCTTGGACCAGGAGAGCTTTCTGGATGGTGCTGAACTGAAAAAAGAAATTTTTCTCTTAAAGAAAATCCTTCAACAGTCAAATCATTGAGATTAAGATGAGTTAGTTTCGCCAGTCCTTTTAGAGAGTCTATATCAACGGCAAATCCATGATTCTGTGAGGTTATTTCGATAGCGCCTGTTTCTAAATTTTTTACCGGATGATTTGCTCCCCGGTGGCCAAATTTTAGCTTGTAAGTCTTGCCTCCAAGGGCAAGCGCTAAAAGCTGGTGGCCGAGGCATATACCAAAAATGGGAATTTTCCCTATTAAGTTTTTAATATTGTCAATCGCGTAAGAGATGGGAGCAGGATCCCCAGGGCCGTTGGAGAGGAACACCCCGTCCGGTTTCATCTTCAGTATTTCCTTCCAACTTGTTTGGGCAGGAACGACAAAAACGTTGACATTATTGTAAGCCAGGTTTCTTAAGATGTTTCTTTTAATTCCATAGTCATAAGCAACAACAGAATATTTGAATCTCTTTTTTGTTGAATAGCCCTTAGGCCATGCGTAAACTGTTTCATGCCATCTATAGGATTCAGAAGTTGTCACATCCTTGACTAAATCGAGCCCTACTATGGAAGGGACTTTTTTTACTCGCTTGAGAAGAGTTTTAATGTTGTCGTTTGATGTTGAGATTAGTGAACTCTGGGCACCGCCAGTACGGATTGTTTTGGTTAATTTTCTGGTGTCTATACCCTGGATTGCAACTATTTTGTGTCGTTTTAAATATCCTGCAAGGTCCTCTTTTTTCCTCCAGTTTGAAGGAAGAGAAGCCAGCTCTTTCATGATAAAACCTTCTACCCAGGGATGGTTTGATTCCACATCTTCAAAATTGCAGCCATAATTTCCGATCAAAGGATAAGTCATAGTAACTATCTGGCCTTTGTAGGATGGATCAGTAAGTATTTCCTGATAGCCAGTCATGGATGTATTGAAGACAATTTCTCCCTCAGCATAGCCTTCATACCCGACAGATTGACCAATGAAATATGTCCCGTTCTCTAAAACAAGGTAAGCTTTTTTCGAAACCATTTTAAATGAATAAAATATCCGAAAAATCATTAAATGACATTTGGCTTATTTTACATATTCTCATTTTGGAATTCTACTTTTTTTTAAAAATTTTACTGCTTAAAAGGAAAAAAATAAAAAAAAGTAGCCTGTCCCTTTTTCTGTGACTGGTTCCTTTTTTTTGGTATCCTATAGAAAAGAGAAAAAATGAAGCAAAAAAGAGTAGTTATTGCTATGAGCGGGGGAGTGGATTCATCGGTGGCAGCTGCTATCCTTAATGAGCAGGGCTATGAAGTTAGCGGCATAACAATGAATCTTTTCTCCTTACCAAAAAAATACTGCAGGTCAGAGAATTTAAGAAGCTGTTGTGGTTGGAAAACCAAAGAAGATTCCCACCGTGTTGCTGTCTCTCTTGGGATTTCGTTTTATGTTGCTGATTTTAGAAAGAATTTCGAAAAAAAAGTAATTACTGATTTCTGCAAAGAGTACACTCGAGGGCGCACTCCCAATCCCTGCATCCGCTGCAATAAATACATTAAATTTGATCTTCTGATGCAGAAGCTCAAGGTTTTTAAAGCTGATTATTTAGCCACGGGTCACCATGCTCGGGTCGAATATGAAACTAACTCTAAACGTTATATTCTTAAAAAGGGAAAGGATAAGAAGAAAGATCAGTCCTATTTCCTCTATCCTTTAACCCAGGACCAGCTCTCCCGAACATTGATGCCAATCGGATATTTAACAAAAGACGAAGTAAGAAACAAAGCTGAGAAATTAGGTCTTCCTGTTGCCCAAAGACCTGAAAGCCAGGAGATTTGTTTTATTCCTGATAAAAATTATGCCAAATTCCTTCAGAGCAGAAGTCATGAGGCTGGCAAACCCGGTCCTATCGTAAACCTAAAGAATGAAGTTTTAGGCCGGCACAAGGGAATAATCCACTACACAGTAGGCCAGCGGAGGGGTATGGGGATAACATCCAAACACCCGATGTATGTTCTTGCTGTGCAAAGTAAAAAAAATACCATCGTTGCTGGCACAAAAAACCAGCTCTATGAAAAAATTCTTTTGGCATCTCAGGTGAATTGGGTATCTATAGAAAAAATAAAAAAACCACAGGTTGTAAAAGCAAAAATCCGTTACAAACATAAAGAAGCAAAGGCTCTTCTTACTCCTTTAGACTCAGATAAAGTGATAGTGGAATTCGAGAAATCCCAGAGGGCTATTACTCCTGGACAGTCTGTGGTTTTTTACGACGGAGATGTGGTTGTAGGTGGAGGAATCATAGATAAAGCCGGAAGGCAAAACCAAGTTTAAGCAATAAAATCCTTTCTTTTATAATTCTTTTGTTGCCTTTTTCAACCAGTCTGCTTCTGGCTTGTCTAAAAATGGTGCTAAGGTTTTATAGACTTTATTGTGGTAGTTATTGAGCCAGTCGATTTCGCCTTTATTCAAGAGTTCCTTTTTAATGAGACACGGGTCGATAGGACAGAGAGTCAGGTTTTCGAATTTATAAAATACAGAATCCTTTTTTGACTTTTCCTCGTCCTTCACAACAAGAGCGACATTTTCAATCCGGAGTCCATATTGGTTTTCCTTGTAATAGCCTGGTTCGATGGTTGTGATCATGCCCAGTTCTAATCCAATACCAATACATCGATAGTAAGATATAGCTTGAGGACCTTCATGTACACAGAGATAAGTACCGATGCCATGTCCGGTCCCATGACCGTAATTTAAGCCTTTTTCCCAGAGCGGCAGCCGTGCAATTGTATCGAGCTGTTTTCCTGAGGTCCCTTCAGGAAAAGAGGTGGTAAGAAGGTCAATTATGCCTTTTAACACACGGGTGAAGTTGTCTTTTTGCTCTTCTTTTGGGCTGCCGAGGCACAGAGTTCGGGTGATATCGGTTGTTCCGTCAAGATATTGCCCTCCCGAGTCAATAAGATAAATCCCTTCTGGTTTTAATTGTATATCTGTTTCAGGGCTTGTTGCATAATGAACCACCGCGCTATGGGCACCATAGGAAGAAATTGTATTAAAACTCAGCCCTCTAAACAGTTCATTCTGAGCTCGGAATTCAGATGATTTTTTTGCAGCTGAAACTTCAGTCACCTCGATTTTTCCCATGGACTGCTCCAGCCAATAGAGGAATTTGACCATAGAAGCACCATCCCTGATATGAGCTGCCCTGAATCCTGCAATCTCAGTCTTATTTTTAATTGCTTTAAACATCTTGATAGGACTTGGTTTAAAATGGAGTTTTACATTGTCTCCCAGGACATCCACAATCCATTGGTTCACACTGACCTTGTCGAGCCAGATACGGCAGTTTTTTTTTGCTAGATTTTGGAGCTCAGAGCCAAAATCTTCATAGTCAAAAATATCTACAGTTTCTTTTAGAGCTTGACTCACGGCTTCTTCTATTTTGTCTGGATTGATAAAAAGCAGAGCTTTCTCCGGTGTAATAACAGCATAGGAGATAACCACTGGATTAAACTCTACATCAGAACCGCGGATATTAAACAACCAGGCGATTGAATCCAGCATTGTGACAACAAGTGTTTCGGCATTTTCTTCTGCCATTTTTTTACGCAGCCGATTCAGTTTAACTTCAACTTGTTCGCCTGCGTATTTCTCCTCATGGATTTCAATTTTTCCTTTTGGTGGCTCTGGCCTGTTTTCCCATACAGCATCCACCAGATTTTTTTTTAAATCCTTCAATTCAATGCCTTTTTCTTCCAGTTTCTTTTTTAAATCTATATAATTTTGGTGAGGAATTACCTTAGGATCGACCCCGAGAGCTTCCCCTTTTTTTAATTCTCCTGAGACCCATTCATCGATACTTAGTACATCAGGTTTTCCCATCTTAAATAGAGTGAAAGCTTTTTTATCCAATTCTTGCTCAGCCTGCAGAAAGTAGCGCGAGTCGGTCCACAGTCCAGCCTTTTTTTGGGTGAAAACAACATCGCCTGCAGAGCCGGTGAAGCCGCTCATGAATTTTCTCCTCTGCCAGAATTCAGGAACATATTCACTCTGGTGAGGGTCAGAAGTGGGAACAAGATAGGCTTCTACTCTATAGTCTTTCATTAGTTTCCGTATGGCTTTTATTTTGTTTTCCATTGTTTTTTCTTTCTTTCCAAGCTATCTTACCGTGAGCCTAATAAAATGGCCAGATTATTATAGCATGGAAAAAGAATTGTTGAATTAGTATTCAGAAGATGAGAATAATCATCACAATACTGCATCCAGCGACTACGATTGATCCGATGAGCCCGACGATTAAAGGTTTTAATCCCACCTTCTTAAAGGAGGTGAAGACCGTGTTGAGGCCGATTCCGGCCAGCCCCAAAAGGATGAGGAATTTGCCCGCTGTGCTCAACGCTTCCTTTCCAGCTTCTGAAAAGTAACCCTGAGTGTTGAATCCGGCCATCAAGAAATAGCCAAAAAGGAACCAAGGAAATGCTTTGGCAACATTCATGTGAGTCCCTTCTCCTTTTTTATTAATCAGGATGGTCTTCGTGTACCAAACGGATATCAAGAAGGCAACTGGGACCATGAAACAGTTTCGAACGAGTTTGACGGCAGTAGCGGTTTTTCCGGCAATGTCTGAAAAGATAAATCCGGCACCCACAACCTGCGGAGTGGAGTGGATAGCGGTGCCGGCAAACACACCGAAGTTCACATCTGTCACTCCGAGAAGTTGTGCCATTTTTGGGTAGAGAATGATGGCTATCACTCCCCAGAGGGCGATGGTGCCGATTGCGTAGGAAGTTTCCTCCTCTTTGGCTTTAATAAGAGGTGCTGTCACAGCAATAGCCGTGCCTCCACAGATTGTCGTTCCCACAGAGAGAAGCATTGCCAGGGAAGTAGGGAGCCTGAATGCTTTGCCCAGAAAATAGATCACAAAAAAACTAACGAACATTGTCGTTAGAATAATGGCCAGCATTTTTATGCCCTGGGAACCGATTGTCTTGAAATCGAAAGAAGCGCCGATGAGCACTATTCCCAGTATGAGAATCTTATCAAAAGCCTTAATACCCGGATGACAGACACTGGGCACGAAGCCGATATTTCTCAAAAGGATGCCGAATAGCACGACTAGAACTGCTGCCTCAATCGGATTTTTCCCGCCAATTACAACCAGTTTGGAAAGCAGGATGGCCATTATCCCGACCACAAGCATCAGAGCCCAACCAGGCAGGAACTCTTTTTTTATCACTCGGCTCTCCTCTCTTTGGGTAGGTTATCTTTCTCTAATTTATTTTTTTTAAAAATAGTCCAAGATTCTATAGAAAGGAGTAAGAAGTGTCAAGGAAGGAGAAGAGAAAAATGAAATATCTTCTACAAAAGATTGATTTTTTAACTATAATAGGCTTTAAAGATAAACCCATGAAATTTGGCAGCCAGTCCGAGGTCGAACCAATAAAGCATCTTTTGCTTAAACACCCTAAAGATGCATTTATAGATCAAGAAAATATTAACACTCAATGGAAAGAATTAAATTACTTGGATTGCCCGGACTATGATAAAGCACTGAAGGAATATAATAATTTTGTTGAATTGCTGAAGAAATCTGTCCCTGAAATTGACTATTTACCACAAAACGCTCAAACAGGCCTTGATTCCATCTATGTCCATGACTCTGCCCTTATTACCAGTAAAGGAGCCGTACTGTGCAATATGGGAAAAGAGAAGCGCCGTCAAGAACCTGCAGCTATCGGAGATTTTTTCTCTAAAATGGGTATCCCCATTCTGGGATCTATAGTTGGTGAGGGGAGGTTAGAGGGCGGTGATGTTGTTTGGTTCGATGAACACACCTTAGCTGTGGGCCTGGGCTCCCGCACAAACGAAGAAGGCATCCGGCAGTTAAAAGAACTAATAAAAGACTTTGTTGATGAATTTATAATTGTTCCCTTGCCACATTGGAAAGGTCCAGGTGACGTCCTTCACTTGATGTCTTTTATCAGTCCCGTCGATAATAACTTAGCTGTAGTTTACTCCAGGCTTCTTCCTGTGTTTTTTCGTAAGTGGCTTCTACGGCGTGAAATTCAACTCCTTGAAGTCCCGGATTCTGAGTATGAGACCATGGCATGCAATATTCTTGCTATCTCTCCTGGCAAGTGTTTTATGATATCCGGGAATCCTCAGACGAAGAAGATGCTCAAAAATAAAGGTGTTGAAGTCTGGGAGTATGAAGGAGAGGAAATTTCCAGGAAGGGAGCAGGCGGTCCAACTTGCCTGACGAGGTCACTTCTCAGAGAAAGGGACTAAAGTAATTCCCAGAACAAACTCTGCGCTGTACTTTCTTTTTTTCTCTCTTTTTGACCAATATACCTAATCATCTATCCAATGGCTTGCCTGATTCCGCACAAGTAGAGATCCGGGCAGAATGGAAGATTAAATTCTTTAAAGTAAAATGGGGATGGTAGAGCTATCTTTTGCCAATGGCCTTGAGCTTTGACTCAATAGAGGCATCTGTGTCCAGGCGGTGGTCTATTCTTAGATCTATATGAATCCTTTTGGCTCTCATATTTACAAGAACTTCATGACACTTTTTTATAGCTTTGAATAACGTATCCAGATCAGGAGCTTCAATTGTTGTAGACATGCCGCCTGTCTCATGTTTCAGCCCAGAGCTTTCGATAACTTTAATAACTTCTTTGACATACTTTGAGACTGACACCCCTTCACTTGTGGGAAAGATTGCAAATTCAGCAATAATCATGGGCTTAATGATTTTTTTTTACCTACGAAGAATTCTATCAATTATTATTTAGGCAATCAAGAAGGAAAATACTCTGGATTAAATTATTGAATATGGATTTTTGCTCCCTCTTCCATCTGCTTTTTTTCTATCATGTAGAGCGCATCAAGCATGGCAATCTGAAAGCTGCCAGGAGCATCCGATTCTGTGGCTGCTTTCTCACCTGCAAGACCGAAGTATGCCAGTGCAGTGGTTGTCGCTTCGACGGGATCACGATCTATAGCCAGAAAAGCTCCGATAATGACAGTTGCAGTACAACCTGTGCCTGTGACATAGCCCATTAGTTCATGTCCGTTGGAAACATGGTATATACGCTCTCCATCTGTAATCAAATCCACTGCTCCTGTAATTGCAAGGGTAGTATTAAGTTCCTTGGCAAGAAGGAGTGCTGCATCGACAGCTTCGTCCACTGTGTGGATGGAGTCAACACCTTTTGTTCGGGAGCCCTCGTGGGCCAGGGATAGGACCTCAGAGGCATTTCCCCGGACTACGTTGATGGAGAGTTCGTCTATCAGTTTCTTAGCTGAGTCGGTCCGAAGTTTTGTGGCTCCAGAGCCCACTGGGTCCAGAATAATCGGAACATTTAGTTCATTGGCTCGTTTACCTGCTTTGAGCATTGAGTCTATCCAGTAGGGAGTGAGGGTTCCAATATTGAGTACAAGTGAGCTAGCAAATGAGGCCATCTCCTCTACCTCCTCGGGTGCATGAGCCATCACAGGAGAAGCGCCGCATGCGAGTAACGCATTGGCGGTGTAATTCATAACCACAAAATTTGTGATGTTATGGACCAGGGGCTTCTTCTCCCTAAGTTCCTTCAGGTTTTTTCCTGCTTTTTGTGCGAGATTATGGTCAAACACTCTTCCCTCCTTATTTAGTAAAGTGATCCCATCCGGCAGGAGCGATTCGGCGTTGAGACCCATCGGACAGTCTCAATTGGATATCTCCAACTGTTTCAGTTATTTTTCCAACCTCGGTGACAGACACATCGCTGATTGAAGCGATAATAGATCGGATCTGAGATACTTTGTCAGGAAGGCAGGTGAAAATCAGTTCATAATCATCACTCTCCTGTAAAAACAGTTCGTATGGATCCAGCTTGAGTTGTTCAGCAGCCTGCCTTAGATCTTTAGTGATGGGAAATTTTTCTTGAATCAGCTCAGCCCCTACACCACTCTCCTTGCAGATATGTCCCAGGTCTCCCAGAAATCCATCGCTTGTGTCAATCATTGCTGTCGCATACCCTGAACGGGCAATCCCCTGTCCCTCCCTAGCACGGTGCGAGGGTGTGATATAGGCGCGTGCGAGTGGATGCTCTTGGAGATCCTCGGTTGATTGGGAATGAAACAGTAGTTGTAGGCCGGCAGCGGCTTGTCCCGGGCATCCTGTGATAAAGATAACATCCCCAACACGGGCGGAGGAACGAAGCATGAGTTCACCTTTTTTTACCTCACCAACTAAAGTAATGTCAGTGAAAATGATGTTATCCATCTTGGTAATATTGCCACCGATAATAGAAGCTTTAAATGGATTGAGTTCCATAACGAATCCACGGTACATGGCTTCAACATCTGCAACGAGCATGTCTGCTTTTAACCCTAACGACACGAGAGCGTACAGAGGTTGACCACCCATGGCGCCAATATCACTGATATTTACGATCATAGCACGTCGGCCCAAGTCTAGAGGAGTGATGTAATCAGGCAGGTAATGACGTCCTTCTACCAGGCAATCACATGTGACCAACATGTCGTATCCTGAACGAGCTTGGAAAGACGCTGTATCGTCTCCAATTCCCAGTATCATTCCGGGAGCCTGAACGCCTTCCTGTTGGAGGAATTTTTGAATTCGGTGAATCAATCCGAATTCTCCAACATCAGCCACAGTTTTAGACAGGCTTCCCTCCCTTTGAACCCGCACGTAAAGCTTTGTAAAGTGCACGAGTCGCCTGTTCGGGGTTCTCCTGGCAACAGACGGCTGATATCACAGCAATCCCGTGTGTGCCTGCTTGTATCACCTCAGGTATATTCTCGACACTTACGCCGCCGATGGCAATAATTGGAAGTGGGATAATCTCAACAACCTGTTTCAACAGGTCAATTCCAGTGACAGGGCCTGCATCTTCTTTGGATGTTGTCGGATAAACAGGCCCAAATCCGATATAATCTGCTCCTTCTGTAAAGCATTTCCTGGCTTCTGCAAGAGTTGCTGCAGATCCGCCTAAAATTTTGCTTTCCCCCATTAATTTACGTGCCAATGGCAAGGGGAAATCATCCTGTCCCAGATGAACGCCATCAGCGTCTGAGGCAATCGCAACGTCCACTCGATCGTTTATAATGAATGCCACACCAGAGTCTGTACACATTTGTTTTATCTGTTGGGCTATCTTGATCATCTCCCGTGTAGATTCAATCTTCTGGCGAAACTGGATGGTGTCTGCCCCTCCTTGGATTGCCAATCTTGTGAGTTCCACATGTGAGAAACGAGATTGCAAGGCAGTATCTGTGAGTATATGCAATTGACCTATCTGCTTCATTATTTTTCTCTTTAAACTCCGACTCAAAACTTATAGCACAGGAGAAATTTGCTGTCAAAAGCTCGAGAAGGTAGTAGAGGGGTAATTCATTTTAAATTTTTTATTAAAAGCTTTATTCCTATTTAACTTACTTTTAATATTCCAGAGGGTGAATGGTACAAGGTCCTTTTGTAGGAATTGAG